>Ga0209427_10001811_pt1 | contig 24868 bp, 27 predicted proteins | sample DeeMarSWOR136_30_FD_187465 | JGI IMG/M metagenome (GOLD analysis project Ga0209427, IMG submission 187465) | Marine sediment microbial communities from White Oak River estuary, North Carolina - WOR-1-36_30 (SPAdes) (version 2) | ecosystem: Environmental > Aquatic > Marine > Intertidal zone >...
GGGTGGGTATTTAGCCACACGAGCCCCCAGATGGTGGACAGACTCAAGGCGGGCATGGGCGTCGAGGAGCTGGAGAGCAAGGAGGCTCTTGAGGAGTGGGTTGCAGGGAGGACGGTAGTGGAGGTCGTGAAGGCCCTCAATGAGGTCAGGGTCCCAGTAGCACCCATAAACCGGGTAGACCAGATCGTCGAGGACCCGCATATTAAGCACAGGGGGATGATCGTCTCGCTGGAGCACCCAGATGCCGGTACCGTGAGGAGCCCCAACTTCCCGGTGAAGTTCTCCAAGACCCCAGCCGAGGTCTCGAGGCCGGCGCCGCTCCTCGGGCAGCACAACGAAGAGGTCCTAGCGGAGCTGGGATATGGCAAGGAGAAAATTCAAGAGCTCCGGAAGGACGGAGTGATAACCTAGTCATCCGGTACCAACGGTCTCCGCCTGTCGCGCGAGCGGGGTTTCCCTGCCATCGCTGTCGTCCACTTGTCGGCTGCTCCGCTCATGGAGGGGTCTGCCAGGCGAGCCAGATGAGCTCCACGTCCTCCTCTGCCCTTATCTGGTGGACGCTGTTGATGGGTATGAAGACAACCGTTCCCGGCCTCAGCCCCATCTCGATGTCCTCGATGACGACGGTCCCCCTCCCCTTCAGTATGATGAAGGCCTGTGGGTATGGGTCCATCTCCCCCTCCTCGTTTACCACCTCCCCGCCCACCACGTGGTACCAGGCGGACCTGAGGCCGTCCCAGTAGGCGATGGGGATGGGGTGGGCGCCGTGGGCCTCCCCGGCAAGCTCCGGGCGCAGCTCCTTGACCTTGACCTCCCCCGGGGTGAAGAAGAACGTCATGTACGCCTTCAGGACATCGTTCAGGGCCGTGCCCAGCTCCGGGCTCAGTATCTCGAAGTTGATTGGCCTCACATCAGATGCGCGGGCCCTACTTATGAGGGCGCCGAAGTCCGCCTCGCCCTCCAGGATCGCCTGGAAGTCATCTCTCTCCATCTTGAGAAGAAGATCGGGCTCAGAGGAGCCCTCGACCACGCTGATCTCCTCGCCCACTATCAGGGTGGCCCTCTCGCCGGAGTCCAACAGGAAGACCTCGACTCGGATCTCGTCGTCCTCCAGCGTGAGAAGGTCTCTGTACCGCGCGGAGTCCTGGATGAGCCGGTTCAATCCTTCAAGTAGAACCATGGTTCCTCCCCTACGGTAGGAGATGAGGGAGTGGCCTCATAACCCTTACTCACCTGTATCCAAGATTGTGAGTGTGTGGGGATACTCGATCTTGGTGTTAACCGGCCAGCTCCTTGATGATCCTCGCAGCTCTCACCGTGTTGTATATGTTGCAGGTGCACTGCTTGCCCAGCTCCACGGCGGCCTCCTCGTTTGTCATCACCCCGTTAGCTCGAGGACGGGCTGTTCGGGCAGGAGCTCGGTCCTCCCCCAGGTGCCGAGGCTCATGTTCACGGTGTAGGGCTCTATGCCCACCTCCCTGCAGGCGCCGCTCTTTAGGTATGCCCCACACTTGACGCAGGCGTCCTGATCGATGGAAACCCGGCTCTCACTGGCCATTATCGCCCCAATGGGACAGTAGGCCACACAGAACTGGCACCCCACACACTTCTCGACATCTATCTTCACAACCAGAGACCCGTCTAAGCCTCAGCCCAAGTTGGATTTAAGTTCACAAGGCATTGAAACCTGACCACTTTTTATTAAGTTCCCATAACATGAGAAAACTTATCTCTGATCGGAGAGCCCTTTCTACAAACCATTCAAGGTCTTATCGGTGAATCTTGATCCATGACGTTACTCGATGGCTTCAGGGGCTTCTGGAGGAGTCAGTCGAGGAACTATAAAGTGTTCTTGATTCGGAACCTGATTAACACCCTCCTCGGGAACATCGGCGGGCAGTACGCCTCCATCTACATGACGAAGCTAGGAGCGAGCGCCGTCGACATCGGGGTGCTGGACAGCACCTGCTCCCTTGTCAGGACCATTCTCTCCCTCCCAGGAGGTATCCTCACGGACCGCGTGAAGCGGGTGAAGTATCTCTACATCGTCGGCAGGTTACTGATTCTTCCGGTAAACCTTCTGAAGGCACTAGCCACGAGCTTCAATGTCTACTTCCTCTCGCGCATCTGGGAAGTCATGACCTTCCGGATAATAATGCCTACTTCCGACATCATATACATCGCCTCACTCAAGGACAGGGACCGGGTGAAGGGAATGATCCTGAACAGGACGGCCATCTCCGCCATAGGCCTCATAGCCCCCATAATAGCCGCCTACGCCGTCACCTACTTCGGGGGGCTTGATAAGGTCGAGAGCTTCAGGCCCCTCTTCCTGATTCAGTTTGTTGTCGGCCTAGTAGTCTTTCTGCTGCTAACAACCCAGCTTGAGGAGCCGGATTTCGAGAGGGCGAAAACCCAGGAAACCGGATTCATGAGGTCAACCCTGGGGATCTTCAGGCAGGTACCTGGGCTCAAGTGGGTTCTGTTGCTCAACGTGGTCAGGACATTCTTCATGAGCATCAGGATGCCCTACGTCCAGCTCTACAGCTACGAGGTCAAGAACGCCGACGCCTTCATCATCGCCTACCAGGGGACCATATCCACAGCTGTCACGCTCCTCCTGTCGGCTCCCCTGGGCAACCTCGCTGACAGGTTCAGCAGGAGGAGGATGGGCTACATAGCCCAGATACTATACGCCCTGTGCGTTTTAGCCGCCGTGCTGACACCGCCCGAGCACCCTGAATGGCTTCTCCTCTACAGCTTCCTTAGCGCCCTAGGAGGCGTCCTCGATATAGGCTGGATGGCCTTCATGCAGGAGTACATACCTCTAGATGTTAGGGGAAGGTGGATGGGCTTCAACACCATGGTGACCGCCCTCATCGGCATCCCCGCCCCCATCATAGGCGGTCTCATCTGGGACATCAACCCCGACTACCTCTGGTGGATATCCTTTGTCTTCTATCTGTTCTTGGCTATCCCTCTCAGGATGAGCATACCCGAACGGGAGTACAAGCCGAGTCAGACGCTTGCTAGAGGGTAAACCCAAGTAGCTCAGACAGGTGCTTATCGAGACTAAAAAATAGTAAGGATTGAGTGGGGTCAACGTAAATGCCTCAACCCTTAAGGTAGCGGTCAAGAAAGTCGACGATGTCCCTGTACATCCGCGCGAGGTTCCCCTCCGATCTCACGTAATAGCACTCGCCCGGGTAGACCTTGTACTCATAGGTCTTGTACTCCTGCTCTAGGGCCCTCGCGAACTTGAGGGAGGCGTCTGAGCGGGGGTACCGCCCCTCGCCGTGGACTAGGAATGTGGGCGTCGTGGCGTCCTTCAGGCTGTAGATGGGGGAGCAGCGCCTGTAGACGTCTATGTTCTCCCCCGCGTCCCCGAACTCGTACCTGAGAAGTTGCCTATGCCTGAGCTCCTGCTCGTCGACGAAATCGAGCCAGTCGCCGTAACCCGCGTGGGGGATGGCGGCCTTGAAGGCGCCGGGGGCGAAGCCGACGGCGCTCATGCTCATGCAGCCGCCGTAGCTGGTGCCGTGGATTCCCATGTTCTCCCCGTCGACATAGTCAAGGGTCCTCAGGAACTCGACCCCTGCCAAGACGTCCCTGAGGTCATCGTGGCCCCAGTCGCCGTTGTTGAGGTCCTCGAACTCCTTGCCGTAACCCGAGCTCCCCCTGATGTTGGGCATCAGCACGATGTACCCGCTCCTGATGAGGAACTGGACCTGGGGGCTGTAGGTGTCCGAGAACTGGCTCGTCGGACCGCCGTGGACGTACAAGATACCCGGGAAGCGGTCGCCAGCCTTCCTGGTCGGCGGCGAGTACAGGTAGGCGTCTATCTCGAGGCCGTCGAAGCTCCTGTACCTAACCTTCTCTGGAGGCGTTAGCCTGCTCCCCAGGTCCGTCGAGGATTGTGGGGATGTCAGCCTCCTTGACTCCCCGTCCTCCAGGGAGACCACCCAGAGGTCACCCGGGCACGTCGGGGTCCCCATGATGTAGGCGATCCGCTTCCCGTCGTGGGAGAAGGAGGGACCCGAGACGACCCCCATCCCGGGGTCTACCACGACCTTGGCGGATTCGTCGCCCTTAAGCGGGACGACTTTGAGCCTCTTGGTCCCATTCAAGTTGGATACGAGTGCCAACGAATCTCCGTCCGGCGACAGCGTGGCCTCAGTCTGATCGGAGTCCTCCGGGTGAACAGGTTGGGGTTCCCCGCCCTTCGTTGGAACCTTGAAGTAGTTTATCCAACCTGTCCTGTGGGACGGGAAGATCACTGTCCCGCCATCCGGGGAGACGAGGGGGTAGCCGAACTTCTTACCGTAGTGGTAGTCAAAGAAGTCCTCGTCCTTCACCAGCAATCTAGCCCCGCCCCCGTCAGGTGTCATGCAGATTATCTCGTGGTCCTTCCACTCGTCGTCCAGCCTGACGTAGAGTACGGCGTCACCCGACGGCGTGAAAGTCGGGTAGACCTCGTACAGGGGATCCCAGGTCAGCCTTTTCACCTCACCGCTGTCCACGTCCGCCTTGTAGATGTCGTATCTACCGTACCTGTTGCAGGAGAAGACTATCTGGCGGCTGTCCGGAGACCAGCTGTAGGCGTTTATGTTGGCTCCCAGGTGCGTCAGCTGCACCGCCTCTGCCCCTTCGACGGATTGAAGCCTGATCTCCACCCTGCTGGACCTCTCGCGGCCGTCCCCCTCCCCCTCGTCGCCTATGTATGAGATCCACTTCCCGTCCGGGGATACGTCTACGAGGGATGACCCCAAGAAGGGCAGGGAGCCCATCTTCCGGGTTACCCGCTCGATGAAGCCCGTCTCGGGGTCGACGCGCAGCAGGTTGGGAGCTCCTCCCATCCCCGACTTTATGATGATGGACGAGTCGTCGGGGAGCCACACGGGGCGGTCCGGCCCCGCCGAAGCCTTGAGTGCGAGGAGCAACTCCAGGGTTACCTCCGAATAGTCCTCCATATTCATAGCTCCATAGATATTTGGACTTTATAGACGGCGTCTTCCCTGAAAAAACCTGGGATCGAAACTGGGCCGTACTCCTCAGCGCAGCATCTCCCTGAAGGGCAGCCAGTCGTCCGTCTTCAGGTCGTAGAACCAGGCCTCGTCGACGTTCTCCATCGCCCTCCGGGTTATCTCAGAGGCCTTCTCGACGTTCTCAAGCTCCTCCCTGACGGACTCCGGGTCGAAACGCAGCTTCGTGGCCTGCTGAATACCAGCCAGCCTGCCCAGCGCGGTACAGTCGAAGCTGCACTCCCTGATCACGTAGCCGCCCTGGGTGATGACAGGGACGAAGGGGTAGGACCTGCACATCACGGCCCTCCTAGGCCAGATGCCGCACCTGCCGTCCTCAAGGTGGGGGCAGACCTTCTCGGTCATCTGGTAGGAGATGATCTCGAAGTCCTCGTCGTCCGGGCTGCTGCCTATGCCGAGCCCTGGCTTCACCAGCTCCTCTGGGAAGACGTGCCTCTCATCCGGGAACAGAGGCAGGCCCTTCCTGACGCCCTGGCGGTCGAAGACGAGCCTCCTGCAGCACTCCCCGCACTGGAGGCACTCGAACCTGATGGGCTCTCCGGACACGATGGGTCGATATCCCTCCCCTGTCCCGAGATATAGCTTTGACTGAGGTGCTATGCCCGGAGGCTCCTTAGTAGTATCTCGGACAGGTCCAAGACCTTAATCTCCAGGCCCGCCTCCTGGGCGGAGTGCCTCAGGTTCAGGATGCAAGCCGGGCAGCCCGTCACTATCCCGTCGACTCCCAGCGGAGAGATCTCATCGACGAGCTTGGCGTGGGCGACCTTCTCGGCGAGGCCGATGTCGTACATCATGAGGCCCCCTCCCCCCCCGCAGCAGAGGGCGTGCTCACCGCTCAGGGGCGGCTCCTTAATCCTGATGCCGGGTATCGACTTCAGAACCCTCCTCGGCGCCTCGTACACCCTACTGTGCCTCCCCAGGTCGCAGGGGTCGTGCCATACGTAGCTCCCTTCGAGCTTCCTCGGTCGGAGGCCGCCGTCCCCTAAGAGGGACTCCATCGTCTGGGAGGTGTGCCTGACCTCGAAGGGGGTCTCCACGCCCAGCCTCTTGTATACCCTGGTGAAGGCGTAGTAGCAGCCGGCGCAGCCGGTCACAAGCTCCTTCACCCCCTTCTCCTCAAGGCTGCCTGTCAGCTTGATGGCGTTCTCCCTGGCCTCATCCCAGAGGCCGAGGAGGTAGAGGATCAGGCCGCAGCATCCCTCATCCTCCCCGAGAAGCCCGAAACGGCAGTCGGCCTCCTCTAGGACCCCCGCCGTCGCCTTGACGACATTGGGAAGCCTGAAGCTTGTGGAGCACCCGGTCCAGTAGAGGACGCCGTCGCCTTCGAAGGGGAACTCCTCGGCCAGGTCCTCGTACCAGAGGACCCTGTCCTCCGGGTTCATCCCAATCGGGTTGCCGGTCTCCAGGATGTTGTTGAGGAGGCTCCGGCTCTCCCTGGGGCCCTGCTCCCTCTCGACTACCTCGTGGCGGGCCCGGACGATGGCGTTGTTCACCTTCAGCTCCTCCAGGGAGACCTGGTCGTAGCAGAGTCCGCAGGCGGTGCAGGTGAACAGGGAGTCCACGACCTTATCAGTCGCCTCAAGCTCCCCGCAGAGGAGCCCCCTGCTCAGGAGCATTCGCCCCTTCGAGCCGTATGTCTCGACGCCGTCGAAGAAGGGCGCCACGGTGCAGAACCCGTTGTCGCTGTCCGGCCTCTCCCCTATCCTGTAGCCGTCCCTCGCCTTGAGGGAGGAGACGAACCAGCCGGGGAGGGACGACGCCCCCTTGAGGCTCCTCTTCACCTCCAACGCCGCCTCCCGGAGTTCTTCCAGCATCCCCCTGAGCCCGTCCGAGCCGAGAGCCTCCCTGGAATCGACCAAGACGAACTTCGACTCTCCCCCTATGCGTCCTCCCGGCTCGTCGTTCCTCAGGACGGCTAGGCCCCAGGTCTCCGAGAGCTCCTCCAGCCTCCCCTCCTCTTCCTCCGTTATGCGCCTGACGACTGCGACCGGTGTCCCCCTACGCCTGGCACCGAACTCACCGTGGAAGGAGTAGACGTAGAGGTCCTCGGGGTCCGTGAGGGTCCTCTCTCTGCCGAAGGCCTTCACAAGCTTGTCTAGGTATCCTGCCAAGGGGCCCTCGCCTTCACCGGTCGACATCAGGGGTCCTTCTCAAAGGATCGTCCACGGCTTCTTAAATCTCCGTCGGCCCTTCCCCGGGGCTCATCTAAGGGTCATACACGCTCGTGGAGGCAACCCGAAAGTATAATGAAGTCGTAGGATCAAGGGATAGGAAAGGCGGTTTATGATGGTTAACGGTTGGGCGGGCAGGACTCTACAGGTCGACCTCGCCAAGGGGAAGGTCACCACGGCGCCGTGGAAGGAGGCTGCCCGTTTGTACCTCGGGGCCAGGGGAGGGAACGCCTGGCTCTTCTTCAAGCACAGCAAGGTCAACCAGGATCCCTTCGACCCTGACGCCCCCCTGATACTGGGCGCTGGCGCCCTGGCGGGCACGGGCCTCATCGGGACATCTAGGATGGAGGCCACGGCCGTCTCCCCGGCGAAGACGGAAACCCACAGCTACGGGAACGTGGGGATGGGCGGCTCCTGGGCGCCTGAGCTCAAGTTCGCCGGGTACGACAACATCGTCATCAAGGGGAGGGCGGAGAAGCCGGTCTACATCTCCATCTTCAACGACGACGTGGAGATCAGGGACGCGTCAGGTGTCTGGGGGAGGGGGACCTTCGAGACCGAGGCCCTCCTCCGTGAGGAGCTCGATGACCCCGATGTCCAAGTGACCAGCATAGGACCGGCGGGGGAGAACCTCGCGGTCCAGGCCACCATAGAGCAGGGCTACAGGAGCGGCACGCCCCTAGGAGCGGCGATGGGGGCGAAGAGGCTCAAGTCGGTGGCCGTCAGGGGGACGAGGCCCGTCAACGTACACGATCCTGAGGGTATCCTTGAGCTAAATAGGCAGCTTGTAGAGATCGTCAAGGCGGCGAAGAAGAGGAGCGGCATCTCCATTAGCCGGAACAGGGGGACCGACGCCTACCTCCAGGGATTCCTCGCTGCCGATGCTGGGGTCGTAGGAAACTACGAGAGCCATGCCTGGAGGGAGAGACCGGAGGTGAAGAGGGCCTACGAGGAGAACTACCTCGACGATTACTATGTCAAGGACATCGGCTGCTTCGGATGCCCATTCCCCTGCCAGCCCCTCTACAACGTCCCGGAGGAGGGCTCCTGCATCTGGAGGTGCTACCCCACGTACTGGCCCTGGAAGCTCTGGATGACCGACCTCAAGTCGGCCTTCATCGCCACTAGGAGGATGACCGACCTCGGCATGGACAGCAAGGAGATAGCCACCATAGTCTCCTGGCTCATGCACCTCTACAACGACGGGAAGGTATCCGAGGAGGATCTGGACGGGATACCCTTCGACAGGGGGAGCCCCGTGCCCCTGTTCGAGACGATGAGGAAGATCGCCTTCAGGGAGGGCTTCGGCGAGGTTTTAGCCGACGGCCCGGTGCCCTTAGCCAAGAAGCTTGGGAAGGCCGCCGTTGATTACCTCTACCACAACCAGGGGCTCACCATGAGGACCTTCGAGTTCAGGGCGGAGCCCGGGACAGCCCTCGGCGAGGCGATCTCCGCAAGAGGAAACAGCCTAAGGGCGACCACCTACCACGTCGTACTCTGGGACAATCCCGCCAGGGAGGGGTACACAGGCCTTGATCCCGAGGAGTCGGCGGAGTCCTACGCATGGGCGAAGAAGATGTTTGGCACGGAGAGTGCGATCAATGCGACTGCGTACGAGGGGAAGCCAAAGGCACTCATCTACGAGATGAACGGCGCTGCCATAGCTGACTCCCTTGGCTACTGCACCAGCATGATCAGGCCTGGACGGGTTGGCGCTCCGGGGTCCCAGTGGGGCGACACGTCCTACGAGTTCGCCGCGGAGAGGTTCAACGCCGCAACGGGCCTCCCCATGGACGAGAAGGGGCTCTTCAGGATAGCTGAACGCATCTGCAACCTTGAGAGGGCGATCGTTGTCAGGGACGGAAGGTCGAGAGAGACCGACATCATCCCAGACTTCTTCTTCGAGGTGGGGGTTCCCGACGGCCCGCAGGAGGGGAGGAAGCTGGACAGGAAGAAATTCGAGAAGATGAAGGACGAGTACTACAGGCTCAGGGGCTGGGATCTCAAGACAGGCTTGCCCCTCAGGAGCACGCTGGAGGGACTGGAGATGAACGAGGTCGCGGACACCCTGGGTAAGATGAAAAGACTCGCCCCGGAGAAGGAGGCATGACGATGGACAAGGTACTACAGATCGACATCGACAAATGCTGCGGCTGCAGGATGTGCGAGGTCGCCTGCTCCCTCAAGAACACTGGGCAAAGCAACCCGACGAGGTCGAGGATCAGGGTAATCAGGTACGAGAAGACCGGGGAGTTCCACAACTTCGTCCCCATGGTCTGCCAGCAGTGCAGCGACCCACTCTGCATGGAGGCCTGCCCAGTCAACGCCATCTCTAGAAACCAGGAGACGGGGGCCATCGTCGTCGACCCTGACACCTGCGTAGGTTGCAGGGTATGCACGATCGCCTGCCCCATCGGGGGCATCAACATGGACCCGGTGACCGATGTCGCCCTGAAGTGCGAGCTCTGCGACGGCGACCCGGAGTGCGTCAAGTACTGCTACCTCGAGGCTCTCACCTTCGTCCCGAAGGACATGCTTGACCTTTCGCTGAAGAGGGCGAAGTCCCAGAAGGTCTCGGAACTCTTCGCACTGATGCAGCAGATCCGATGAACGCCCCCTTCTCCTACAATGGGCTTAAGTTGGTAGGCTCCCCCACTATGGAGTAGAACTTCTATGTCGGACAGCATGAAGGACATGGCGGACTTCCTTAGGTCCGGGGCCAAGATGCTCGACAAGAGTTGCCCCGAGTGCGGCTCCCCCCTCTTCCAGCTGAAGTCAGGGGAGATCTGGTGCGCCAGCTGCCAGAGGAGGGTCGTCGTCGTCAAGGAGGGTGAGGAGATGGCCGCCGAGTCCGACCCACACCTTGAGTCCCTGGAGCGAGCCCTCGTCCAGAAGGTCTCATCAATGACTGGCGCCCTCGCAGAGGAGAGCGACCCCGCGAAGCTAAAGGAGACCGCCGAGGCAATAGACTCCCTCCTCGCATCACTGGAGAGGCTTCGGAGGATAAGGAAGGGCTGACCCTAGAACAGGGTTATGATGATGGCCCCCGCAACGATAGCCAGGCAGCCGGCGGCGACACTCCGGTCGAGGGCCTCCGTGTCCCTGAGGAAAATGAGGCTGAGGGTGAGGGAGAACAGGGGATTCGTCCCGATTAGGGCTGAGACCACAGACACGCTGCCCTCGGCTATGGCGCTGTACATGCTCAGCCAGCCAGCGCTGACGACCAGCCCTGAGGCTACGAAGTAAGGCCCGCTGTTCCTGGTGACTTTGACCGTCCCCAGCCTCCCGGGGCCGATGATGTAGGCTAGGAAGAATACCAGGCTCGAGGCCGTGCCGATGAAGGCTCCAAGTGTCGAATTGGGCAGCAGGTTCATTCCGATCTTCCGTGTGACGCTCGATGCCCCGTAGAAGAAGGCGGCTGTGACGGGTAGGAGTATGGCAGAATCCCTCAGGCTGGGGGCATTGCCCCCCTTCGCGCTTGTGACCGCCACACCCCCAACTATGAGCAGCGTGCCCAGCAGGGTAGTGACCGAGACGGCCTCCCTGATGAAGACGACGGCGAGGAGGGTGGAGAAGAGGGGGCTGGATCCTATGATCGTGGCGCTCATAGGGACGCCGAGCCTCTCGATGGAGGTGTAGTTGAACAGCCGACCGAGGGTCGAGGCCAGGATCCCCGAGGCCACGAAGAACAAGAGGCCCATGATATTAATCTCCGCCGGGGGCTGAGCCGCCACCAGGGAGCCGAGCACTACGACCTGCACAAGCGTCCCAACCATGGCCCCCGTGACAGGGTTAGAGTCCCTCATCCCCCTCCTTGTGAGGACGGCGCTCAAGCCGTAGCATAGGGCCGTGAAGACTGAGAGGGCCTCGACGTACGTGGGGGCATCACCCGGGGCTTCCCTGAAGCATGAAGGGCGACATATAAAAAGCTATCACCGGGGAGTGGGTCTCACCGTGAATCGAGAAGCTCGGTGATGAGGGCCATCAGATCCTCCCGCACGACCCTCCTCGGCCTGTCGGCGTCAACCTTCACCAGCTCCCCATCCCTCACAAGCTGGAGGTATATGTCCCTCACCTTACGGAGGTAGTCCGCGGACTCGAATATCGACTTCTTCCTCTTGAGCCTGTGCAGGCTGAACTCGGGTAGTATGTCCAGGAGGACGGCGAGGTCCGGCCTCGGGGCGAACCTGTTCATCTCCCTGATCCAGTCGAGATCGACGCCCGCAGCCCCCTGGTAGGCCAGCGTAGAGTAGAGGTAGCGTATCGAGATCACTATATGGCCCCGCGTCAGGGCGGGGGCGATGACATTCTTGACGTGCTCGTATCTGTCGGCGGCGTAGAGTAGGGCCTCCGTCTCGGCGGGCAGCCTCTTCTCGTTCCTCCCAGCATACCTCTTGAGGAAGGCTCCCACGCTATCCCTGCTGGGCTCCGCCGTCTCAACGACATAGTGGCCCAGCTCTTTCAGCTCCTTGGAGAGATATCTGAGGTGGGTGTCCTTGCCGCTGCCGTCGATGCCCTCTAAGACGATGAATAACCCGCGCCCAGCCATCCCAGAGATAGGTAGCGGGTGGCGATAAAATAGTTTTGAGAGGGCTGGGAGAAAAAGGGGGTTAGAGCTGGAACTGTTCCCTGTCGTAGTTGGTGAGGAACTCGGCCCTGTCCGGGTGGATGAGCACCATGTCCTCAACCCTTAGATAGTACTCGCCGGCGTGCCAGAGCTTCGGCTCAAGGCACATGATCATCCCCGTCTGGAGGAGATCCTTGTTCTCCGGATCTAGCCACGGCGGCTCGTGGACCTCGACGCCTATCTGGTGACCCACAGACCCCGTCTTGAGCCGGGCCCTCAGGTAGTCCCCGTACCCAGCCCCGTCGAGGCTCGCCTCTATGCTGGGGAAGACGTCGCATACCTTCATGCTGCCGTCGTGCATCTTGTCTACGGTCGCCACCACCGCCTGCTGGAGGGCCTCGTAGCCCTTCTTCACCTCGTCTCCTGCGGGACCCCAGTACATGCTCCGACCCCAATCGCTGCAGTAGCCGTCCAGGACGAAGCCTACATCGAAGGCAATCGAGCAGCCAGGCACGAGTCCCTCGTCCCTCGGGTATGTGAAGGGGTTCTCCGAGACCTCAGAGCCTGACTTGACGAAGCCTCCGGTCGGCGGGAAAGAGATGTCCTGGGCTCCCATCCTCCTCCCCGTCATCTCTATCTCGAGCCTGAGGTCACTCTGGGTGACTCCGTCCTGGATGCCCGAGATGACCTTCTCCATCACGTCGTCGGTGAGCCTAGCCACCTTCCTCATGGCCTCTATCTCGGCGGGCTCCTTGATCATCCTGAGGCTGTCCATGAGGGCCTCGGCGCTCCTGAACCTGGCTCCCTTGAACGCCCTCGCAACCTCTATCCACGTGCTGCCCCAGACATGGTCCCCCACGCCGACCCTCCCCCCATCCCAGTCGAGGTCTGAGGCGACCCTCTCCGCAACGTCCTTGTAGGGGTCACCCCTCTCCAAGGTCCTAACGTCCCCTATCCAGCACTCCTCGGCGTGCCCCGCAGAAGCCGGACCCAGGGTGAGTATCGGCTCCCCCTCCCTGGGGACGAAGACGTTGTCCTGGGCGTACTGTAGGTCCACCCCCCTCCTCCACTCCACGGGCAGCCCCGTCAAGTACTGAAAGTTCTGGCAGGAGCCGTAGACGACGAGGTCGGTCTCAAGCTCAGCCATCTTTTCCTGGAGGCCCGTCAGCCTCCTCCTGTAATCCATATCCAACTCCATCATTCTCCTCAGATCCAAGCCCCCGCTTGAGGCCCGGTTCACGGAGTTTACTCTTACGCACAAGTGATAAATCACTTTTCATGGCTACCTCCTCACATGGCAGGAGAGAGATCAACGCCCTTCGACCCCCAGGAGTGGCACAACGTCCAGCCACCGGAGTCCATGGACATCTCCAGGAGGTTCGAGTACGACGAAGACCACCTCCAACTACTCCGGAAGTGGCTCAGGCTTGACGAACCCAATACCATCGTCGAGATCGGATGTGGCAGCGGATTCTTCACCGAGAAGCTAGCAGCGATGAGCCCAGAATCCGAGATCACAGGTATCGAGCCCGATGAATTTCTCAGAAAATACGTGGAGGGAAAGGGCATCAAGCGCGCCAAGTTCATCAAGGGATCGGCCGAGGAAATACCGCTACCCACCGGATTCGCCGACCTCACCGTCTGCCACATCGTCCTCAACAACCTCCCCAATGTCCCAATGGCAGTAGCCGAGATGGCAAGGGTCACCAAGGATGGAGGAATCGTCGCCGCCATAGAACCGATAGGAAGAAGCGTCAACTACCACCCAGATCCCCATCTCAACGAGCTGTTCGAGAAGGCCCAGAAGGCCTTCGGTCGGGGCATCTGGGAGCTCAGGTCGAAGGAGATGTACGATAGGAGCCCTCCCAGGGGCTGGCAGGCTAGGTACCCAGAGATATTCCGAGACTGCGACCTGGAGAATGTGGAGGTCCACGGCCTCCTCTCCACGTTCCTATTAAGCGATTCCAGATGGAAGAGAGAGGACATCGTCTCATGGATGAAGGAGCGACTCGACTTCGAGGAGAGGGACGAGGAGCGAACAAGGGTTGTCCTCAAGAGGGGCGGCATGGACGATGATACCATCGAGATGGTCATAAGGGCCAACAGCGACTACCTCAGAGGCCTGATCGACGATCCAGATCGCATCTCTGAGACCCACAAGCTTGAGGTCCTTGGTAGGATCGTCACAATAGGGTTCAAGAAGAGCCCTCACGAGAATCCTCCCAATACCAATTAAAAACCAGACGCCACAATTGAGAACCGATGTCGAAGACAAGAGAGCTCAGGCACGGAGACCTAAAGGCATTCGGGGCCTTCATACGGAGGGCCTGGTCGGAGGCAGGCCCCGAGGCCCCGGGTTGGACTGGCGCAACCGATGAGGGCGTCTTACATCTAGCCTCCGAGGATTATCTCGCATCACTCATCGAAGACGATGGCATAAGTATCTTCGTTGCCTGGGACGAGGGGGAGCCAGTCGGATTTTCCAGCAACAGGAGGGTCGACGACGAGACCATAGAGCTGTCTGGCATCGTCGTGCTGGAGAGCATGACCGGTAAAGGCGTGGGGAGTCAGCTACTCGAAGCGGCTCGTAAAGCGGCCCTGGAGAACACATACAAACGCATGATCGTGAAGACCGAAGCCTACAACAATAGAGCAATTAGATTCTACACGGGAAAGGGCTTCAAGGAGCTTAGAAAGTCGATGGCCGAAATCGAGGGAATCAAGATCGAACTCGTGGAACTGGAACTCCCATTGGTAGCCAAGTAGCTGTAAAACTCCAAGATCATCAGTCCACTATCTCGACTACTCCCTCATCGGCGTAGACCTTAATCCTCTGCCCGCTCCTAAAAGTCGCCAGCGGATCTACCTCAAGCCTGTCAACCAGCGGGATCTCGGAGATCACACAGCCAGTGGCCAAGATGGCCTCGGTCTCGACGTTTACCAGGGCCGCCGGAGCCGTACCAAGCTTCTTCATCCTGTAGATCACATAGCTTCCGACGGTGCTTCCCTTTCCAGTTGGGAAGACGAAGACTCTGCCCGTGATACACTCCCCCTCGACGGCGTGCCCCCTCTCGACAACGACCCCGGTCTCCGGGTCGACGCCGCCGTAGAAGCTGATTGGATCGCCGCTCACAAGGGCGTCTCCCTCCGCGTATCCGCCCACCACCTTGCGCCCCCTCAGCTTCATCTCCTAGCCTCCGAGAGGAGCTCCCTTATAGTGCCGAGCCTCGTACTCATCCCCATATTCGACATGTAGTGACCGGCCTTGAAGCTGTTCGTCGCAACCTCCTCCCATCCCATCTCCCTCAGGGGAGCGACGACCATGCACGTGTCCCTGAGAACCATGCCGCCTGCGCCCTCGATGGCCTCCACGTAGCCTGCCTTTTCGGCCTCAGAGTAGACGCCTCGGCTCGTGAATACCCAGAGCCTTCCCCGGAAGTCCCTCCCGCTTGCCAAACCAGCGATCTCCGCCATCTCCCCCAGCGTCGAGTGGGGGCAGCCCAGGGCGATAACAGGGTCTTTCAAGGGCTTGGTGAGGGCTGCCCTGGCCTCCTCCAGCTCCTCCCTACCAGCCGCGACGACCTCAAGCCCTCCCAGATATCCCTTCATGGCCTCAGCCTCTGGTGTGACACCCTCACCGTGCCAGAGAGCTATCCCACCACTGGTGGCGCACGCGGCCCCCAAGGCCTTCATCGACTCCAGGCTAGGGCTGCCCAGCCCCCTGAAGTAAGGCACAGTCGTGCCGAGAGCCTTACCCGTATAGTATCCGAGGGCGCTGTATTCCATCGTGCTCTCGAGATCGGCGGCCACTTCGACGATCGCACCCGGTCTCCTGTTCTCCTCCAGGCGGTAACCGTATAGTGCGGCTAGCCCGGTGACGGCGCTGGCGAGGGTAGTTGGACCCGACTCGCGGTTGGTCTTGGCGCCCAGCACGGAGTTAGAGAAGCAGACGGCCGACGACTCCGCCCATGCAATCTGGGAGCCGAACTCTGGGACATGACCAACGAGGTAGGGGGTACAGGTACAGGTGGGCTCGACTCCCATCCTCCTGAAGGCGTCGATGACCCTCTCCTGGCCAGCGGCGAACTCCTCGGGAACCCCCATCTCCCTCCACCTGCCCATGTCCATCCCCGCCGGGTTCAGGGTCGCCCTTATCCTGGCCTTGGCCCCGAGGTCTGCTTGCTCCTCAAGCCACTCCAGCCCCGCCTCCCCAAGGTTTTTATAGGAAACCCCCGAGATGTGGGCACTTACCACAGGCACCAGTCTCTCCGCACCGAAGACCTCCCCAAGGGTAACGAGCAGCTCCAGGAGCCTCGCGACGGCGGGCCCCTCATCCCCAGCCAGAATCTTCTCCTCATCAACAGTCAGGTGCAGGCCCAACCCTCCGAATCGTTTACCAGAGGCGCGGCGGAGAATAAAAGGTTACGAGGACTTGGAGGCGTATCTCTCCAGGAGTTTCCTGACCTCCTCTGATACCGGTATCCCGGGCTTGGTGAAACCCCCCTTGCTGATGGGCTTAGTCGCGTCTACTCCCACCTTGCACCCCAGCTCCTTCTCTTGGTCGGACACGGGGTCAAGGCTAGAGACCCGGACGTGGGGGATCACAAGGAGATCCTCGTCACCCCTGAACCTAGTTGCTACCGCCCACTCGACCTGCTCCATGTCGTAGGGATCGATATCCGAGTCCACCACGACAGCGTGCTTCAGGCTCGGGTGGGCGGCGAATATCGCCATTAGCACGTTCTTCGGGTCTCCCTCCCTGAACTTCTCGAAGCTGACGACGCAGTGGAGCCATCCCTGGCCGCCCATCGTCATGTTGACCCCTCGGACCGTGGGCACCACGTTCCTCACATACTCCCAGATCCTGACCTCCCGTGGCATGCCCATCAGAAGCCTGTGTTCCGATCCCGACGGCAGTAGCGCCTCGTACATGTAGTCCTCCCTGTGCATCGCACCGACGAGCTCGACCACAGGCTGCTGCCTCTCGATGTCGTAGGTCCCCGACTGGTCGACGAAGGGGCCTTCTGCCGCCGTGTCGTTGACGCGGAGCTTCCCCTCCAGCACCAGCTCGGCATCCGCCGGGGCTAAGGCGTCGACGTGCTCGCACTCCGTGAGCCTGAGTTCCCCTTTGAGCAGGGTGTTGGCGATGTCGAACTCGCACGTCCCGAAGGGCGCCGGGAGGGCAGCCGAGACGTAGACGGTCGGGTGGACGCCTATCGACACGCTGATGTCGAGGCCGTCGACCCCCGCCTCCGCGGCCATCTGCTTCACCCTGTAGAGGTGGCGTGGGACGATCCTCATCGCCATACGCCTCTCGTCGAGGACCAAGAGCCTGTGGAATGAGACGTTCTCCACCGATCCATCGGGGCTCCTCACATAGACTATACCCGACGTGACGTAAGGCCCCGGGTCGTTCTCAAAATGGGTTAGAATCGGGAAATCGCTTAGCTTAGGTTCATCGACGAACACTTCCTTCACAGGTCCGTCGGTCACATCACACTTTTGCGGGTTCCTTACAGCGCCCTGGAGGAGACCGAAGAGCTCCGCCTCATCCACGCGTAGGGCTCTAAGTATTCTGCTACGGGTCCCGCAGACGCCGCCCACGGCTCCTGCCTCGAATCCCTTCACATCCTCAAACACCAGTGCCTTCTTCGCGTCGAAGGCCTTCAACGCTGCCGCAATCTCGTACCTCGGCGAGAGGGGCTCCCCTATGCGGAGGACATCCCCCTCGGACTCCAGCTCTCTCATGAAGCCTCTCAGATCGCTCAACCATCACTCCTCCTTACTTTTCAGTTCGACCAGCAGGCTCTGTGCCAGGGTTAAAAGTGTCTTACCCGCCTTTTCCCCTAGGGCCAGCGGGAGGTTCGTCGAAACCAGGGCCATCTTTCCCGTGCTGGCAGCCAGATGGGCGCCTATGACAAGCCCTAGCTGCCGGTCCCTTTCCCCCAGCAGCGGGGAGGACGATCTATCTGGTAGGGTCACAGTCAAAGTCCCGAGTCGTGGCTCGTCCCCTTCCCAGAAAAAAGCGACCACAGCGTTCCCCAGCTCAGCCACAGCCCCGTGGAGGCTCCTGTCCTGGAAGGGGGCTTCCCCAGTCAAGAAGTTGAGGCCCATTTACCCTCGGAACCTCCTAGTCGGTATAACCAGTTAAGGATTCCCTTCTTAAACAATTAAAGATAGGAGAGCGATATTCTGAGCGGTGAAATCCACGAGGGTGCTGGTCATATCCGACATCCACTGCAACATAGACGCCCTAGAGCGCGTGATCGAGGACGCTGGGCACTTCGACGCCGCCATCTGCGCAGGGGATGTACTGGGATACGGTCCCGATCCCCTGGAATGCATCAATGCCATGATAAGCCTCGGCGTCAACTGCATAGCCGGCAACCACGATCTAGCCGCCTATTCCGGTGACTCGTCCCGCCTCAACGCCTACGCGCAGGCTGCTATCAGCGTCCAGCGACAGCTGCTGAAGCAGAGCCAGGTCGCCTGGCTCGGCAGGCTCCCTGCGAGCCTTGCCTTGGAGCTAGGGGGCGTCAAGGTCTCCGTGTACCATGGGAGCCCCATGAGCCCCTCCTACGAGTACGTCTACCCCGAGGAGGCCGGGCTCAGGACCGAGGAGTTCCTCGAGTTCACCGGGGCCGACCTCCTCATCCTCGGCCACACCCACATCCCTTACCTGATCAGATTGGGGGAAAGATTGTTACTCAACCCCGGCTCCGTTGGGCAGCCCCGGGACGGGGACCCGAAGGCCAGCTACGCCCTCCTGGACATGGACGAGGGTCGTGTTGAGGTCATCCACAGGCGGGTTGAGTACGACATCGATGGGGTGGCGGACCGGATACGCAGGCGTGGGATACCGGAGTTCCTGGCTGCAAGGCTGTACTCCGGTCTCTGATGATCCACCGGACATCCCCCCTTTCATCATGGCGCGGAGTCGATAGGAAGTTAAATAAAAGCCTCCCACCTCAGATATGTGGTAGTCGGGAAAAAAATGAAGTCGATTCAGGGTGGGTTCGGCGCTATCGGACGCAGACTCTCCTCATTGAGGCCGAAGGTCGACCGCAGGGTTCTCCTGGAGGTCGTGGTCCTGGTCATGGTGGTCGTCATCGCCGTCCTTTTCAGGGTCATAAAGCTGAGGTGGGGCCCCTACATGGACGCCTTCGACCCGCTCTTCCAGTACCGTGTCACCGAGTACATAGTGGAGAACGGATACGGAGCCTGGTTCACATGGCACGACACCATGAGCTGGTACCCCATGGGCAGGGACATAGCCCATAGCTCCTACCCGGGGATACCCTTCTCCGCCGCCTTCGTCTACCAGCTGGTCACAGCCATGGGGTTCAAGGTCACCGTCTACAACGTCTGCCTCTACTTCCCAGTCCTCATGGGGGCGATCACCTGCATAGTCACCTACTTCCTGGCAAAGGACTTGGGCGGGAGCTCCGCCGGCCTCTTCGCTGCCTTCTTCATGGCAATCAGCGAGGCCTTCCTCGCAAGGACATCCTTCGGCTTCTTCGACACAGAGAACATAGGCATCTTAGGCATGGTCCTTACAACCCTATTCTTTTTTCGCTCCACAGAGGCTGAGAAGCCCGTCACACGGAGGCTTGCCTACGCAGTAGCGGCGGGTCTATCCCTGGGGTATATCTTCGCCTCCTGGGGCGCTGCCCGGTATGTTGTGGGGCTCCTCACCCTCTTCATCCTCGCCTCCCTGATCATCAACATATACGAGTCCAGGCACCTCGTCTCCTACGGTGTGACCATGGGATTCAGTTTCCTGATAGCGGCCTTAGTGCCCAAGCTGGGCATAAATTACCTGCGCAGCGTCGAGAACATGACGGTTTTCCTCCTAATAGTCCTCCTTATAGTCTATGAATTGGCCTCGCAGAGAATGGAGAAGCAGAAAGCCTACATACTCATAGGTGGGTTGATCCTTGTCCTTGTTATCAGCGTGCTAGGTCTCCAGCTGTTTGGCATCATCGAGCCCCTAACAGGCAAGTTCCTCAGGGTCCTCAACCCCAGGCTTGCCACAGAGAGCCCCCTATACGCCTCCGTCGCCGAGCACCATCGGGCAGTCTGGACAGACTTCTACGGTAAGTTCGGCCTGACCTTCGCCCTCGGGATGTTCGGATGCTACTTTGCTCTAAAGAACCTGAGCGACAGGAACTTATTCTCCGTCGCCTACTTCGCTACGGCGGTCTACTTCGCCGCCGGTATGAGCAGGCTCTCCCTGATCCTCTCGGCCCCCGCCAGCGTCATGGCAGCGTACGGCCTTAAAGAGCTCGTCAAGCCCTTTATAGGCCTCTCCAGTAGGAGGGAGGAGGGAAGGGGGCGGCGTAGAAGGCCTCTCTTCGGGGTAAGCAGGGAGATGGCCATCGTCTTCTCGGTGTTTCTGTTCTTCGCAGTCCTACCAACGGTCTGGGGTGCCGCAGAGTCTTCGCTGAGGCCCACCTCCCTCGCCTCCTCGGGCGTCTCGGCGATGCTGGGAGGTAGTTACCCTCAGGACTGGTTGCAAGCCCTCTCCTGGATGAGGGACAATACCCCTGAGGACGCCATCGTTGTCTCCTGGTGGGACTACGGCTACTGGATTGAGGCCATGGCCAACCGTACAACCCTGGCAGATGGGGCCACAAAGAACACTAAACAGATACAGAAACTTGGCAGGATCATGATGCTCAACCAGTCTGGATCCCTGCCCCTCCTGGAGGAGTACGGGGCCGATTATATTGTCGTTTTCTACACATTTAACCCGAACACTCAGGCGGAATGGCCCTTCGGAGACAACGTGAAGTGGAGCTGGATGGTCCAGATCCCGGAGTTGAACATAACGGACTATATCGACGAGACGGGGCAGCCCACGGAGACTTTCGAGGAGTCGACATTAAACAGGCTGATGACCCTGAGGCCGGCCTCGGCCTTCAAGCTGGTCTTCGCCTCCCAGTACAACTTCGTCCTTGTCTACAAGATCGACTACGAGGCTGTTCAGACGTAGAATGGCTGCCTGTCTTCCTCCTCTTCTTTTGGCTCGCTCAGCCCCTTCCCCATCCCCTTCTCCGTGACCTCTATGTCATGCTCGAGGAAAGACTCGGCGAACTTGTTCAGGGTTTCACTCATCTGCCTGAGCTCGTCCCTGTCGAACCTGCTCATGATATCCGGGTTGTTCACGTACTGGAACCAGCCCAGTATGCTGTGGTTCACCGCGTAGAGAGCCCTGTGCATAAACTTGACAAGGTCCAGCCTGTCAGGATTCTCCAACTTCATCGAATCCCTTATCTGCCTCAGAAAGTCGTTGCACTCCCTGATCCACTGCTCTCCCATATCCACCACTCCCCGGAGGTTCCCAACTTCAACAGAAATCCGTAGTTAATATCCTTTGTGTAGGCAGCTCGGCTAGCAGTTTCGCAGCCTACGGGAACATCAGTCGCCCTCAGCCCAAGTCTTATGAGTCAGTACGGCCATTACCCTGAGGACTGGAGATGGCTAAGAAGATCAGGGCGTCACACATTCTTGTCGAGAAGCAGTCCCAGGCCCTCAGGGTCTTGGAGGAGTTGAAGGGAGGGGGCAACTTCAAGGAGCTGGCTAGCGAGCACTCAACCTGCCCTTCTGCCAAGAGGGGAGGGGACCTCGGCTTCTTCGGCAGGGGGCAGATGGTGAAGGAGTTCGAGAAGGCGGCCTACGCTCTTGATGTGGGCGAGGTCTCGGGTCCGGTGAGGACCCAGTTCGGCTACCACATCATCAAGAGGACCGGCTAAAGAGACTGGCTGAGTCAGGGCCGAATCCTACTCAATACCAAGGGTAGAGGGGCTAATCAAAGCCTTCAGCCCAGCGACCATCAATCCCCTCAGGTCCCTGCGGATATCTCTGTAGGCCTCGCACTCAACCCAGCAGCCTGGGCAGTCGCCATCCTTGATCCTCCGACGGGCCTTTGCAGCCACCTCGGAGCGCCAGATCTCCTCCAGGGAAGCCTCTCTTATGTTTCCGAGCCTCTCGTCGACGAAGATGCAGGGGTAGACGTCGCCGTAGGGGTCTAGGAAGAGTGATAGGGAGCCTGCCGAGCATGGTAGCAGTGGTCCAACAGGATGGCGTATATACTCGATCAGGCCCTGCATGTATCTCAACGTCGGTGTGGACACCCAGAGCCCCTTTCTCCCTACAATATCACGCCCGATTCCCCGAATGGAGGGCAGTAGATGCCCAATCAGGTCCTCGGAGGGACGGCGCATCCCAAGGTTCCTGTAGTATACTCCGCTTAAGTTCAACGTGCGAAGGCTTAGTTCCGCTTCATGCTCCCTTGCGATCTTGTATACCTCTGTAAGCTCCTCAACATTCTCCCTTGTGACGGTCATTCCCACCGATAGGTTGAGGCCCGGGAATTCTCCCTTCAAGGCTGAGAGTTCTCCCAGTGTTTCGACCGCCTTCTTGAAGCCTCCATCCACACCCCTAATGGAGTCGTTGGTTTGCGCCAGACCGTCTATGGAAACACTTAAGCTGAGGCCCCAGCCACCAAGCCTCTCCATTATCTCCCTCGTCGCCCCCTCTATCTCTGAGGGGGCTAGTCCATTGGTCGGTATCCAGAAAGAGCATCGGGGGATGCTTCCTCTAATGGCGGAGACGATGTCCGCAAGGTCCGCTCTCATGAAGGGCTCCCCTCCCGTTATCTGCATGGACTCGATGTCCCGCAGGAAGCTCCTGTTGGAGTCGAAGAAAGCTCTGATCTCCTCCAGGGTCAACTCTCTAGCCCTGGGGGCTTCGATCTTCCAGATGTTGCAGTTTTTGCAGCGACCCGTGCACTTGTAGGTGACGGCAAAGTTCGCGATCATTCTCGGCCGGATTAAACTCCCGTTCATGGAGACCTCCTCAGCACTGGACCAAACGATGTCCAGTTAAGGAGATGACATTCTCTGTTATTTTCATTTTCGACTGTAACTATCTGTACGGGCTTCTCTTCTTTCGGCACAACCTTTATCTTAATTCAGCCCGATCTGAGTTCGAATTCGTAGAGGTGCACTGTTTGTCGTACAAGATGGGCAGGGTCGGCGATCTCAAGGTTGGCTCCTACGCTATTGTCGACGATGAGCCCAGCCAGATAATGTCGATTCAGAAGAGCAAGACAGGGAAGCACGGGAGCGCTAAGTTCAGGTGCAGCGCCATCAGCCTCTTCGACGGGAGCAAGAGGAGCTTCGTAAGCCCCGTCGACGCCAGCATCCATATCCCTATCGTGGAGAAGAGGAGCGGGCAGGTCGTATCGGTGACCCCGATGATGATCCAGCTGATGGACCTGGAGTCCTATGAGGTCTTCGATGTCGCCAAGCCTGATGACGAAGAGATAACCTCGCAGCTTGAGCCGGGGAAGGATGTCGAGTACTGGGTCATCATGGGCCAGTACAAGGTCCAGCGGGTGAAGGGCTAGGGCGAAAGGCGTGGGGATGAAGCGCGTCCGGCAGATGCGCCTGCGGCCCGGCATGACGGTCGGCGAGCTAGCCGATGAGATGCTCGGGGCCGGTGTAATCGGCGCGGGTAGGGTGGGCAGAGCCGTCGAGATAGTCGCTGAGATGTTCTCAGACCCAGAGTACACGACTTTCCTAGCTATCTCCGGTCCCCTAGTACCCAGCGGCATGAGGTTCATCTTCACGGACCTGATCAGGGACGGTTATGTCGACGCCGTCGTCACAAACGGGGCAAACATTGTCCACGACCTCTTGGAGGTCATGGGGAAGCACCACATGGTTGGCGACCTGCAACACGACGACGCCGAGCTCTTCGAGGAGGGCATCAACAGGGCGTACGACATATTCATCGAGGGAGACGCCTTCGCCGAGCTGGAGGGCTACGTCGGCGGCATCCTCGACGCACTCCCCGAGGAGGACAGGGTGGACGTTCCCATCCACGGCCTCCTCAGGGAGATCGGCCTCAGGCTGGAGGACGGTGACTCCATCCTGTTCAACGCCGCCGAGAAGGATGTCCCAATCTTCAGCCCCGGGTTCCTCGATTCCATGCTCGGAATCCCCCTCTGGATGTACTCGAAGAGGAGAAAGCTGGTCATCAACCCCCTGAGGGACTTCGACCTCTTCGCCGACATGGTCTACGAGGCAGAGAAGGCGGGAGCCATCATACTGGGAGGTGGTACGCCAAAGCACCACACTCAGTACATGAACACCCTGCGGGAGGGCCTTGACGCGGCGATACAGATTAGCTCCGCTAGGGTGGACGACGGCAGCCTGAGCGGGGCTCCACTTAAGGAGTCTATCAGCTGGGGCAAGTTGAAGGGAGAGAGGCTGAACATGACGAGCACGATCTTCGGCGACGTTACCATCGTGTTCCCGCTGATCGTCGCGGCAGCTCTTGAGAAGATTAGGTCTTAAAGTTTACTTCCCTCAAGGCTATTAAGTCGGTCAGCTTTGCGTTAGCGTTGGTAGTGGACATTGTACTTGCATATTCCGTCACCGAATCCTATGGCTTTCTCCAGCTCAACCATCACAGGCCTCTTCAGCATGACCTCGAAGATGGCCTTCACCCACCCCCTTGAGCAGAGGCAAAACGTGCCCGTGAGTTTGACGACGCCCTGTCTCACAAGGGGGCAGCCGCAGTAGGTACAGACAGCTGTTATCATGTCCCCCTCCTTAGTCCATTTGCCACACCAGGCGATCTCATCGTTAGCCTTGGCGACAATCTCGTCGATGTCGTCCGTCTCCTCGGCTATCTTTCGAGCGATGCCGAGGTCCCCCACTTCGGCGCAAGCCTCGCCGCATCTCTCCATTATCCTGAGCTTGGTCTCCTCGTCGGCGCCCTCAAGGCCTTCCACGATGAGATCGATCATTCTGCCAGTCTGCCTGAGCAGGCTCTCCCTGTCGATCATCCCTGTTCATCTCCGCGGGGTAGCTGGAACCATCCTATACCAAGAGCCTCGTCCCACCGTCGACCATAATGGTCTCGCCTGTGATGTAGGAGGCGTCCTCGGAGGCGAGGAAAACGATAACTCGGGCTATATCCCGGGGGTGGCCGACCCTCTTCAGCAGGGTTATCCCCTTAAAGTATTCCTTCTCCTCCTCTGTCATTCCCCAGGTGTCCACGGCGCCCGGGGAGAC
>Ga0209427_10001814_pt1 | contig 24862 bp, 28 predicted proteins | sample DeeMarSWOR136_30_FD_187465 | JGI IMG/M metagenome (GOLD analysis project Ga0209427, IMG submission 187465) | Marine sediment microbial communities from White Oak River estuary, North Carolina - WOR-1-36_30 (SPAdes) (version 2) | ecosystem: Environmental > Aquatic > Marine > Intertidal zone >...
TTATTAATTTTAGCTACTCCCAAAGTTCCTTCTGATGATACAGACCAATTAGCAAGATTATTAAAAGTATCAACAAATACAGATGGCTTTTTCCTAGAAGCTGATGCAAAGCTTAGACCAATAGATTTTGCAACAGAAGGAATTTTCCTATGTGGAGGTGCTCATTGGCCAAAATGGATTGGTGAAAGTATAACCCAAGCTTATGGTGCTGCTGGAAGAGCAGCAATAATAATGGTTAAAGGGGAAATCGAAACTGAATGTATTACTTCGTATATAAATGAAGAAAAATGTATAGGATGTGGTAAATGTATTGAGATTTGTCCGTATAATGCTATTGAATTAATTGAACATGATAAAAAAATAGGTTTATATAAAACTTTTTTGAGAAAAGCCCATATAATTAATGCTCTTTGCAAAGGATGTGGAGCTTGTGTTGTTGAATGCTCAGTTGGCGCTATTGATCAAAATCATTTCAGTAAATTTCAAATTAGCAAAATGATTGACTTGTTACCAAGCTTAGATATAATTGATTATGAAACTGTTTAATTTGAGGGATAAAATATTGTTAAAAATTAAAAAAAAAGTACCAATTGAATTTGAACCAAATATTTTAGTTTTTTGCTGTAATTGGTGCAGTTATGCTGGTGCGGACTTAGCAGGTGTTTCTAGATTTCAATATCCCCCAAATATCAGGATAATTCGTGTAATGTGTTCCAGTAGAGTTGATCCAACATTCGTTCTGCGAGCTTTTAAAAATGGAATTGATGGAGTCTTAATTATTGGATGCCATATGGGTGATTGTCATTATATGAAAGGATTCGAATACACTCAAGAAAGAATGAATCATTTGAAGAAATTAATTAAATGTATTGGAATTGAAGCAGATCGATTTCAATTGAACTCAATTTCTGCAAGTGAGGGAAAACAATTTGCAGAATTAATTAAAGCTTTTACGGATAGAATAATAGAATTTGGAGAATTAAAAATCCCTAAAAAATCTGGAATATTTGAATTAGAATTTAATTGTAAAAAGAAATAGAAAAGGAGAATTATAATGACTGAATTAAACTTTCAGAAAATTAAGCAAAATAAAGTAAAAACATTTGAAGATCTAGAAAATGAGATAATTAAAAATAATAAATGCTGTGCCTGTGGAGCTTGCATAGCATATTGTGAATGTCAAGGTTTTAATGTAATTGAGATGAATGGATACACTCCTAATTTTAAATCAGAAAAAAGTATTGAAAATTGTACTAAATGTGGTGTTTGTTATTATATCTGTCCTCAAACTAAAGTAATGATAAAAGAATTAAATAACACTTGTCATATTCAAGATAATCTGGGAAATATCATTAAAATCCTTGCTGCTAAAACAACAAATTCAGCGCTAGAAAAAGTTAGACAAAATGGGGGGATAGTTTCAGCAATCCTAACGTATTTATTTGAAAAACATAAAATAGATGCAGCCATTGTTTCGGAATTTGATCAAAATTTTAAACCTGTTCCTAAAATTATATTTGATAAAGTAGAATTATTTAAATCAGCAGGAACACGTTATTCAATTTCTTCTCAAATATTTCCTTTAAAAAATTTTTATAACATATCACAAGAATTTCTTCTCAAAAATGAGATTTTTGATATTGATCAATTAAGAATGGCATTTATTGGAACTCCTTGTCAATGTAAAGCTGTAAGAAAAATGAAATTTTTGCATATTAAGCCCGCTCATGTTATTAAATATATTATAGGACTTTTCTGTTTTGAGAATTTTATTTATAATCAATTGTATGATATTCTAAAGAGAGAAACTAAAGTTGCTCCTAACAAAATAAAAAAAACATGGATAAAAAAGAATTTTTTCTTCCAAACAAGTGATAACAGAAAATTTGAAATCAATATCAAAACTCTTGATCCTGCAGTTAACAAAAGTTGCTATGAGTGTAATGATTTTACAGGAAGATATACAGATATTAGTGTTGGAGCATCTGGTGCTCCTGAAGGATATTCAATGATTCTAATTAGAACTGATGAAGGTGAAAAAGTAATTAATAATATGCTTTCAAACGGTGTAATTGAACAATTTATTGTACCATTTAACAGCACTATAGAATGGAAGAATAAGAAATTAGATTGGTATAATAAATTAATTTCTTTAAAAATTAATAATAAATCAAATTGAATTAATGATAGAGATTTATAATATTATTTTATATTTTATATTTTTCTGAAAACCCATACGAAGGGTCAGTTTGCTCTCAACTAACATTTTTTTAAGAGCATCATTCTTTTTCAGACTAAGTTTGATAAGGAGCTAATGCTTCAATTTTTTTCCAAATTAGCTCAATTGATTCAATATATTCTTCCTTATATTCAAGTTCAGGGCTACAAATACCCTTTATCTCTTCAATAATTTGTTTATCTCTATAATATTTGAGATCAATTGCTCGGGCAGGGCATGAAGTTGTACAAACTCCACAACCTTTACATTTTAATTCATCTACTTCAGCTATATTATCTCCATTTACTTTTATTGCATTATAAATACAGACTTTTTCACATCTATGGCAACCCCTACATAAATTTTGATTTATTTCAGCGATGATTAATTCTTGAGCTATTGTATCTTTAGACAATAAAGTAGATGCTTTACTTGCTGCAGCTAATGCTGTTGATACTGAATAAGGGATGTTCTTAGGTCCAGCAGCACAACCACAAATATAAATGCCAAGATTGTTTGTTTCTTGAGGCTTTAGACATCCATGAACTTCTACTAAAAAACCATTGGCATCTTTGGCTAACCCTAAAATCTCAATAATCTCTGATGTATTTTTGGAAGGAACCATACCTGTAGATAATACAACTAAATCAGTATTCATGTTAATGAAATCATTTGTTAAGGTCGAAGAAGCTGTAAGTTTTACTTTTTTAGTATTAGGATCTTGTGTAATACTTCCTACCTTTCCTCGAATCATCATTATCCCAGCTTCTCTTGCTTTTCTATAATATTCTTCATTTCCTTTATCCCAGGTCCGCATATCTATGTAAAAGATAACAATTTCTATATCAGGATATTCTTGTTTTAGCAATTGAGCATTTTTAAGTGCGACATTACAGCATACTCCTGAACAGTAAGGATTACCTTTTAAAGATCTTGAACCCACGCATTGAATCATAGCTACTGTTTTTGGAATTTTTCCATCAGAAATTCTATATACATGACCCCCTGTCGGTCCCACTGGACTTAACATACGTTCCAACTCTATTTGAGTAATAACATCGGGATAAATGCCATATTTATAATCACCATTTTTCAGAACAGGGTATTCGTCCCATCCTGTGGCAATAATTACCGCACCAACTTTTAAGTTAATATATTCTGAGGTTTGTTCTAAATCAATAGCTTCTGCAGCACAAGCTCTTTGACAATTTTTACATTCTATACATACACTCTTATCAATTACAGCAACTTTTGGAACTGCTTGAGGAAAAGGTATATAAATAGCAGATCGTTCACCTATACCTCTGTTAAATTCGTTCGGCACTTTTATTGAACATTTGGTAGTACATAATCCGCAACCAGTGCACTTATTTTCATCAATATAACGAGGTTTCTTAAGAATTTCAACATCATAATTTCCAGGTATACCACTAAACTTCTTTATTTCACTATAAGTAAATAATGTTATATTTGGATGTTTTGAAGCACTAACCATAATTGGTGCTAGAACTCATATTGCACAATCATCTGTAGGGTATATTCTATCTAATTGCGCCATCTTTCCACCAATTGTGGCTTCTTTCTCAACTAAATATATTGAGATTCCTTGATTTGCTAAATCTAATGCAGCATTCATTCCTGCTATACCTGCTCCAATAACTAATACCGATTTTTCTACTGATACTTTTTTAAAGGGTACTATTTCTAATTCTCTAGCACGATTTACCCCTGCTTGTGTTAATCTTATTGCTTTTTCAGTAGTGTTCCTTTTATTACCCGAGTAAGTAAATGAACATTGTTCACGAAGATTAACCATCTGTAAGTAATATGGGTTTAATCCTGCTTGAGCTAAGACAGTCCGATAGGTGATTTCATGAATTTTTGGGGTACAAGCTGCCACAACAATCCGATTGAGGTCTAAATCTAAAATGTCATTTTTAATAACATTTTGTCCTGGAGCACTACAAGTAAAATCATTTACTCTAGCAACAATAACATTTGGGAGGGCTTCAACATAATCTCTAATAAGATCACAATCAATAGAAGCACTAATATTAACTCCTCATCTACAAATATACACTCCGATTCTTATAATGGTCTGTATATCAGACATTTAATTCACCCTTTTAAAACAAGATCACCCACTACTATTAATAAAACAAATTAATGAAAATGAAAACGCTAATTACTTATAAAAATTGTAATTATATTTTTGTGTCCTATTCTGATTAAGTGATGTCTTAAAGAAAATTTAAAAAATCTGATAAGAGAAATTTTAGTAATTTGACAAAATTTTTTGTCCTTTTTTTAATTTGATGTACGAATCTGATCTTTATATTACCTTCTTTAATAATATATCTAACATTTTGTTGATTTTCTATAGAGTTTATTTTACATCTAATTGATTATATATAAACATATAAAAAGAGGAAAACGATCATATTTATATACTTTGACAACAATATTTATCATGAAGACCATTTAATTAGTCAAAATAGTCATAATCATTCTTGATGCTAATAATAATAGTTAGGGATTTTTAAAAAATGGCGAGACTTTATCTAACCGATCCTACTAATGTAAATAAATTGAATCCAATTTAGTTTTTGATAAGAAATATAATATAATTTATTTGAAATTTGATAAAAAAGGGAGGAATTAGTTATGGATATATATTCTGTATTATCTCACCCGTTTAGGAGAAAGATCTTACTGCTTTTAGAAAAAGAGGGTTATATTCCCTATACAGATTTAATGGAGAAATTAGGTTTAGAAACAACAGGGCAGCTAAATTTTCATCTTAAAAAAATTGGTTCATTAATAAATAAAGATAAAAAAGCCTATTTTCTCACAGAAGATGGCAAACGTGTACTACAAATATTAAACCTTAATAAAAGAATTTTATCGGGAGAAAATATTGATGAATACTTAGAATCAAAGGGAAGTGAAATAAGCCGAATTGGAGTGATAATTTGCAATTGTAATACAGAAATTTCAAAAGTAATTAATATAACAGCATTAGAAAATTATGTGAATAAGCTAAGAACTGTTGTTTCTGTAAAAATCTTCGAAAATCTATGTCAACAAAAAAATTTTGATAAAATTGCACATTGGGTAAAAGACAACTTTTTAAACAAAATTGTAATAGCAGCTTGTTCCCCTAGGACTCATCAAAATCTTTTTGAACGAATATTTGATGGTGTCATTGACCGTGTTAATATAGAAATTGCAAATATTAGAGAACAATGTTGTTGGGTCCATTATTTCGAAAAAGATCAGATTGATCCTTCTCTCTCATTAGAAAAAGCAAAATTGCTAATTGAGGCTGCAATTGAACGTGTTAGGCTTCAAAAGAAGGTAAAAGTTAAGAGAGTAGAAATTGAAAAAAGTACTGCAATATTAGGTGGTGGAATTGCGGGTATAACTCTTGCATTGAATTTAGCTCAAGCAGGTATAAAAGTATATGTTATTGAAAAATCACCAACCTTAGGAGGGAAGGTGGCTAGGTGGGATCGAATTCATGCGATGGGTGATTGTTCCATATGCTTAATTTCAGAATTAATAGGGGAGTTAGTAAATCAAAAGAATATAACTGTTTTTACTAATACTGAAATCGAGAGTGTTTCAGGAGAAGTTGGAAATTTTACTCTTAATTTAATTAAAAAACCTCGATATGTAGATATTAAAAAATGTACTGGTTGTAAACAGTGCATTGATGTTTGCAGTATTGAAAAACCAAATCAATATGAATTTGGTTTAGTTAACAGAAAAATCATTTATATTCCATTTATTCATTCTTTTCCTTATGCTCCTTTAATTGATGAGTCAGATATTACGAATTGCCTTAATTGTAGGATTTGCGAACGTGCTTGCGCAAACAAAGCAATTGATTTAAATCAAAAACCAGAAAAAATAGAAATTAAAGTAGGTACTAAAGTTATAGCTATTGGCTCTGAGCTTTATTCGAATTTAGAAGAATATTCTTATAACCCTCAAAATGATATAATTACCTCACCAGAATTTGAAAGAATGTTATCTTCTGATGGATTCACAGAAGGCAAAGTAATAAAAATCTCTGATAAAACACCTCCAAAAACAATTTCAATTATTCAATGTGTAGGTCCTCCTGATCATCAATACAAACTTCAAGACATACTGGCTTTAAAATATTTAAATTATATTGAAGTAAATAATCCTGATTGCAAAGTTAACATTTTTTACGATTTAAGTAAAATAAGTAAAAAAAATGACTTTTTTCTAAGATCCACAGATCCTAGAATACATTTCGCTGGAAAAGTTAAAATAGTTGAAAAAAACGATCAAAAAGTTATAAAAGCGGATCTAAAAGAATATCCAAGCGACTTAATAATCCTAAATCTAACTATAATACCAAATAAAGATTTAAAAGCACTTCGAAAAACAATGGATTTCACTTTAGATGATTATGGTTTTATGAGTGAAGAAACTTTAGCATCAGGAATATATGGTGGTGGAACTATATTTGGTCCATTAGATTATAATTCTACTATATCAACAGCTAATAATGCAACAATTAAAATTATTTCATTACTCTCAAAGGATTATTTAATAGCAGAATTTAGTGGAATCGAAATTGATGATAATAAATGTGGTTTATGTGGCTTATGTTCGAAAATTTGTCCTTATAATGCAATTACGATAGAATCAGATAAAGTAAATATAGATAAATTTAAATGCAAGGGTTGTGGTACATGTGCTAGTATATGTCCTACAAATGCAATAGATTTAAACATAGATACTTCTGAGAAAATTTTAAAATCTATTGAAATTATTTCGAAATTTAGAAAAAAGCCAAAAATTATTGCTTTTTGTTGCCGTTCTTGTGGTTATGCTGCTGCTGATGATGCTGGGCTTAAAAAGATCTCATATCATCCAAATATTTTTATTTTACGTGTTCCCTGTACTGGTCGTATTGACACTAATTTTATAATCAAGTCTTTTGAGTTTGGTTTCGATGGAGTAATGATAATCGGTTGTAGAAAAAATGCTTGTCGATATATTGACGGAGTAGAAAAAGTAGAAAAAAAAATATCATTATTAAAAAATATTATTCCTACAAAATACCGTGAACGAATAATCCTTAAACATATGAATGCTGTTGAGGGGAATAAGTTCGCTGAAGTCGCAAATAAATTTTATAAAAAATTATTAGAGGAGGTTAAATTTGAAACCTAGATTTGTGATAATTTCTCTAACTTCTTGTAGTGGATGCATCTCATCCCTTATCTCGTTAGATATTTTTCCACAATTCCTTGAAAGAACAAAAGTGATTTATTTTCCATTTATTTCTGATGTAAAAAGCATTGAAGATTGTGATATTTGTTTGGTTGAAGGGTCTGTTTCTGAAGAAAATCAAATACCTATCCTTCGACAAATCCGAAGAAGGGCAAAAAAAGTATATGCTATAGGAACTTGTGCTTGTTTTGGAGGAATTTTAAGTTTATCAGACATAAAAATGACAGAGCCCATTTCAAGTTATATTGAAGTTGATGGTATTATTCCTGGTTGTCCACCACCTCTGAAACTTTTTGGAAATTGTCTTATTAGATTGGTTGAAAACAAAGAACTCACACTTTCTGAAAAAAACATGTGTGGCTCTTGCCCTTTAAGAGGGGATATGAAAATAAATTCAAGTATAAATGTCTCAAAAATTACTCCAAATCCAGAAGAAATTAAACTTGATGAGGAAAATTCCAAATGCTTTTTAGAAGAAGGTATATTATGTTTAGGTCCTATAACAAGAGATGGATGTGAACATATTTGTATTAAAATGGGGCTTCCTTGTGAAGGATGTATGGGCCCAGTATCAAAAGATTATACTTCTAATATTATTAACTATTTAAGTTTGATAAATATATCTCAAGAATTGAAAAATTACACTGGTATTTTTTATCGATTCTCCAAACCAAAATTGAAAAGGTGAAAAAAATGTTAAAAGTCATTGATGTTTGTAAACGCATTGAAGGACACGGTGAAATAAAAATCTTAGTTCAAAATGATGAAATTTCACTAGTAAATTTTGAGTTTAAAATTTATAGAGGCTTTGAAAATTTCTTAATTGGAAAGACATTATTGGATATTCCAAAAATAGTTTCTCGGATATGTGGATTATGTTATTCTTCTCAGACAATTGCTAGTTGTAAAGCAATTGAAGATATATATAATATTGAGGTTTCTGAACAAACAATACTCTTACGACGCATCATATTGACTGCAGAATTAATTAAGTCTCATTCTATGAATTTATTTTTCCAAACTTTACCAGATCTATTAAATATTTTTAATAATAACAAAAAAATTATGACGCCTTATGATTTAATTAACTATGACCCTCAATTAACTAAAAATATATATGAATTAATCAAGATTGGAAATGAAATAAATACTTTATTTGGGGGTAGATCTGTTCATTTAATTTCACTTATTCCAGGAGGGGTTATTTATTCTCCTTCCAAAAAAAATATTTCAATAGCTAGAAAAAAATTTCAAAATGCATTACTCAATTTAGAATGGATAATAGAAAAATTTATTGGATTATTTTCTCACCAATTACCACCAGAAGAATTTTGTACTCCAAATCTTATTTTTCTTGGTCTATCGAACTTTGGAAGGTATAACCGATATTCAGGTAAGTTATCACTTAAAGAAAATAACAAAAATATAATAGAATTTGAAAAAAATAATTATTCTTCTTATTTTGGAAAGGAGCCTGATTTACATGGAATCGATTTTTATTTTGATAATAAAAAAAATGTTATTGTGGGTCCTTTTTCGCGGTATAATATTGTCGGTAGTTATGATATAGATGAAATTCAAACTTATCTTGAATATTTTGATAAATCTTGGAAAAATAATATTTTATTTGCTAATTTTATAAGATTATTAGAAATATATTTAGAATGTTTTCAAAGTTTACAAATTTTAGATGATCCTCAGTTAAATACTAAACAAAAACTTCCTTCTCTAAATTTAGTAAAAAATTCTGAGGGAATTGGTGCCATTGAAGCGCCTAGAGGTTTGTTAATACATCATTATGATTTAAATAAAAGTAATTCTATTAGTCGAATAAAATTGTTTGTTGCTACTGAGTTTAATATACCACTAATAAATGAGATGATTACCCAATATGCAAGAGAATTATTTGAACGAACAGGAGATATTAATCAAGTAAAGAATGATGTCCAGATGATAATCAGAGCCTTCGATCCATGTATTTCATGTGCAACACATTAATTTTATCAAAATTATCTTAAGTAAAGTCTTTTTTATTAATTTCTCGATTTTATTATAGAAATTCTCTATTTAAATGGGGAAAATTTATACCCCAGTTTTTTGGATTTTGAGATAGTTCTATAATATATTCATTGTATATCTCAAAGTTTTTCTCTAGTTTTTCTTTTTGAGAATTTTCTGATAATTTATTAAAATCCTCTTTATTCATATTGCAATCTTTTATCTTTAAGTATAAAATCTCTAATTATTAACTTAATATTTTATCTTATTTTTATGTACATCAAATAATAATATGTGTAAAATTAACAAATAGATTTATTACTATTCATATTCTAATTAATTATTTAATTGCTTTTATTACAATAAAAGAACCTTCACCATAGCCTTCTTTAGTAGGTTCAACTTCATTTATCTCTTTTAAACTATGAAAAATTGTTTGATAAAACTCGAAATCCTTAAAACCAGTTTTTTTAAGATAATAGATAACCTTTCTCACTGAATAAAATGATGCATTTTTGTAAAATATATTTATTTTTTTTCTTTTTTTGTACAATTTTCCGATATTACTATTTTTTTCAATAAAGCCAATAATCAATGAGCCTTTTAATTTTAAGATTTTATAGGCTTCTCTAAATACAGAATTAATATTTTCCACAAAGCAAATCGTGGTGACTAATAAAACAAATTTAAAAATAGCTTCCCGAAAAGGTAAATTTTCTGCAACAGCACCTAAAACTAGAATTCCTCTTTTTTGAGCAATTTTTTGCATTTCTTTTGAATGATCTATGCCAATTCTAATATCTAGAGGAGAGGCAAATCTAGCACTTCCAACACCTATTTCTATGGCTTTTTTATTACTAAGTAATACTTTTTTAATTGCCAAAAGTTCTGATTTATATGCATAATTATTCTTATCAAACCAATTATCATATTGAGAATAAAATTTATCAAATGGTTCGATTTTCTGCATATTAAATTTTCTTCGATAAGGAAACCAATTTGGCATATTTAATATTTCAACTAATCATTTTTCTAAAATTTATTTGATCTATTAAAAGTTCTTGAATTTTCTTTAATTAAGCATTAAATTTTTATGACAATGAATTATATGTAAAAATAATTTTTTTTTTCCCAGTTAAGTAAAAATGTATATTTAGTAAGATCAAATTTTTCAATTTTGACCTCTTTTTCTTTTTTATTCTTGGATCCGTAGATTGGTATTTTTATTACGAATTTATCTTTCTTTGAATATAAATTAAAATAAAATACATCGTTATTCTTATCGAAATCAATATATTTATTCATATATCCAAGTTCATAAAATTAGATATTAAAGAATTATGATTAATAATTTAAAATAAAACATATAATCTATTTATAAAGTATAAATTAATAATAAGTAGATTTTTGATGCAACAATTCTGAGATCTTTTTCGTCAAACTATAAATATCAACTTAATTATTTTTAATTGGTTTTTAATTATGCCTATCTGTATAAAATGTAAAAAAGAATTCGAAATATCAAAATTGGAGTTAATAGATGATTCTTACATATGCCATTCATGTTTATATTTGAACTATGAACCCTTCAAAATTTATCCTATTGGTTTTGTAGAGAATCAATTAGAAAGGGGTAAGGGATTTGGATTAAAAGGCAGGAGAGCAGAAATTTCAAAAATCCATCTTTTTCCTTCCCAATCAGCATTTCTTTATAAATTAGAAGATGAGGATTGGATTACTGTAGTATTTTATTTTCATAAATCACAAAATATTCGATCTGTCTTTTCAAGAGGGATTGATGGTAAAAAAGTAGGAGTATTTGCTTCTAGAACCCCATATCGTCTTTCCCGTATTGGAATTTCTAATGTAAAGCTTATGAAAATTAAAAATACCACCCTATATGTTAAAAATCTTGATGCGATTAATGGAACTCCCGTTTTAGACATTAAGTTGGGTCAAAAATAAATGTTGTATTTTAAATTGTAAGTTAAAAGTACTTTTCTAATGATTAATCACTATCTTTATGAATCGAATACATAAAATTTCAAAAATTAAATTTATATCTGATTAATTATATCTTTTAAAATCTGTTCACTGAAAGTCCCAATCATAACTCCTTCATTTACAAATATTTCACCATTAAACTCAATGTTTATTTTCAAGAGTTTGCCATTTTTAAAAAACAATAAAGCTGGTACTGCATTAATATTAAATTTTTGAACTAAATTGATATTTTCATCGATATCGATCACTTTAAACTTGATAAAATTTTTATCACTAAATTTTTCTAATATAGGTGGGAACAATTTGCAAGACTTACACCATTTAGAACATAAAACAATTATAAATATCCCTTCGTAAGAATCTTGAATTCCAAATTCTTTCAAATAGCCAAAATTGATAAAATAACCTCTAGAATAGTATTTTTAAATAAATTATCTTAAAGTGAAGCTTTAATAAATCACAATATTTTCGATGATTATTTGAATTCAATTTTAAAGTGGTTCTGATTAGATTAATTATAAAATTAATCTTTCAAATTTGCATAACAGTCTTTACAAAAAAAAAATCTTCGCATCTTGGAAGCATTCCAAACCATATGACCCGATTTATGTTTTGTTTCGCATCCCCAGCACATCTTATATACTTTAGTATCAACGAAATATTCATCATCCGCATGAAAAGTATCGCCTTTTATTAGCTCTTTATAGCTTATCAATTATTTTTCCAACTCAATTAAATATTAATTTTGAATAAATATTCATATTAACAGATTATATAATAAAAAACAATATAATAATTTAAATATTATGAATAATCATTCAGAACATGCTTTTATATAAATGTCCTTTTTTTTCTGTAGGATATTAATAATTAGATTTAAGTTTTAGGAATAATTATTCAAAAACTAGATTTGATTTTTTTAAAAAATTAAAAGAATAATCTAAATAAAAAGTGTGAGAATTTTGAATAGAATTATTGGTATTCCCTCTAGCGGTACTGAACTATCAGATAATATATCACCACATTTTGGGCATTGTAGTTATTTTATTGGTATAGAAATTTTAGATAACGGTAAATATAGAAAAGTCTTTTCACTAGCTAATAATGGTCATTCAGGATGTATGGAACCCGTTATAAATATGAAACAACGAAATGTTACAGATATGATTCTAGCAGGTATTGGAATGCGCCCATTCATGGGCTTTCAACAAGTTAAGATTAACTTATTTCAAGGCGCGAATACAAGCATAGAAGAAAACATAATATTATTTATTCAGGGAGAATTGAGACAATTGAGGGATGCTAGCTGTTCAAGTGAATCTAATCATGCTCACAATGTTTAATAAACAATAAAATACAAAAATTTAATTTAAGAAGATGAGATAATATGCCAAGTTTTAAAGAAACATATGAAGCCATCAAAGTAGATTGGAATGCTGGAGAAAAAAATTTCAATGTCAAGTGTGTAATGCTTGATAAGGGAATGCAATGTGAAGTTACCATGGGAGCAAAACCACATGTATTTATTATTGATGCTCCTGGAGGATTAGATGGAACTGATGAAGGACCATCTCCATTATTAATGATATTGGGTGCTATTGGAGCCTGTATTATAGCTGTAACAAAATTCTGGGCAAAAATAATGGATATTAAGATTAATGAACTTGAAGTTTTTTCACGAGGACATATTAATCTTGGTGCTATTTTTGGGATTGATGATTCAAAATTAGCTGGCTATGATAAGCTCGAACCCGTCATTAGGATTAAAGCAGATGCTTCAGAAGAAAAAATAAATGAATTAATGGATAAAGTTTTTACTCATTGTCCAGTACTTACTAATTTCGGCGGAGCTTCCGAAATTAAACCAAAAGTCCAAATTCGAAAATAATTCTTCTATTAACTTTTTTTTTTTTTCTGTAAATTAATTTTTTTCATCAATTTAAATGATTATATAATGGAAAATGAAAAATTATTTCCTATAAGTGTTAATCCAAATTTTTGTGTCCTATGTCAACGATGTATGTATAGTTGTCATAATAAGGCAATATTTTTTAAAGAATCTTTGCGATATGTGAACTATGATAAATGTCAAGGGTGTTTAAAATGTGTGGAAGTTTGTGAGCACGGTGCAATTGAAGTTATTTCAATTAAAGAAGGAAAATTGATAGGTTTCAAAATAGATCAAGAAAAGTGTAAACTATGTGAACTTTGTATTGAGAAAAATTTTTGTTTTCAAAATTTATTTTTATTAAAAGAAAACAAAAAGACTGGGAGAAAATTGATTGAATTTCAAGAAGGAGATTTCCAAAAATGCTTTAAATGTCTAAAATGTTTTAAATCTTGTCCATTTAATGCCATTCTACCTATGATTTTTTGATATTAAAAATAAATCTCAAAATAATGCAAGATATAACATTTATTATAATAAATTCATCATAATTAATTAAAGAAAAATTAAAAGAGAAAAAAATTAAAAAGAGGTGAAAATATTGAGCCAAAGAGGTCGAAGAGGTGGAAGTCGACGAGGACAAAGCGGTGGAAGAGGACAAATGGGAGGTTCTAAATCAGCAGGTCCTGGTGGTCAATGTATTTGTCCAAATTGTAATACAACTGTTCCTCATCAAGTAGGCATTCCTTGTTATAATCAAACTTGCCCGAAATGTGGTGCAAAAATGACTAGAGGCTAAGTTTGGAGAATTTTTCTAATGTTTAATTTAGAAAATTGTTCAATTTGTTAAATATAAAAGAGCTTTTGGTTTTACTCCTTAACGTGTCTAATAGATTTATTAATAATAAAGAAATAAATCGCTATTATAATAATAAATTAAAAAATAATACTATATGAAATAGTAAATAAAATTATTATTCTTTCTATTATAATTATAAAATAATTTGACTAAGGATTCTATTCAAAGTTGAAACCTAAAAAGAAAGTGTGTAAGTGGTATCCTGTATGCCCAATTAAGTATTTTGTTGATCATGGTAAATTAGACCGAAAATGGGTTGAAAATTATTGCTTAATTGGTAATAAAGCGTGTGTCAGATATAAACTAGAAGAAAGCGGAGAATTTCATCCTGATAATATTTTACCAAATGGTGAAATTAAAAAAGATCTTCATTATTAATCAACTTATTGAAATAGTCAATATTCTTCAAAATTAACCTCTGAAAGGATTTTTATTCATGAAAATGATGGTGTTCATGATCATCATCAGCTTCAGTATGAATTTTTTCCACACCATATCCCTTACCTCTCCCTGGAGCGCAAAGACTTTCTCCTCCCTCTAAAGTTCCATCTAATATCTTTTTGATAACATCATCAATTTTTCCAGTTATTCCTACAATTACTTCAATTCCATAGCTATTGAAAAAAGCTTCGGCTCTGCGTCCCATACCTCCCGCAATCATATAATTTGCTCCTTGTTGATTTACAAATTGGGGTATACTCCCTACTGAATGTCCAGGATTAGGGATTATTTTTTTTTCTATTACTTTATTATTTTCAATTGTAATAAAAGTAAATTCTGGTGCTCGACCAAAATGTGCGCTAACATTTCCTGAATCCGTACTAATAGCTATTTTCAATTTCTTATCAACTCTATATAAATTTTAGATCCTCTTAATCTAATAAAACTAACCATTATATTTAATATTTATGAATAATTATTCATAATTAAAATATTTTTTTTAAAAAAATCAGTGTTATTTGGATATCAAAATATCTTATAATCTAAAATAATTCTTAATATATGTTTCTTAATAATTTTGAATAATTAATAATAAAAATCTGAATTAATAATTTTATATCAGTGGATCAATTAGAAATAATCTAATTACTATTTTTTCTGGTGATTCGATATAGGAAGAAGAAGACATCGTCGATGGGTTAATCAGCCTCCCGATAATTTTTATTTCACTAGTAAAACTCCTAGAACCGATGATTTTATGGTATTAACTGTAGCTGAATTCGAAGCAATGAGATTAAAACATTACTTAGGTTTGAATCAAAAAGACTCTGCTGAAAGAATGGGAGTAAGTCAACCTACATTTTCAAGGATTCTTGAAAGTGCACATAAAAAAAATACCTTAGCTTTGCTGGAAGGGAAAGAAATTAAAGTGCATGGCGGAAATTTTGATTATAAGTTAAGCTTTAAGGGATATGGATGTTTAAATTGTAATCATGAATGGGAAGACCCCGATGCTTCCAAAAACCGAAAAGTTAATTGTGTTAAATGTAATTCAAATAATGTATACTATATTGTTAGAGAGTTTATTTAAATTCTGATCTTATTTGAACTACGTTAAAGATAAGTTATTTGATTTTATGAAAAGTCATTCCATAATATTAATTTTAAATTTTCATAAATCTTTTGAATAGATAAACTTGCTTTAGAATCGGGGGCAAAATCTACAACTGGAGCTGCAAAAGACATAGCTTTTGGAATGGATAAATCAAATGGAATGTTTCCTAATTTTTTGTATCCTGTAGCTTTAATAAATTTTTTAAATTCTTTCTGGAAAGGGCTTTTCAAATCAGATTTATTTATAATTAATCCAAATGGGATTCCAAAATGTTGAACAACTTCTAATACACGTATTAAATCGTGTAATCCAGAAGGAGTAGGCTCTGTAATAGCAATAACATAATCTAAATTCGAAACAGTTGCAATTACAGGGCAACCTATTCCTGGGGGTCCATCAATTAAAATGAGATTACTATCATTGATTTCATTTGAATTGTTTAAATATTCTTTAACATCTGATACTAATTTTCCAGAAGTTGTACTTCCTAATTGAGTTTTTCCATAAATTAAAGGAAATCCCATTTTAGTAGTATATGAAATAATTTCTCCACTCTTTACGGTATTAATTTTAAAAGCGTGCTCTGGACATAAAACTCTGCAGGCTCCACATCCCTCACATTTTAAAAAATCAATTATTGGAATCGAATTTTGGCTATCCCATCTTAAAGCATTAAATTCACAGAAGTGTTCATTAATACATTTTATACAATTTATACATTGATCTTCTATAAAATCTGCTTTTCTTGTAGCGTAAGTGTCCTCCTTTTTTATGTTTAATTTATCTTGAGGAGGGAGGATTATAGCTAAATTTGGAGCATCAACATCACAATCCATCACTATAACTTGTGTATTTGAATCCTTTTTTGCTAAACTTGCTAATGAAGCAGTTAAAGAGGTTTTTCCTACTCCTCCTTTCCCCGAAACTATACCTACTATCCTTCTTTCCATTTATTACACCCTTCTAAATTATGATCCTATTATTTTTAACCATTTCTTTAAATTATCATAAATTTTAGTAAAAGCAATATAACCAGCACCTTCTCTATTAAAATTGCTATTATTTTCCATTATTGGGATTCCTTGACAATAAGATTCTACAATATCAGAATCTAACGGAATATCACCCAAAATTTTGATGTTTTCCCTCTCTAATTCTTTTATAAACTGTTCTCTGAATCCTAATAATGAAGATCTATTTACTATAACTCGAGATTCTTTACCTAATAATTTAATCAAATCCATTATCCTAATCAAATCTAATTTACCAAACTTAGTTGGTTCTGTTATTGGAATTACTATATCTGCTTCTGCAATTAACAGCTCAACATCACAATGAGCACCTGGAGCAGTATCTAAAATTATAATATCAAATTCTTTGTAATTATTTTCAATAATTTCTTCAAGGTTTTCAAGAAGAGCTTCTACAATAGCAGCAGAACGAGCTTCTGAAGGTTTTAGTTCACCTAGTAAAAGGGAGAGACCATTAACATTTGTAGAATAAATCCAGCCCATTATTTTTGAATCTGCTTCAATTGCATTTTCAGGACAAATTTTGTAGCATAATTGGCATCCAGAACAAAGAGTTAAAATTGGAATTGGAAAAGCATCTTTGACATGTAGAAGAGCATTTGATAAACAATTTTGAGAACATAAACCACATTTAGAGCATTTATCTTCAACAATTTTAGGTTTGAAAAAAGGAACTTCCTTTTTGTTTTCAAGCTTTCCATTTAATAATAAATATGTATTAGGGTTCTCTACGTCACCATCTATGAGTAAAACTTTATTTCCTTCATTCTTGAACATAACAGCAAGATTTACGGCACATAAAGTTTTACCTGTCCCCCCTTTTCCCCCTGTAATACAAATTATTCTAGGTTTTCTATGGTTCATTGGAATTATCTTTCTATTAATTAACTACTAGGCTTTTTATGGTTGATTCCCTCTTCCCATTCCTCGGCCACCACCTAATCCTCGACCACCACCCATTCCATAATGTGATGCAACATTTGAGGTAGCAACTTTCTGTAACTTTCCTTCCAAATAGAGATTTATAACTTCTTTTATAGTCATGGTTTGATTTGGAGCTTGGAAAATTTCTAAATTTAAGGCATTAAGTCCACTAGCAGCATTCGGTCCTAAAAAACCTACTATTACTGCATTAGCACTATTATTACCAATTATTTGAGTTGCTTGTACTCCAGCACCTCCCATTGCATTTGCTGCAGGATTTGGAACAGTTTTGACAGCTTTAATCTCTTTATTTTCAACTTCAACAAATGTGAAACTTGCACATCTTCCAAAACGAGGGCTCATCTGATCATTTAAGCCCCCATTTCCCATAGAAGGAATTGCAATAATACTCATATTTTTTTAACCTTCTTTTATAATTGTTAATTCATAAATTTAAATTTAATGAATAATTATTCATTATTAATATTAGAAAAATTTGAAAATATATAAATTTAACCATTAAAATCAATTAAAAGTAAGAGGTGTTAGAATATTAAAGAGGAAGAAATTCCAGATATCGATTTGAAAAAGACAGTTGAACAAGGAAAGAAAGAAAAGATGGACCAATTAACAGAAAACATTCATAAAAACATGGCTAAAATTAAGCATAAAATTGTGGTGATATCTGGTAAAGGAGGAGTAGGAAAAACTACAGTGGCGGTAAACCTTGCGATAAGCTTAGTAAGCGTTGGATTAAGAGTTGGAATTTTAGATGTAGATATTACTGGACCCAATATACTGAAAATGTTGGGTATAGACCCAAATCTTAAACCGAGAGTAGATCCTGAGAAGAAAAGATTTTATCCTGTTAATGGCCCCTTAAACCTTAAAACAATGAGTATGGCATTTCTCATTGAAAGTTCAGATTCGCCAGTTATTTGGAGGGGCCCAATGAAAATGAGCGCTGTACGCCAATTTTTAGGTGAAGCAATTTGGGGAGATCTAGACTATTTAATTTGTGACTTACCACCAGGAACATCAGATGAAACCTTAGACATCTTACAACTTATACCTGATGAGAATGTTATTGTTGTTTCTACCCCTCAAGAAGTAGCTCTAATGGATGCCCGAAAAACTATCCGAATGGCTCAAATAATGGAGAGGAAAGTATTAGGATTAGTTGAAAATATGTCTGGCTTTAATTGTCCTCATTGTGGAGAATATATTGATTTGTATCCTCCTGGAGGAGTAGAAAAAGCAGCTCAAGATTTTAACATTCAACTTTTGGGTAAAATTCCTTTCGAAATAGAAGTAAGTCAGCAAGGAGATCTAGGAATGCCATTCATATTAAAATATCCTGAGAGTGATTCCACAAAGGCTTTTAAAGATACTGTTAAAAATATTCGAGAAATACTGGAAAAATAGAAGTACAAATTTTTTTAAATTTTAAATATTATTTAATCAAACGTAATATATTGTACAATGAAAAACCTTAATTAGTAATAATCAAATGCCACTTGACAATTTAGATAAATGGGTAGAAGAAATTCAAAAAGAAATTGATGAAGAAGAAATTAGAAGATATAATAAATATATTGTTGAGCTATTTAAAAACCCAAAAAACTGGGGTAAACCTAAAGATAATGAAATAAGTGTATGGTATGCTTATGAGGGATCTTGTGGTGATACTATGCAATTTTTTTTGAAGATCAAAGATAATATTATTGAAAAAATTAATTTTATTACCGATGGTTGTGGAGCTACAGTAGCTGCAGGTAGTCAAATTACTATAATGTTGAAAGGACAAACATTAGAATTTGCTGAAAATCTCCAACCAATTGATATAGATAATGCTTTAGGGGGTTTACCAGAAGATCATAAACATTGTGCTGAATTAGCTGTAACTACTATAAAACGCGCCATTACAAAATACAAGACTCAAAATTCTTGAGAATAAAAAGAAATGAAATATATCTATGGACCTGTACCTAGTAGGAGATTAGGAAATTCATTAGGAATTGATCCTATTCCTTCTAAGACTTGTAATTATCAATGTATCTACTGTCAATTGGGTAAAACAACTAATTTTACTAATATTAGAAAGAATTTTTTCCCAAAGAACCTAATTATTGCTGAATTAGAAAGGGCTATCGAATTATATGAAAACTCAATAGATTATATAACATTTGTAGGAAGTGGTGAACCTACATTATATAAGGACTTAAAAGATTTAATATTAAAAGCAAAAGAGTTATCCAACAAACCCATTTGTGTTATTACAAATGGAAGTTTGCTTGATCAAAAAGAAATTCAGGAAGCTTTATTGTTTTCAGATCTAGTTTTACCAAGTTTGGATGCGGGAGATAAAAAATCTTTTATTAGAATCAATCGTCCTCATCCTTCTCTAAAGTATAAAAATATTATTCAAGGATTTAAAAGTTTTAAGAAAATCTTTAAGGGTCAATTTTGGATAGAAGTGATGCTAATCAGAGGAGTAAATGATTCAAAAGAAGAGTTGTTAAAAATTAAGGAAAAAATTGATCTTATAAATCCTGATAGAATTGATATTAATGTTCCAATAAGACCACCAGTGGAAAAATGGGTTAAAATCCCTGATAAAAATACACTTTCAATTTTGAATGAAGTTTTTATTGATTATTCAAATATTAATTTTCCTGAGGAAGGAAAATTTAGAGTCTACTCTTTAAATTTCGAAGATGAACTTATATCAATTCTTGAAAGACATCCAATGAGACAAGATCAAATTGTTGAAACATTTTCCTCTCCTACTTTTAATAAAAATGAGATTATTTCACAGTTGAAAAAACTAAAGTTCCAAAAAAAGATTAAAGATATTTATTACATTAATCAAATCTTTTGGAAATTAGATACTGATAAAAATGGAGCCAATAATTGAAGGGATTAATTCTTTTAGTATTCTAGAATAAGATTTTCTAAAGCATTAGTAACTTCAGGATTAAGATGATGTTCAATTTCACATGATAGCTTGTCCACAATAGATCTATTTTTCAACTTTAGAACATTAGCAAAAAAACTATGTAAGCAATTATAGTTTTTAAGAATATTCAGAGCAATCTCTTTTCCGTTTTTAGTTAATCTTAGAGATTTTCTTGGCTTCCATGATATTAATCCATTTTCTTTTAATTTATATAACATATTTGTCACTGAAGAGGGTTTAACATTTAGAAAGTTTGCAATTTCTGAATTGGATGTCCAACCACCCTTATTTCCTTTTGAAATTAAATAAATTGCTTTAAGGTAATCTTCATAACTTTCTTGAATCTCGGGCATTTTATCACTTAACTTTTTAAATATAAAAAAAATATGATTTATTCCTTCTTTTCTAACTCTGCAATTCTTTTAGAGATATCGGCTATTGCATTATTCATTCCATCAATTTGTGATTCAAGATATTCTTTTTCTTGTTTAAGTAGATTTAATTGATTCTCTGGAGTAACAGTTGGAATAATTCCGGTTTGATATGAAGGATAAACTGGTGCATAAATTGGCGCTCTATATCCCCAACCTCGACCTCTACCGTACCAAAAACCTCTACCATATCCAAATCCCCCGCCTCGACCCCAACCTCTACCAAAACCCATTCCAGGACCTTTCATATAACCTGGACTGTCATAACCTGCACAATATCCTAAAGCTCTACCAGTCATTGGTCCTAAACCTGCAGGTCCAGTTCTATCTCCACCTGGCATATTATTTTTTTACCTTCTTTTTTTCTTATGAATAAGTATTCATTATTTCTTTCTATTATATTAATAGTAAACAACTTATTTAAATATTATGAATATATATTCAAAAAACCCTTTATTATGACTTTTTTTTAATTATAAATTAAGACTAAAAAATAATTATATTTGTAAATTCTGGTTATTTTTAAGTATTCTAAAATTAATTAATATATTTATTTAATTTCAGCCAAAAATTTTCATTTAATTTAAAAAAAGTTTGACAAAAAGATAAGACAATTTTTTTATATTAGTTAAACCTAATATTATTAAATTATTTGATTAACCAATTAATGGACTAAAGATAAAAAATTCCTTTATATTAGAAGCTAGTATCATGGATTCCAAATATAATCATCATTTTCCCCATGACCATAAAAAAAATCCCATATTAAAAAATTTGATTGAATGTGTTAGTGGGAAGAAATTTATAGTGCAAAGTGTAAATGCTGGGTATCATGCTAAAAGAAGACTTGCCTGTTTGGGGATAATTCCTGGTGTAGAAATAATAAAAAAAAAGACCGCTCCTTTTCGAGGTCCTATTGAAATTATGGTGATGGGGTCTTCATTAGTGATTGGTAGAGGACTAGCGTCTAAAATTATTGTGAAGTAATTTAATTATGATATCCTAATATAAAGATGAAATTTTTTTACTTTTTCTAAAGATATTAATATTTTATAAATTTACTCGAAGAATTTTAATATTTTTTATCCATAATATTAGTTTTTCTTTCTGAAAGATAAAAGTGATATTTATTAGTACCAGATTATCTTTTTCGGTAACGCTAATTAGTGAAAAAATGAATGTTATTTTAAAGTAAAAATTTAAAAAATCTAAAGGTGATGAATTATAAGTGAAAATGAAAAGCATATTCTATATGTACAGACATCTCATGATCCGGAACGCCAATATTCCCCTCTAGTATTGGCTCAAACAGCTAGAGCAATGGATATTAAAGCAACAGTATATTATTTAGGTACGGGATTAAAAATATTAAAACCTGGTGAGGCTGAAAAAATAAAACTTGGTACTTTTCCAAGTGTAAAGGAAATGATAGATAAAGCATTAGAAATGGGGATTGTAATTCTTGTGTGTGAAGCATCAAAAAGAATGTTGGGTTGGGAAAAAGTTGATTTAATACCTGGTGTGAAAATTGTGGGAGCAGCTACTTTAAATGATTTAGTATTAGAAGTAGATGCAACTCAATGGTTTTAAATTAAGTTTTTCGAAGTATGAAAAAAAATTGATTAAGTAGATTAAAAGATATTTATCCCTTAAAAATATTTAGTAAAATTTGTGGTTTATGTAATTAAAGCATTAATGAATTTTATTTCCGCTACAAATCTTAACATGATCACAAAAAAGTTCTTAATCCTTTATAGTAAAAAAATTATATTTTGTTATGCCTAAATTTATATGTAAGTTTAAATTATAATTAATTGATAAGTTTATTGTTTAAGGTGAAAAAGAATAGTAAATTTAGCATCTGAAGACAAATCTGAGAGAAAATCAATAGAATCATCATTAGTTAAATGCTTAACTGAATGTGATAAGGGTGAAATTGTAACCGTTGTAAATGTGAATGCGGGTTACAGAGCAAAAATGCGTCTTGCTAACTTAGGAATTGTACCTGGGGTAAAAATAAAAAAGAAGAAGTCAGCTCCATTAAGGGGACCCATCGAAATTATAGTAAAGGGGTCATCATTAGTCATTGGAAGGGGAATTGCATCGAAAATTATTGTTAGTTGTAATGAAGAATGCAAATTTTAAACAATTTTTTTCCCTTCTATTTACTTATATTATAATTAAAACATTGGGATCTTATTGAGTTAAAATAATGAGTTGCCATTTACCTAAGAAATCAATACAAAAAAATGACAATGTATTTAAGGAATCAATTAATGTTGCTTTAGCTGGTAATCCGAATGTTGGTAAGTCAGTTATATTTAATCAGTTGACAGGTCTTTCCCAGACTATTGGAAATTGGCCTGGAAAAACAGTAGAAAAGATGGAAGGTCGCTTAGATTTTGGCGGCTATTATTTTAATATTGTTGATTTACCAGGTATTTATTCATTATCAACATACAGTATAGAAGAAATTGTTAGTAGAGAGTTTATTATCTCTGAAGATGTTGATATAATTATAAATGTTATTGATGGTACAAATTTAGAACGTAATCTATTTTTTACATTTCAGCTTTTAGAATTAAATGTTCCAATGATCCTTGCAATAAATCAAATGGATATATTGCATAAGAGAAATATAGACTTGGACTTTGAAAAATTGGAACAGATTTTTAAATTACCGGTTCTACCTGTAGTTGCTGTTCATGGGACTGGTGTTCATCAACTTCTTGAAAAAGCAATAGAAATGGTAGTGCATCACTATCCTCATACATACCATAAAGAAAGCAAAAATAGAAGCTATAAACATCATTTACAACATTCTTATAGGCACGATCGTATTCATACAAGGATTAAATCAAGGCCATTATTAAAAAAGGAATTTAAGTTTCCTAATTTGACCAATATACTTTCTTTTGGGAAAGAGGTTGAATTAAAAATAAAAGAACTTCTAGAGTATTTTAATGCGAATAAAAGTTCTATTATGAATTCCCATTATCCTTTAAGATTTTTAGCCATAAAACTCTTAGAAAATGATGAAGAAATTAAAAAATTATTTATGTATAATGAAAAAGCCCAAAAGGCTATTCAAGTAGCTAATCATCTACGAAAGCAGCTTGAAGAAGTGCATGGAGAAGATATCAGTACAATAATTTCTTCAGAAATTTATAATAACATTAATAAAGTAACGCAACAGGTTTTAGTAGTAAAAACAGGAAAACAAGCTAAGAAAATTACTATTGCTGATAAAATTGATCATCTCACCACTCATTCTATTTTTGGATATATTATCTTAATTTTAGCAATTTTTGGTATCTATGAATTTACATTTTCAATAGGTAACTTTCTTAGTGATTTATTAGATAATTGGTATGGTTTTTGGACTGAAGGTGTATATGCCCTATTTGGTGAAAATACACTATTTGTAAAAATTTTGTGGGATGGAGGGATGGGAGGGCTTATCGGGGCGATCGGAGGTGTCTTAGTTTATGTAATTCCATTTTTCTTTATAATTGAGATCTTACAAGATTCTGGATATTTACCAAGAGCAGCATTTTTAATGGATAGAATTATGCACTTAATTGGAGTCCACGGAAAAACAATAATTCCAATGATTTTAGGTTTTGGCTGCAATGTACCTGCCTGTGCAGGTTGTAAAATAATGGAGACTGAAAGGGAAAAAAAAATATCTATTGTTTTAACTTCTCTCATACCCTGTGCG
>Ga0209427_10001815_pt1 | contig 24856 bp, 14 predicted proteins | sample DeeMarSWOR136_30_FD_187465 | JGI IMG/M metagenome (GOLD analysis project Ga0209427, IMG submission 187465) | Marine sediment microbial communities from White Oak River estuary, North Carolina - WOR-1-36_30 (SPAdes) (version 2) | ecosystem: Environmental > Aquatic > Marine > Intertidal zone >...
TTTGAATAGAAATGGTGTCTACCTTTTCAGCATCAGAGTGACTACTCTCGCCGAGCCAGGGCCAACTCCGGAATACATGGAGATGGTCGGTCACGCCTACAAACTGGGGCCGTCCGGTGCTACTTTCGCGCCACCAGTTACTCTCGCTATTGAATATCTTGAGGCCTTGGTACCTGCGGGTGTTTTGGAAAAGAATCTGTTTATTGCTTACTGGGACGAGAATAAACTGGAATGGACAATAGCGGACAGCACCGCAGACCCGGCGGGGAATATAGTTACCACTCAGATTGACCACTTCTCCACCTATGCTGTAATGGCCAGTACACGCCCGGCTGAATTCTCGGTAACTGACCTATCCGTAGTCCCCGACGAGATTAATGTAGGCGAAGAAACGACCATAAGCGCTATGGTTGCCAATACCGGTGACCTTACAGCAAGTTATGAAGCTATCCTCAAGATAAACGACGTTGTCACCAAAACAATTGAGGTTACACTGGATGGAGGTGCCAGCCAGAGGGTAAGCTTCAGCATAACTCCGGATGCTGCCGGAAAATTCACGATAAGCATCGGTGGTCTGTCAGGCAGCCTTGAGGTTAAAGAGCCTGAGGGTGTGGTAGCTGAGGTGCCGGAACCGAAGCCGCCAGCACCTGCTCCAGAGCCAAAGCCGCCAGTTGAAGAGAAGCCGGTAACCCCGGCACCACCGCCGGAAGAAGAAGTAAAAGAAGTACCGGTTGAGCCGGAAGCCGACTACTGGTACTGGTGGCTTATTGGCGCTGTTGTCGTTATCGTGATTGTCGGGCTGTTGTACTACCAGTTCCGGTGGCGACGGCAGAAAGCTTGATAGACCGCGAGTAAAATGCTGCTAAGTTCCGGATAAAGAAAAATAGCGCTATGAAAGAGAGAAGGGAGCTCTCGAAGGGGCTCCCTTCTCTAGTGCTGGACTAATCTTGGTCTAATTGGTAATCGCAGCTCCCTGAATATATTTTTTCCGTTTTGTGGAACAGCGATTCTAAAAACTTGACAACTTATACTAAAGCAGAATATTATCTTGTGGGAAAACTTTGGTTCGGACTGAAGAACATCCAACTTTTTAGAAAAAACTGGACCGGTTGTATAAGTATGTCTTTTGGATAGAGCTATATTATTCGGTTAAAAAGAGAAAGGGGGTAAAAATGATTGAAAAGGAGAAGCTGGTAAAAATTGTCGGCGCTGGTAACATAAGCTATGAACAGGCGACGCTGGATGAATATTCAAGCGACATAAGCTTCGTTAATACAGTAAGGCCAATATGTGTGGTCAGGCCGGCCAACACTGATGCCATACGGAAGATAGTAAATCTGGCTAATGAGACCCTGACACCGCTGGTTCCGGTGAGTTCAGGGCCTCCGCATTTTCGGGGTGACACCGTTCCCGGTATTGGCGGGGCCGTTATCGTGGATTTAGGCCGTATGAAAAAGATCATCAATGTCGACCGGGCGCGCCGGGTTGCCATGGTCGAACCGGGCGTGACCTTTGGTGAACTCATACCGGCGGCAGAGAAGGAAGGGCTCAGGCTCAATATGCCGCTGCTGCCAAGAAGATCGAAGACTGTTGTCGGCAGCATGCTCGAGAGAGAGCCGGTAATAATGCCCAAGTATCAATGGGATATATCAGACCCATTGGCCTGTGTTGAGGTGATTTTTGGAAATGGTGATGAGTTTAGAACCGGGCAGGCGGCCGGGCCAGGTACGGTAGAGGAGCAGTGGGCAGTTGGGGGCGTGCAAAAAGCGCCGTATGGGCCGGGTACGGCTTCCTGGCACAGGCTTATCCAGGGGTCGCAGGGGACGATGGGCATCGTAACATGGGCATCAATGAGGTGTGAAATACTTCCCAGTCTTGAAGAACCCTTCGTGGTCAGCTCCTCCAACCTTGATACGTTACTCGAGCTAACTTCCTGGCTGATAAGACTGAGAATGGTCAACGAATGTTTTATCCTGAATAATACCAACCTGGCGGCTATCTTTGCCAGGAAATGGCCCAAGGACTATCAGAGTATTAAAGATGCCTTACCCACATGGACTCTTTTCTATGCTGTAGCCGGCTACGAGTATCTACCAGAGGAGAGGATCAGCTCTCATGTTAAAGGCATTACTGATATAACCCAGCGGTTGGGGGTGGAAGCGGTAAAAGCCGTTGGTCCGGTTTCAGCAAATGAAATACTAAAAGCGGTCCAGCAACCTTCCGGAGAACCCTACTGGAAGCTTCGCTATAAAGGGGCCTGCCAGGACATATTATTTTTAACCATCTATGATAAGCTCGAAGGTCAAATCGGGGTTATGAATGAATTAGCTGAAGAAGCTGGTTACCCCGTTTCGGACTTGGGTATTTACATCCAGCCAATAGTACAGGGCACCAGCTGTCACTGTGAATTTAATCTGTTTTATGATCCCGGAAACCCGAATGAGCTAACGCGAGTCAAGGAGTTATCTACTTCAGCCGTCAAGAGCTTAATGGCCAAGGATGCTTTCTTCTCAAGACCTTATGGTGATAGTGCCGGGATGGTGTTTAATAGAGATGCGGCCACCGTCGCTGTTTTAAACAAGCTTAAGAATATGTTTGACCCAAACAATGTTATGAATCCGGGGAAAGTGTGCTTCTAAAATACATTAGAAAAAACTTATCATTGAATGAATTCAGGAGGTAGTGAATATGGGACTTGAACAGTATCAGGGCGATATGGAGATGTGCTGCCGGTGTTCGGCCTGCAAATTTATACCCATGCAAAAGGTGAAGGGATTTCAATATGCAAATGTATGTCCCAGCATAGCGAGATATAATTACCACGCCTATTCGGGCGGCGGAAGATTAAATATCGCGGTATCGATGTTGAAAAATGGATTCAACTACACGGATAAACTCCTTGACATCGTTTATAACTGCCAGATGTGTGGCGCCTGTGGTGTCTCGTGCAATTATGCCATGGACATGGAAGTCCTCGAGCCTATCAGTGAATTCAGAATCAAGTGTGTCGAGGACGGTAAAACCAGCCCCACTCTCGATAAGGTAATCGATGGTCTCCGAAAGCAGGGCACGATGGTTCCGGGCGCCAAGGGAAAGCGTGCCGCCTGGGCCGAAGGACTGAACCTGAAGGACGTCACCAAAGAAAAGGCGAAGGTATATTATCATGCCGGCTGCCTGACGAGTTATGACAAAGATTACCAGAAGCTGGCCAAAGACACCGTTAAGATACTGCAGAAAGCCGGGGTTGACTTCGGAATCGGCTACGAAAACGAGACATGCTGCGGTGGCCGGGCTTTCCAGATGGGCTACAAAGAAGACTTCCTTAATCAGGCTAAAAAGAACATGGACATGCTTAAGAAAGCCGGCGTGGAAACGCTGGTAACAGGCTGTGCCGACGGCTATCAGGCCTTCAAGGTACTCTACGATAAATACAAACTCAAGGGTAACCTGGAGGTGCTGCATATCACCGAATATATTACCCGCCTGGTTAAAGAAGGCAAACTCAAGCTGAACAAGAAAGTGAATTTGAATGTCACCTATCATGACCCGTGCCGTCTCGGCAGGCTGGGTGAGCCGTGGGTACACTGGGAAGGGAAAAAGATTCCCGGAGACAGGTTTGTTTTCGACCCGCCGAAGGAATATCGGCGTGGCACCAAAGGCATCTACGAACCGCCCCGGGATGTTCTCAAAAGCATTCCCGGTGTAAAACTCACGGAAATGACCAGGATTAAGGAATACTCCTGGTGCTGTGGTGCCGGCGGCGGTGTCAATGAGTCAAATCCCGAATTTGCTAAATGGGCTGCCCGGGAGAGAATAGAGGAAGCCGGGTCTACCGGTGCCGAGGCGATTGTTACCGCCTGCCCCTGGTGTGAGAAGACCTTTAATGAAGTGATCAGGGAAAGTGGTAGCAACCTGAAGGTGTACGATATCGTCGAGCTCGTGGAAAAGGCAATCTAAGAAGGGGGTAATGAATCATGCCGTTAAGTAAAGAAGCATATAAGGAATTCGAGGATGTGGTGGGAGAAGAGAATATCTGTAATGACCCGGCAATAATGCCTGCGTATTTCTCGACTGATTTCGCGGCTGTGATTCTTCCGAAGGACACAGCGGAAGTTCAGGCTGTAATTAAGCTATGTAACAAACATAAAGTGCAGTTCAGGCCCATATGTACAGGCTGGACGGGGGGTTTCCCCAAGGGTATTATCCTGCTAGACCTGAGAAGGATGAACCGCATCATAGAAATCAACGAGAAAAACATGTATGCCGTTGTTGAGCCGTATGTTATCTCGGCACAGCTACAGGCCGAGTTGTTCAAAAGGGGCTTGAATTTCTGCATAAAAGGCGCCGGGACTAACTGCTCGGCGCTCCTCAGGGGCCACGGACATATGGACCAGACCACAAGCGGTGATGACCGGAACCATCTGGCTATAGAGTGGGTAACTCCAGCAGGGGACATAGTCAGGTCAGGTTCTCTGGGTTCTTCGGATGATTGGTACTCCGGTGACGGGCCGGGTCCGTCTATAAGGAGCATACTTACCAGTGCTGTACCGCCAGGCGTCACACCAGGTGTATTTACCAAGGCCGCCATGAAGCTCTATCACTGGCCGGGGCCTTCCGTCTATCCGATCGAGGGGATATCACCACATTACTCCCTGAGCGAGATACCGCCTAACATGATGGCGCGGTATTTCAGCTTCCCATCGGTAGAGAAGATGTGGCAGGCCGAGCTCAGGATAGGTGAAAGCGAAATAGCCTACGAGCTGATGGGTTTTAATGTGTCGATGGTAGCTGCGAATATCACGACAAGTAATGAAGAAGAGGAGGAGACCTTCAACCGCATGAACAGGGAAGTGCAGGGGCCCGGCTTCTTTATAATCATAGCCGGCGACACTCCGGCAGACTTCGAATACAAGAAGCGAGTACTGGAGAAGATTGTCAGTGAAGCTGACGGGAAGTCTCTAAAAGCAGTCGAAGATCCCAGGATAGAAGGAATTCTGATGTGCCAGTGCACAAGAATCTCCGCCTCCATCAGGGAGACATTCCGTAACGGCGGAGCGTTCAATTCGATTCCTATCATGGGCCAGAGAGACCTGACCATCAAGTGGGCGATAGGAGCCGGTAAAGCGAAGGAGCCTTTGATAGAAAAAGGCCTGATAGTGGATGACGGCGGAGCCTTTTTCGGATGGGGAGTTGAACAGGGACATCTTGGTAAAACGGAGATATTCTGCAAGTTCGACCCTCTTAATCCTGAAGCCAAGGCCGCCGTGGAAGGATGGCAAAAAGAGCAAAACATAAGGGCTTTTAAGGAACGCTACTTCGCATCGACGATGGGCCCACAAGATGAAATCGGACCGGCTTTATGCAATTACCATTTATGGTGGAGGAAATTTAAGGAAGCAATTGATCCGAATGGCGTAACACCGGAGGGAGGTATGCTTGTCTAGCCCCTGCTAACGGGGGATGAGTAGTCTTTTCGTTAAAGCGTAACTAGGAGCGACCTGCCCAGTAAAATATGCCAATTTGATATCTACTAGGGGAACTGGAAGGCTGATAGTCCTGAACGGGACAACCCATATTACCCAATCGATGTCATTCTAATAATCCTGACGATGCATACTAAGTTTTACCTGATCTACTAATGTGGAGCTATTGACAAAATAGAAATCAGCAACTATATTTTATATGCCAGTATACATAATAATTTAACATAGTAATCTAAATCCTGCATGAAATGCCACATCCAGATATAGAAGCGCTAGAAAATTACCTTCATCTGATCAATCGGGATAGTAGGGGGCTAATGCTGATTTTCTAAAATAGAACCCTTGAGCTTGAATCGAGTAATAGCGCAAGTGGTCAAAATGAGGATCAGAGAAAGCAGCAGGAAGAGGTTTATCGGCATACTAGCGGTGGCGGCAGTACTTCTGTTTTCGCTCATTCCCACTCTACCGGTAAAGGGACAACCACCTACGGATGTGAGCGGCCTAGTTATTCCCACTGAAAGTGTTGAAACCTGGTACGCATCTGAAAGCCCGTATATAGCGGTAACAGGGAGCGTTACAGTCCAGGGAGAGCTTATCATTGAGCCGGGAGTCGTGGTAAAGTTCGAGTCGGATTGCCGAATTCGGGTCAGCGGTTCCCTCTCTGCAGAAGGAGATTCTGAAAACCCTGTAGTCTTCACCTCATATAACGATGACGAATATGGAGGCGATACCAACGGTGATGGTCCCTCTGAAGGAAACCCAGGAGACTGGGTCGCGGTGGACTTCAGTAGCGGTGGAACAGGCACGCTTCAGCATACTATAGTCCGATGGGGAGGAGCTTACTCAGGCTATAGTTATCGCGCTAATGTGATTGCGAAAAATCCGACTACATCAGTTACTCTCCAGGACTGCGTGGTCGAGGGAAGTTCTCACGATGGCATCTGCTTTTACGATAGGGCCCCTGCCGAAATTATTGGGACTATCGCTCAGGATAATGGCGGTAATGGAATATCCTTGCGCTCTTCACAGGGACAGACTATTACGGGCACTATCGCCCAGTGCACCATCCAGAATAACGGCTACGATGGAATCTATGCACAGCACGCCTCCATCGACTTACAGAGCGACAACATCAGCGGCAACAGGTTCCCCATCAGCATAGGCGGCGAAGTTACGCTGTCGCATGACGGCGATAACACTATCTCGGGGAACACATTTGACAGGGCGATAGGCATAGCTCAGGGAATTACCGGGAGAGATAACTCGATATCCGGGACCTTGCTTGCAGCAGATGCCCTTCCGCAACCCATCCGCTCGTATCTCTTCATGGCCTACACTACTGTTGCCAGCGGTACGGAGCTCGTACCTCAGCCAGGGGCAGTGTTGAAGTTTGCGGAAGGGTGCCAACTGAGAGTGGCAGGTACTATGACAGCTCTGGGAACCGCTGATGACCCGATAGTTTTCACATCATACAGGGATGATGAGTATGGAGGTGATACTAACGATGATGGTCCTTCCGAAGGTGCACCAGGAGACTGGATCACACTGATTTTTAGTGACGGTGGAGTCGGGACACTCCAGCATGCTATCGTTCGATGGGGAGGAGCTTACACAGGCTACGACTATCGGGCCAATGTGATTGCAGCACACACAGCTACATCGGTTACACTACAGGACTGTGTAGTCGAGGGAAGTTCCCAAGATGGTATCTGCATTTACGCTAGGGCTTCTGCTGAAATAAGGGGAACTATCACCCAGAATAATGGTGGTAATGGAATATCAATCCGCTCATCTATTGGGACTACTAGTATTGCAACTATCGCCCAGTGTACCATCCTGAACAACGGCTATGATGGAGTCTATGCCCAGCACGCCTCCATCGACCTACAGGGCGACAATATCACCGGCAACAGGTTCCCCATCAGCGTAGGCGGTGAGGTGAACTTTTCACACGATGGTAATAACAGCATCTCGGAGAACACGTATGACAGGGCTATAGGTATAGCCTATGGCATACAGAATCGAAGCTTTTGGATGGCTGGGACCTTGCTTGGGGCAGATTCCCTACCTCAACCTATTCGCTCATATCTCTTCATGGTTTCCCCCAGTGTTCTCTCTGACAGGGAGCTTGTGCCCCAGCCAGGGGCAATATTGAAGTTTGCGCAAGGGTGTCAACTAAGAGTTGCGGGCACCTTAACAGCCATTGGAACTGTTGATGACCCGATAGTGTTCACCTCATATAGGGATGACGAATATGGAGGCGATACCAACGCTGATGGCTACTCGGAGGGCGTGCCGGGCGACTGGGATAGGCTGGAGATGGGTGATGGTATGGGAGTAGTTTGTCAGCTTGAACATATGTTGATCCGCTTTGGGGGATCCGGTAACTACGGAAGCTTCCGGACATACTACCATTCCACTCTCCCTGACGAAACACTCACCTCGATAGCTGACTCAAGGGTAGAGCAGAGCTCCTCTGCCGGGATTAACTCAAACAATAGCCTTTTGAGTCTTGGGAGTGTTGAGGTGGTCGGATGTGAAGGCGATGCTGTAGAGGTATTGAACCACAGCCAGGTCACCCTGGAAGATTGCTCTCTACTTGATAATTCGGAAAGTGGTGTCTATATTAATGACTCGGAGATTACGCTTAATGGTAATACAATTTCGGGAAACGCCTATCCTCTTAGTGTAGGGTCTGAGGTTGTCCTCCATCAAAATGGAAGTAATACCATTATAGGAAATACATTCAACCGTGCGGTCGAACTTCGAGGGAATTACATGCGTGGGACGTATTACGGTCCTGACAACCTACCTCAACCTCTTGATACATACGTATTGAAGGATGAGTGGAGTACTATCCAGACACCTAGTGGTAATAGTCTAAACATAGAGCCTGGTGCCATAGTAAAATTTAAGCAAGGAAACGCAGGCTTGGTGGTTTATGGCTCGATTATGGTCGTTGGGACTGCAGATAAGCCGATAGTCTTCACCTCGTACAAGGATGATGAATATGGCGGTGATACTAATGGTGATGGCTACTCTACCGGAGAGCCAAGCGACTGGAACGGAATAAATATAATCAGCGATATTCCAGCGGTCCTGGATAATGTCAAGATCCGATATGGATGGTATGGAATACATGCATCCGGCTCACACCCGAGGGTTATAAATTCAACAATCCAGTTCAGCCAGAGGGAAGGGCTGTACTGCGAATCAGGAACTGAGTTAATCGTTATGAATTCTAATATTATGGATAACGATCGAAGTGGAATTTACGTCGAGCAGAGCTCTGCCAATATTACCCAATCCTCGCTCAGCAATAATACTAACGCAGGTATCCATGCTAAAGACTCCCGGTTTCACATCGCCCGCTGTACCATCTTCGGAAATGATTACCCCATCTGGCTTCAGGGAAGTATGGAGTTCTCCCATGAGTTCAATATTATCCTTCACAATACCTACAACCGGGCAATCCTGGTGACAGCGGGTACTATCAATGGAACACTCTATAGTACCCAGCACCTGCCACCTCCGATTACTTCTTATACTATGGACATCTGGCCTGGAGTGACAGTATCAGCCGGTGAGGTGCTTGAGATAGAGCCGGGAGCTATCTTGAAGTTCGACGCCGGATATTTACAGGTCTATGGAACCTTACATGCAGAAGCAAGCCAGGGGAACGAGATTATCTTCACGTCTTACAGGGATGATGAATACGGAGGTGATACGAACGCTGATGGTCTTTCTTCAGGTGAGCTGGGAGATTGGGGAGGGATTATCTGGTTTGCTAGTTCAACCGATTCTGTTCTGCGTCATGCCGTAGTACGCTATGGCGGATTGGATGGGAGTCTCCATTTCAGCGGGGCAAACCCTCTTGTTGAAAACTGTATGATAAGCCAGAGTAACCGTGGCGTCTACTGCAGAGACGCAGCAACTCCGCTTCTCTATGGCAACCTTATCACCGAAAACGGAGTGGGAATTTACTGCCGGGATGGGGCATCCCCGATTATCGGGGGTGCAGCCGAGTTCCAGAACGACATCTTTGGAAACACGGAATACGCCGTTCAGAACTTGGATTCAAGTGTAACCGTAGATGCCCGTTTCAACTACTGGGGAGACCCGACCGGTCCCTATGACCCATCTGAGGGCCCACCGCTGAACAACCCGGACGGGCTGGGTGACATGGTGACCGACTACGTAGATTACGGCTCGTGGACATCTGCTCCTTCGGAGACGGGAAGACCTCAAAGAGGCCCGGACGTTTGGGTTGAATTGATTGGTGACCTGATAATCCCACCGGAGCCTACCGCCTATCAGGTCTGGTACGGCAATGACGGTGATATCTCAGCAGGAAATGCTACTCTACAGCTTAATCTACCTGAAGGGCTCACCTATAATACGGATTCGAGCGGGCTTACGGCAAATGTCTCTGTCGATTTACGCACGATTACCTGGCAATTGGGAAGTTTGGCTCCCTGGGAGAATAACTCCTTCTATATATCGGCTAATACTACAGAAGGAGTCGCCGGGGAACTGACCACTCAGGTGCAGATTTCGACCCTTGCAGAGGACCAGAACCTCACCAACAACACGTCATCCTTGGAAAGCAGTGTCGAGGAACCAGAACCAAGAATAGATTTGTACATCTATAGTGAGCGTTTGAGGCCCGGATTTACATCTGAATGCACTGTGTTCTACGTTAACACAGGTACAAGTCCTGCCTATGATGCGAGAGCAGTAGTTCAGCTTGATACCTCAACCTTTGAGGACGGTACAAGGAGAATGCACTTTGTCGATGCGGATGCTTCCGACCCTGAAGTAACTTATGAATATGACGCCGAGACGCATACTGTTACGTTCTATCTGGGAGATGTCTATCCAACCTATAGTTATCGCCCCTTTGGTCTGATTCCGCGTACATACCGTTTCTGGCGAAACGTGGATAGGCTGAACACTCCCTGCACACCAATGGGCTGTGTCATCAGTGTTTACCAAAGAAGTGAAGGCGCTGAGGCGGCGCTGTCGATGTCCGGCGTCCCCTGGGATGTGCCCGGGCACGTGGTGGGATCGGCTGACCCCAATGATAAGCAGGTTTCACCCGGCGGATACGACTGGAGTGCGGGATATGTCAGGGGAGATAAGCCCTTCACCTACACGGTACGGTTCGAAAATAAGCCTGAGGCGACGGCTGAGGCAACTTACATTACCATCGAGGACTATTTCGATGTCAACCTTGACTGGTCAACGCTTGAAGTAACCGGCATCAAGGTCGGCGACACACTCTACTCACCTCTATCCTACGACCGTGGAACACTCGAAATTTCTTTTGACCCGACCGCAGGCTTCCTGCAATTCTTCTTCGATGGGATAGACCTCTATCCCAACGTGAACCCTCCCGAGGGAGAAGGGATGGTCGCATTTACCATAGCTCCAAAGCTGGACCTTCCGGATGGAACCCAGATACGTAATGAAGCGTCTATAGTCTTTGATTACAACGCACCGATAATAACACCGGAGACCGTAAACACCATAGACAAGACACCGCCACAATCTCATGTGCTACCGCTTCCAGAGACTTCAGATAACACGACCTTCGAGGTGAGATGGGAGGGGACTGATGCAATTTCAGGTGTCCGACATTATACCATCTTCGTCTCCGTAGGTGGAGGTGATTTTACGCCATGGACAACTAATACTACGGATACGTCGGCTAACTTCACCGGTGAAATAGGATATACCTATGCCTTTTACAGCACAGCCTTTGATAACGCGTGGAATTTAGAGAGCCCCCCCACCATGCCCGATACCCAGGTCTCAATCTCTGTTCAACCCGGAGATGCCAATGGCGACAATATCACTAATATATTCGACATGACCAAAGTGGCCAGGATAATTCTCGAACTGGACAACCCCACTCCCGGAGCTGATGCTAATCAGGATGGCAGTATTAATGTCTTCGACATGACTAAAATAGCCAGGATAATTCTCGAGCTGGACTAACCGGATTGAACATTTGCCGGTCCTGTCACCTCAGACATGATATGTAGCGACTCGTAACAAATCTCAAAAGGTTTCCTCAACGTCGGATGAATCCATCAGTTTTCGGAGGATTTTACCCACTTTTTGGAGGGTTAATTTAGCCTCAGCTTGAGCCTGAGATGGCGTCCCTGGATGGATTCGAACCCACGACCCGCTGCTTAGAAGTTATGAGTTCAAATTTCAGGGATTTTTAATAATTTTGAGGTTAACTTAACCCGGAGATTTGGGCACAATCTGTCGAAGCAGCTGGTCTTTTTTTTCCGGGTCATCACCTCCTTTTTTAACATAATTTTCAACATTCTCATCTAATTTAGTGATAAAGTCAAGAATTATTCAAATATAGCGATAAATAGGGCATATGGTTGACATAAATTTAAGTCATGTGTTCATCCCGATATTAGTGCAGTAGTAGTTGACTAACTGAGTTATCAAGTTATAGGGGAGCATCAATGCTCCCCTATATAAGTGGTCGTTACAAGGACAGGTCGTTTATCGTTAAGAGGAGGAAGTGGTAAAGTTCCAGGTCTCCTTATTTGCGATCCCATCATAGCTGTTGCCGTCATCATCGGTAAAGGCGGTAGCATCGATAAGAACATAATAGCCAGTGCCATTTACAAAATCAGAAGACGGATTGATGGTTACTATTTCTCCTTCTCCCGAGATGGTGACATTAACCGAAGCCACATCGATTTGTTCGATGGTTGAATTATCCGAGTACTTCTTGATGGTGATGTTGCCGGTTCCTTTGACCATGGCATCATCAAAGGTGAGCACTAGATTATCACTTACGGCAACATCGGTAGCATTATCAAATGGGCTATAGTCCAGCACCGTAGGTGCCAGCTGGTCATTTAATGTCTTGGTGCCGGTAGTCTCGGTGATGGCGGCGGCATTGCCGGCAATGTTGTAGATTGATGAATCGTGAGGTCTGATCTCAATAGTCTCCACACCACTCGGTGTACCGGTAATGCTGATATTAACCCTGATTGTACTCTCACCACCCGTCAAGGCTCCTCCTGAGGTATTGTTAACACTTGAGATTGTGGCGTCGGTGGCACTACCTCCATTCTGGTTGAAGATGAGATTGAAGTTAGAAGATTCTACCGGAGTGGTACCGCCAGAATCGCCGTAGGCTCCCTCACTGAATGCTATGTCTATATATGAATTGTCCGAGGCTAAGGTTCCACTATTAATCGTGAAAGGGGTAATAACGGCTGTGGTGAAGTTCCAGATATCCTTATTGGATATTCCGGCGTAGCTGTTGCCGACGTTATCGGTAAAGGCAGTCGCATCGATAAGAACATAGTAGCCAGTGTCAGTGGCGAAATCAATGGACGGGTTAATGATTACCTGTGCTTCCGAGATGGTGACATTTTCTGAATTTACATCGATTTGTTCGAAGAGAAAGTCGTCATCCCTCATGATGGTGATGTTGCCGGTTCCCTTGACCATGTCCTCATCGAAAGTGAGTGTCAGGTTATCACTTACGACAACACCGGTAGCATTATCAGGTGGGCTATAGTCCAGCACCGTAGGTGCCTGTGTATCCGCTTCTTCTTCTGATTCTACCGGTTCTGATATTACCTGAAGCTTGACTACCGGCTTAAAAAGAACTTTGTCCTCTTCTTGTTTTTTGCCTCCAGTTATAATGACTGACTTGGCAGCGTCAATGTCGACAATAAGTGTAATGCTACCTCCAGCTTCCAATGTAAAGGGGTGGACAAACTTCAGCTCACCACTGGGGACTTCAGCTTCCTGAACAACATCATCATAATCGACAATAACCTCAAATATGGTCATACGCAGTTGAGTGTATTTACCGGCTTTTACCTCCCCATCAGCAAGAAGCATGGTTAGCCCGTTCTGAAGGTCGAGAAGATTAAAGGGCTTCTCATGGGTGACATTTAAAGACGTCCATTTACCTGATGTTCCATCACCTCCCGCTTTATGAACCTCTACCTTGGATACAGTAATATTAACACTGTGTACATCATGTTTGGGCGCATCGGTAACAAGCACCTGGATAATGCCTGTTGATGGTTCGGTGACTGACTCTTGTGTTGGGGGAGCAGGTATTATAGTGGTGTTCCCATTAATTTGCTCTTGTGACGAAGGAACAGGTATTGTAGTTGAGCTACCATTAGTTTGCTCTGGTGGCGGAACAGAACCAGGAGTTGTTTGACCTCTCTCTGTACTAGGCGCTTCAGCAGGAATGGATGTCGCCGGGCTAGTCGGACTGGATACTGGTTTAGGCACGGAGACATTTGGCGCAGCACATCCAGCTAATAGCATCGCAGCTATGGCCATTACCATAATAAACATAAAAGCTCTTTTCATTTTCATTTCCTCCTCATAATTGAATTTGTCGTCTATTATATAGAACGAATAATACGCAGACTTGTCAGGGAACGATTAGTGATACTTTAGTACCAGGATCAGAATGCAGGAAGGCGAATAAATTTATTAATCGTCTTTGATACCCAGTTTTTTATTATTGGACTTCTCTTTGTTCGCCTTCTCTTTGGACTTAATAGGCCTATGATCGGCACCACTCTGGTCTACCTGAGGCTTGAGGATATACTTTATACCACTCTGGGGTCTACCGGCTGCAACTACCGTAAGATCGTAAGTAAACGTGGTTAATTCTTGAGCACTAACTTGAAAACGCTTTGAAATATGCAATTTTTGACTGGGTAGCTTGATCTCTACTTCCTCGCCTGTTTCCTTTAGGAAACCGCGAACATCCGATACCTCGATCGATACAGAGGCATATTCTCCCTCCGGTATATCACCTCTCCAAATTTCCTGAGTCTTTTCTCCCTGCACGAGAGTCAAATCAACCTCTCCTATCTCTGGCTCAAACTCAATCAACTGATCTGAGTCACCACTTCTAAGTAAATTAATTTTTAAAATAGATACATTAACACTCTCAAAGTCGTTGATTGCATTGACATCATCGCTTATTAGAAAAGCAAAGTTGCCCTCGGCGCTGGGTCGTGCAACGATCATCGCCGGATATGGTTCTGGCTGAGGGCCAGGTACTACCTGAGGTGGTTCGGGCTGAGGGCCAGCCTGAGAGGGTTCGGGCTGGGGTCCAGGTACTACCGGAAGTGATCCAGGCTCGGGGCTGGGTACCACGGTGCTTGGTCCGGGATAAGGAACAGTTTCTTCAGGAAGCAAAGCCGGTATTGCTCCAAAATAACCTATTAACGCTATTATTAGAACCACAGCTGCTGTAGCCCAGACTCTTGACCAGCTTTGAAGCCAACCAAACAGTGGCTGTCTTTCCTCGCGTCTCCTTACCAAGTCTTCAAGAGCCGTGTTGAAACGCTCCTTAGCTGCCCTTTTGACGCTGGGGGAAGGTACAAATGAATACGTGTCTCTAGCCTTAAAAATAATCTGAAGCAATGGTCTGAGTCGCTCGGCTAAATCCGGATAATTAGCAAGACAGGAGTCGACGCTCTCACCCCGGTTTATACTATCGATACACTTATCTAGTATTTTGTCAAAGTCATTTATCATATTATTCGGTCTTCCCTAAAATCAATCATCTGCAGATAGCAGATTGCGTAACCTCTCTATAGCCGCCCGTTGCATCTCACGAACGGCTCCATCGCTCTTGTTTAAAACTTGGCCTGCCTCTCTGGAAGATAACCCGCTAAAGAAACGTAACCCCAATACTTCTCTCTGTTCCTGTGTAAGTTGTTCCATAGCTTTTGTCACCCGTTCGAGATCAATAATCCTCTCCGCTACATCTGCTGGATTTATTCCGCCTTCTATTTCCACTTTATCTATTGGAACCGTCTTGCGCTTTTGCATTTTTCTAAAGTAGTCTATTACCAGATTGTGAGCAATCTTGAAAAGCCATGCCTGCATCGGGACTCCGCGTTCTCTATATGACTTCAAGGAGTCAAGTGCTCTCAGGAATACATCTCCGGCAATATCCTCGGCCTCGCTCCGATCTCCTATACGTAAATAAGCATACCGCGCAATCTTATCGAAATATTCTTCGTAAAGGCTAGAGAGAGCAGATTCATTATAATCTTTATCATCAGCTTTTCTCTTGATAAGATTATCATCCATATCGTACTACCTATCACATGTATACACCTCCAAAATTATACAACAATGCTATTAGAATATTGATATGCCAGTATAGTACTTATTTACCTCTATTATTTGTAACGTAAATATGAGGATTTTGTCAGCAATCGATGTCTGAACCTATTTCGTAAGCTGCTGATAGGAACACTGAATGTGAAAATGCGAAATAAGCAGAGACAAACTTCAGAAAAGAAATAAAGACGCGCTTATGAGCAGATGATATAGATATATCTTGTGGGTGGTAAATATGATAATATAAAGGGCCGCCCGGTCTTTAGAAGGTATGAGTTCAAATTTCAGAGATTTTCAACAATTTTGAGGCTAGCTTAACCCCGAGAATTAAGCAAAATCCGCCGAAGCAGCGGGTCTTTTTGTCGTTTTCGGAGGATTTTGCCCACTTTTTGGAGGGTTAATTTAGCCTCAGCCTGAGCCTGAAATGGCGTCCCTGGAGGGATTCGAACCCACGACCCGCTGCTTAGAAGGCAGCCGCTCTATCCAACTGAGCTACAGGGACGGGCATATTCACCTAAAATGTAGCATGAATACAGAGTTGAGGTCAATACGGTCGTACGTTAATGTCAATCGTGAATACTAAATGTATGGAATGTATTCCGGTATTAATCAACCGGCTTGATCAGTATATCAGCAACTGCCCATCCTAATACGGTAGCACAGGTAACAATCACTCCGGCAATCAATACCCCAATGGAAATAGACAGTATGGCGTGCCTGAATTTCAGTCCAAGGAGGACGGCGGCAATAGAGCCCGTCCAAGCGCCGGTTATCGGGAAAGGGATAGCGACGAACAGTGCCAGGCCAATGCGTTCATACCGCTCAATGATTTTACCTCTTTTTCTGGTTCGTTCAAAAAACCATTTCAGAATCCTGTCAAAGAAGTATACCTTGCTCAGCAATTGTACAATAGTATCAAGGAACAATAGAATAAAGGGAACCGGCAAGAGATTGCCAACAATACCAAACACGAAGGCGTAATACCAGGGGAAATCATATATGCTTACAGCAATCGGTATGGCACCCCGCAGCTCCGATATGGGTGAAGCGGCAATAGCAATCACTTTCAGGATATCGGAAATGTCCATGTTCGCAAATTTCTCATAGGGCGCTTTTTCGCGTTATAGCTGCATAAATGCCTGCGATGAGAAATCATCCTTTACTAGAATTTCACTCTGGTGAGTGTAACAAATAGACACTAACAGCGTCAAGCTGATTGCCCGGAACATACATCAATGTAATATCAGCTTGACAATTATTCGTTTTCATTGATAGTATTGAAATTGGTTGTCCTGATTGATAAGTAAGAAGACTATGCCGAGATTGCTGGATAAAATCGATAGTCCCGCTGATTTGAAAGGATTATCGTTAGCGGCACTGGAGCAATTAGCCGCTGAAATCAGGCATGAAATTATAACCACGGTGACCAATACCGGTGGGCATTTAGCTTCCAATCTTGGTGTCGTTGAACTCACCATAGCTCTACATCGAGTCTTTAACAGCCCCAGAGACAAAATTATCTGGGATGTAGGACACCAGAGCTATGTTCATAAATTACTTACCGGTCGTAGAAAACATTTCGACTCTCTGCGTCAATACAAAGGATTATCAGGTTTTACCAGTCGTGACGAGAGCCAGCACGACCCCTTCGGTGCAGGTCATGCCAGTACCTCGGTCTCGGCTGCCCTCGGCATGGTCATCGCTCGCGACCTCGCCGGCGATGATTACCAGGTAATTCCCGTTATCGGCGATGGTGCCATAACTGCTGGGATGGCTTTTGAGGCACTTAATCAGGCGGGCCACCTCGGTTCCAAACTCATTGTGGTGCTCAATGACAACGGTATGTCAATTTCTCCTACGGTCGGTGCCCTGGCCAAGCTCCTCAGTAAAGTCCGGTTTAACCAGCGTATAGGCGAAGCCAAGAAAAAAGGCCGGAAAATAATGACTTCGCTTCCTATGGGCAGCAAATTGTGGGGTCTAGGCCAGGAGCTCGAGAGCAGGGTCAAGGGGTTTTTTACGCCGGCACCGATATGGGAGGAACTCGGCTTTACATATATCGGGCCTATTGACGGGCACAATATTCATGACCTTGAATCGGTTCTCGCTCAGGCAAGAGACCGTGCCAACCGGCCGACTCTGGTTCATGTTATCACTACCAAGGGCAAGGGCTACAGTCCTGCCGAGAGTAATGCTGTTTATTTCCACGGTGTGCCAGCCAAAGGAGGCGACAACGGCGAGGTATTGACCTACAGCGAGGTATTTGCCCAGACGGTGCTCAGGCTGGCCCGCCAGGAACCCAGACTGGTAGTGATTACACCGGCCATGCCCGAAGGGAACTGCCTGAGCATTGTTGAAGCTGAGTTCCCGGAACGTGTCTTTGACGTCGGCATCTGTGAGCAGCACGCTGTTACCTTTGCCGCAGGACTGGCCACGCAGGGTTATATACCGGTCGTGGCGATATATTCAACATTCCTGCAACGTGCCTTTGACCAGATTATTCATGACGTCTGCCTTCAGAAGCTCCCCGTGGTCTTCGCCATTGACCGTGGCGGGATTGTCGGCGATGATGGCAAGACACATCAGGGCACATTTGACATTTCTTATCTCACGTTAATACCCGACTTGATTGTAGCAGCGCCGAAGGACGAAAATGAGCTTCAACACCTGTTGTATACGGCAATAAAGGCGGGAAGCCCCATGGCTGTACGCTATCCTCGCAGTGCTGGCCTGGGGGTGGCATTGGACGCTGTACTTCATGAAATCCCCATAGGCGAGGGTGAGATAATAAGACAAGGAGAAGACGCCGTCATCCTGGCTCTGGGCGCCTCGGTGGTTACTTCTCTGGAGGCGGCTGATGGACTGGCCGCAAAAGGAATTGATGCTGCCGTAGTTAATGCGCGTTTTGCCAAGCCTCTGGACATGCCGCTGATAACTGACCTGACCAGTCGAATTAAACGCATGGTTACGGTTGAGGAAAACGTACTGAGTGGCGGATTTGGCAGCAGTGTTTTAAAAATGCTTCGGGAATCTGGTCACAGCGATATGCAGGTGGCGAACATTGGTATCCCGGACGAGTTTGTAGAGCATGGGACTCAGGCTGTTCTGCGGGCTAAATACGGACTGGATTCAGAAGGTATTCAGCGGCAGGTTTTAAAACTGTTCCCTGAAAACATGGTTGATCTGTCGCTAAAGGTCAGGGATGAGGCGGAGACCGCCTGATTATCGAACATCATTATGCTGTATAGTCGGGTAGGGCAGGGGGTTGAATTTGATGCGTAAGTTCATAGTCGGTCAACTAATCGGGGTTGGTTACTTTGTATTTATCCGGAAGGTGGATTGAGAATCAGGCGGACAGGATTACGCCTGATTCTCTTTTTGATGATCATCGATAACCAGGAGTAATACATGAACAAGATGACCGTCAGAGACATAGAGGTTACCGATAAAAGGGTTCTGGTTCGGGTTGATTTCAATGTCCCTGTGGACCCTGGTACCGGGGTTATAACTGATGATAGCCGCATACGGGCCGCTTTACCTACTATTCAATATCTTATTGAACGTAATGCCAGGGTTATTCTGATTTCTCACCTGGGTAGACCCAGGGGAAAGGTTGTTGATGAATTGCGGTTGACCCCTATTGCCCAGCGTCTCTCTCAAATCCTGGGTCAGCAGGTGGGCGTTGCCGTCGACTGTATTGGCCCCGAAGTAGAGAGGTCGGTGGAAACCCTGCGCGATGGTGATGTTTTACTCCTAGAGAATCTCCGTTTTCATTCCGATGAGGAAACGGGTAGTGCCGATTTTGCCAAGGCTTTAGCCCGGCTGGGTGATATTTTCGTTAATGACGCTTTTGGTACTTCTCATCGCGCTCATGCCTCGATAGCCGGCATCGCTCAATACCTGCCGGCTGTAGCCGGGCTACTGCTGGAAAAAGAGATTAATACTCTGGGTGGACTTTTAGAAAATCCGGTACACCCCTTTGTGGCTATATTCGGCGGGGCTAAAGTCAGCGACAAGGTCAGTATGCTGAAAAATATCATGGGCAAGGTGGACTGCCTGTTAATCGGTGGTGGTATGGCGGCTACGTTCCTGAAAGCCAAGTCCTGCGAGGTAGGCCAGTCGATGGTTGAGGAAGATAGCCTGGGCACAGCGGCCGGGCTGATTGATGAGGCAGAGAGGAGTGGTGCGCGGCTCCTGCTGCCGGTTGATGTCATCGTAGCTGAACGAATTGATTTAGGAGCCCGGGGAGAGGAGATTTCTGTAGACAGCATTCCACCTGATAAAAGGATTGCCGATATCGGTCCGCAGACCATAGAGAACTTCAGCCGGGAGTTACGAAGCAGTAAAACGGTATTCTGGAACGGCCCCGTTGGCGTGGAAGAGATAGCACAGTTTGCCGGGGGAACGAAAAAGCTGGCCAGACTGCTGGCCGGACTGGAAGCAACCACCATAATTGGTGGCGGCTCGACGGCTGAGGTAATGAATGCCATGGGACTGGCCGATAAGGTTACTTTCGTCTCCACTGGTGGTGGCGCTTCGCTGAAGTTCCTGGGTGGTGAAGAACTACCGGGTGTGGTAGCACTGCGTGACAGAGAGTCGTGATATGGATAATCTGGAGTTGATAAAGGAAATCTCCAGGTCTTCGCCAACGAAGATTATTCTGCTGGTGATTGACGGTCTGGGTGGACTGCCGAATCCGGAAACCGGCAGGACGGAACTGGAGGCTGCCAAAACGCCTAACCTGGACGAGTTGGCTGTCCTCGGAATATGTGGTATGGCTGACCCCATAGCGCCCGGGATAACGCCCGGCAGCGGTCCGGGCCATCTGGCTCTGTTCGGTTATGATCCCATAAGCTGCCTTATTGGCCGCGGCGTTCTGGAAGCCATTGGTATTGATGTCGAGCTTCAACCGGGGGACGTGGCAGCCCGCGGTAATTTCTGCACCATCGACAAAAAAGGCTTGATTACCGACCGCCGGGCGGGGCGTATCCCGGACAAGAAATGCGCTGAGCTGTGTAAATTGCTCGATGGTATATCCATTAACAGCGTCAAGATTCTGGTCTATCCGGTGAGAGAACACCGTTTTGTAGCTGTGTTCCGCGGCGAGAATCTTACACCCGATGTCACCGAGTCCGACCCCTCGCAGGTAGGAGTTACGGCTTTAGCCATTAAGGCCCTGAATTCTGAAGCCAGTAAGATGGCTGATATTGCTAACCAGTTTATAGCTCAGGCGGGAACTCGGCTGGCCGAGCATCATCCTGCCAATATGGTGCTGCTTCGGGGCTTCTCTAGGCAGCCCAACCTTCCTACCATGAGTGAAATATACAAGCTGAAGCCGCTGGCTATTGCTGTTTATCCTATGTACCGGGGACTAGCCAGACTAGTCGGTATGGATGTCGCCAGCACAGGGACAACACTTGAAGATGAGTTCAAAACGTTAAAGCAGAACTATGCTAATTATGATTTCTTCTTCCTGCATGTAAAGTGGACCGACAGCGCCGGTGAGGATGGCGATTTTGGCCGCAAGGTGCAGATTCTGGAACAAATTGATAAGACCCTGCCCGCCGTGGTCAATCTGGAACCCGACGTGCTGGTTGTCACCGGCGACCACTCCACGCCATCGGTCCTAAAGGGCCACAGCTGGCATACGGTGCCTGTCCTCTTGCATTCTAAGTACTGCCGTCCTGACGCCGTTGAGAAGTTCTCCGAGACGGCTTTTCTATCCGGCGGACTGGGCAGGCTCCAGCTAACACAGGTCATGCCCCTGGCTATGGCAAATGCCCTGAAACTGACGAAATTCGGTGCTTAGGAGGCCATCATGCGCATGCCGATGATTGCCGGAAACTGGAAAATGAACACGACCGTGGATGAAGCTGTCCAGCTTGTTAAATCAATGCTGTCCGGACTCGATAAAACAGGCGGTGTTGAAAAGATGGTCTGTCCTCCCTTTGTTTCCCTGGCGGTGGTCAGGGACCTGCTTAAAGGAAGCTCCGTCAAACTGGGAGCCCAGAATGTCTTCTATGAAACAAAGGGGGCTTATACTGGCGAGGTTTCACCGTTGATGCTCGCTGGACTGTGTGACTATGTCATCATCGGGCACTCCGAGCGCCGGCAGTATTTCGGCGAGACCGGTGAGTTTATCGATAAGAAAGTGAAGGCGGTAATTGAGATTGATTTAAAGCCCATTCTCTGTATCGGCGAAAGACTGGAGGAGAATGAGGCGGGTAAGACGGAAGAGGTCCTGACCCGTCAGCTTATGGCCTCCTGTGAACGTCTGTATTTTCTCGGCGGAATGGTCATCGCCTACGAACCGGTGTGGGCTATCGGCACCGGCCGGTCAGCCACGGGTGAACAGGCGAATATGACCATCGGTTTTATCCGGCAGCTGGTTTCCCATCAGCACGGTAGCGACATTGCTGATAATGTGCGTATTCTCTACGGCGGCAGCGTTACCGCCGACAACATCGTTGAAATCATGGGGCAGAGTGAGATTGACGGGGCTCTGGTCGGCGGGGCCAGTCTGAAAGCCGACGATTTTTTAAGTATAGTTAAACAGACCGCGGATATTCGGGGTCTTACCTGATGGCATGAAGCCTCTGGTTGCTATAGTTGGTCCCACCGGGGTCGGCAAGAGCCGGCTGGCTCTACATCTGGCCGGTCTTTTTCATGGAGAGATTGTCAGTGCCGACAGCCGGCAGGTCTACCGGTATATGGATATCGGTACGGCCAAACCGAGTCCACAGCAATTATCTCAGATCCCTCACCATTTAATCGATATCATTAATCCCGACGATGATTTCAGTCTGGCTCAGTATCAGGAACTTGCCTATCAGGCCATTAGTGACATTCAACGACGCGACCGGCTTCCGTTCCTGGTGGGGGGCAGCGGTCTGTACGTAAGGGCGGTACTGGAGGGCTGGCAGATACCTGGAGTGTCGCCTGACCTTGAATTCAGGTATAATATTGAGAAAAGGGTGGATGAAAGCGGTATTGACGGGCTTTATGAGGAGCTTGTCAGCGTCGATCCCGAGGCGGCCAGCAAGATAGACCGCCGCAACGTGCGCCGTGTGATAAGAGCCCTGGAAGTCTATGCAAAAACGAAAAAGCCGTTTTCTAATCTCGGGCAAAAGAAAGCGCCTGATTTTAATCCCATTATCATCGGTCTGACCGCCGATAGGGCTGAGCTATACCTCATAGTTGACCGGCGGGTCGACGAAATGATGGAGCGGGGATTCGTGAAAGAGGTGGAAAATTTACTGAAAATGGGGTATCATGTAAATTTACCGGCCATGTCTGGCATTGGTTACAGGCATATAGGGGAGTTCCTGAAAGGTACAATATCACTGGAAGATGCCAGGCAGAGTATCAAGACGGAGACGCACCGGTTTATCCGTCACCAGTATGCATGGTTCAGACTGAATGACAAGAAGATACACTGGTTTGATATTACACACCAGGCTTATTCGGAAATAGAAAAGGTGACTGCTGAATTCGTAAAGAGCGAATATTAGAGACTGGGAAGCGAGACAGCCAATGGATTTTACCAAAATGCAGGGAGCGGCCAACGACTTCGTACTGTTGGAGGCTAATGATAAGCGGCGTGACTGGACGAAGCTGGCTATAGCCATGTGTGACCGTCACCTTGGCATCGGCGCCGACAGCCTGTTGCTGCTGATGCCTTCGGACAGGGCGGATTTCCGTATGCGTACCTTTGATGCCGATGGGTCGGAGGCTGAAACATGCGGCAATGGTATCAGGTGTCTGGCCAGATACGTCATGGAAAAGGGGCTTATCAGGTCGGGAGTTGGCGATATAACTGTGGAGACCTTAGCCGGTATCAGCCGGGTGAGATTCGAGAAAAAGGCTGGTAAGGTCGTTAAATACTGGGCCAATATGGGCAGGCCTGAATTCAACGCTGGCAAGATACCCGTAGACCTGAAACTGGGGAAGGGGGAGGCAGTTGACATAAAATCTATGCTGAGCTATAAAACCACCGTAGATAGCATGGACCTTGTGCTCAACCTGGTTTCCATGGGGAACCCGCATGCCGTTCATTTCTGCCAGGAGCCGGTGGTTGATTTCCCGTTATCCGATATCGGTCCACTGGTCGAAAACCTGCCAGTATTTCCCAATCGCGTTAACTTTGAGGTAGCCCGGGTACTGGGTAAGAACCACCTGGAAGCCCGTGTCTGGGAGAGGGGAATAGGGGAGACGCTGGCCTGCGGCAGCGGTGCCTGTGCCATAGCTGTTACCTCAACATTGCTCGGTTATACCGGACGCATTGTTGACATTAAGCTCCCCGGCGGTACACTGGACACCGAATGGAACGGGGAAGGAGAGGTAATACTCGGTGGGCCGGCGGAAACAGTATTCGAAGGAAAATGGCCGGATTGAGGTGTGAAATATGAAGATATCAGCACGAATTGAAAAGCTAAAGCCATACCTGTTTGTCGAGATTAATAAGAAAATAGCCGAGAAGAAGGCCAAGGGTGAAGAGGTGATCAGCTTTGCCATCGGCGACCCGGATATACCGACGCCACCCCACATAATCGACCGTCTATGCCGTGAGGCTCAGGATCCGGCCAATCACCGCTATCCGGAGTCGGCGGGACTACCCGAGCTATGGCGGGCCATCGCCGGGTGGTACCAGAAGCGTTTTAACGTCTCCCTTGACCCTGAAACAGAGGTGCTACCTCTTATTGGTGCCAAGGAGGGTATCGGCCATATCGCCTTTTGTTTCATAGATTCGGGGGATATCGCGCTGGTGCCGGACCCGGCTTACCCGGTCTACTCGATTGGTACTCAACTGGCCGGCGGCCGACCTTATTACATGTCCCTCAAGGAGAGCAACGGATTTCTGCCTGACCTGAGTGGCATCCGCGATTATATTCTGCAGAAGACCAGGCTGTTGTGGCTTAATTACCCGAACACTCCTACCGGCGCCGTCGCTGAGCTTGATTTTTTTAACCGGGTGGTCGAATTCGCCAGGAAGCATGATATCCTCGTCTGCCATGACGGGCCGTACTCCGAGGTTGCCTTCGAAGGATATCATCCGGTCAGCTTCATGCAGGCGGACGGAGCCAGGGATATCGGCGTGGAATTCCACTCGCTGTCGAAGACCTATAATATGACCGGCTGGCGTATAGGGATGGTGGTCGGCAATGCTAAAGCAGTCGATGCCCTGAGAACACTGAAGTTCAATCTGGACTCGGGGATTCCGC
>Ga0209427_10001816_pt1 | contig 24853 bp, 24 predicted proteins | sample DeeMarSWOR136_30_FD_187465 | JGI IMG/M metagenome (GOLD analysis project Ga0209427, IMG submission 187465) | Marine sediment microbial communities from White Oak River estuary, North Carolina - WOR-1-36_30 (SPAdes) (version 2) | ecosystem: Environmental > Aquatic > Marine > Intertidal zone >...
ACCGCCGATCCCGGAGCCGAGATGCACGCCGATGCGCTCGGCATTCTCCTCGGTAACCTCCAGCCCGGAGTCCTTAAAGGCCTCAATAGCCGCAGCCATGCCGAGCTGGATGAAGCGGTCCATGCGACGCGCCTCTTTCTCCGAAATTCCACACTGAGTCGGGATAAAATTCTTGACCTCTCCGGCAATGGTCGCCGGATACCCAGTGGCGTCGAAGCGGGTGATCTGGGTGATACCACCTCGTCCGGCCATAATGGCCTGCCAGTTTTCATTCACGCCAATCCCGATCGGGGAGAGAATGCCAAGACCCGTGATGGCGACACGCCGCTTGCTCAAGACTATTTCCTCAGTTTGTTGGGCCGGGTTGACCGGGCGATCTTACCGGGGCCCCAAAATCGGAGGCCGTCTGCACACGGCGGTGACAGACGGCCTCAAGGTTGTCGTACCACCATGTCGTACAACCGAATTGTACGACAACGTGCTGCGTCGCCGGGGTTACTTCAAATGGGCGTTGATGTAATCAATGGCCTGCTGAACCGTGGTGATCTTCTCGGCCTCTTCGTCCGGGATTTCGCAATCGAATTCCTCTTCCAGAGCCATCACCAGCTCGACGGTATCGAGCGAGTCCGCGCCCAAATCGTCCACAAAAGACGCGGCCGGCGTGACTTCGCCATCGCTGACGCCAAGCTGCTCAACGACGATCTTCTTCACGCGTTCTTCAACACTGCTCATGGTTCTTTGATCCTCCAAAATGGCCGCTTGCGGCGGCATAGTTAACACGAATTGTATAGGGTCGTCCAGCCAACCGGCAGCGGGCCCTCACGCCACGTACATCCCCCCGTTGACATGCAGTGTGTGTCCGGTGATGTAGCCGGCAGCCGGTGAGGCCAGGAATGCCACAGCGTGCGCAATATCCTCCGGGGTGCCGAGCCGCCCGAGCGGGATCTGCTGTATGAGCGCCGCGCGTTGCGCGTCCGCCAGTGCGCGGGTCATGTCGGTATCGATGAATCCCGGTGCCACAGCATTGACCGTAATGTGGCGCGAGCCCACCTCGCGCGCCAAAGCCTTGGTGAACCCTACGATGCCGGCTTTGGCAGCAGCGTAGTTGGTCTGTCCGGCGTTGCCGGCGGCTCCTACCACCGAGCTGATGCTGATAATGCGACCCTTCCGGGCCTTGGTCATGCTGCGCAGCACCGCCTTTGACATGCGATAGACGGACTTGAGATTCGTATTCAGAATCGCATCCCACTCTTCTTCGCTCATGCGTAGCAAGAGGTTGTCGCGCGTGATACCGGCATTGTTTACGAGGATTGACGGCATTCCGCAGCTGCCCTCCATTTCCTTCAGCAAGGCCTCGATCGACGCGCCGTCGGTGACATTGAGCACCGCGCCACGACCCTTGATATCGGCAGCCGAGAGCTGCTGGCCGATACTGTCGGCGCCGCCTTGGCTCGTCGCAGTGCCAACGACGAATGCACCCTTCCGGCCGAGTTCGAGCGCAATCGCCAATCCGATGCCGCGACTTGCGCCGGTTACCAGCGCTACTTCGGCCTGTAATGTCATTTCTGTTTTCCTCGCGTGCTAGGCGCCCGCGCATTTCGCGAGCGCGTCGCTCAATGTGGTTGGGTCGTAAACTGCCAATGTCTCCGCGCGCTTGTCGATGCGCTTGTTCAGTCCTGCGAGCACGCGCCCCGGACCGCACTCGACGATGCGATCGACGCCCGCAGCAACCATCTTCTGAATGGTCTCCACCCAGCGCACCGGCGACTCGATCTGCCGGACCAGTGCGTGGCGGATGCCATCGGCGCGTGTTTCGGTCTCAACATGGACATTGTGCAACACGGGAACGTGCGGTGCCTCGAACGCTACGTCGCGAAGCCGTTCCATGAGCCGCACGGCGGCGGGATGCATGAGCTGGCTGTGGAAGGGCCCGCTCACGGGGAGAACCAATGCGCGCTTGGCGCCAGCGGCGCGCGCCTGTTCCACGCCCCGCGCCACGGCGGCCGCGTGACCGGCGATGACTACCTGACCCGGCGAGTTGTAATTCACGGCCTCCAGCACTTCATCGCCCGCAGCCTCCGCGCAGACTTTGCGGACCGCTTCGTCGTCGAGACCGAGCACCGCCGCCATCGCACCCTGCCCCGCCGGAACTGCCTCCTGCATGAAACGCCCACGGTCCGCGACCAACCGGATGGCATCCGCGAATCCGAGCGCCTCGGCGCAGACCAGCGCGGTGTACTCACCGAGACTGTGACCAGCCATAAGGAGCGGTGTGCGGCCGTTGGAGGCCTGCCATACGCGCCACACGGCGACACCGGCGCTTAGCATCGCTGGCTGTGTGATCTGGGTCTGGTTGAGCTGCTCCTCGGGCCCTTGCTCGACGATCTTCCAAAGATCGTAGCTGAGCGCTTCGGATGCTTCTTCGAACACCGCTTTCACTTCCGGATGATCGGCCGCGAGCGCAGTCATCATACCGACCGCCTGCGAACCCTGACCCGGAAAAACGAATGCCAATGACATGCTTGCCTGTCCTGGTGCGTTGTGGCGCGCACAGACCGTGCGCAAGTTACCTAATACTTTAGGAGTACTGATCCCCACGTGAATCCGCCGCCGAACGCTTCCATCAGCACGGTTTCACCACGTTTGATGCGCCCATCGCGCACCGCTTCGTCAAACGCCAGCGGAATGGATGCCGCGGAGGTATTGCCGTGTCTCTCCACTGTCAGGACCACGTGATCCATCGGGAGCCCGAGTTTCTTGGCGGTGGCCATGATGATGCGGATGTTGGCCTGATGCGGAACCAACCACTGGATATCGGTCTTCTTGAGCTGGTTGGCCTCCAGCGTTTCGTCAACGATTCGCCCCAGCGTGTTGACCGCGACCTTGAAGACCTCGCCGCCTTCCATATTGAGGTGCGCCTCGCCCTTGCGTACCTGGTCGTAGCCGCGGGAGATCCCAGCGGGCACCGTGAGCAGGTCCTTGTACTGGCCGTCGGCATGCAGGTGCGACGAGATGATGCCGGGCTCATCGGAGGCGGCGATTACCACTGCCCCGGCGCCATCGCCAAAAAGCACACACGTGCTGCGGTCGGTCCAGTCAATGATTCGTGACAGGGTTTCGCTGCCTACGACCAGGGCGCGACGCGCAGCTCCGGTGCACACGAACTTGTCGGCGATTGCAAGCGCATAGACAAATCCGGTACAGACCGCCTGAACGTCGAAGGCTGGGCAACCATGGATTTTGAGACGGTCCTGGAGCAGACAGGCAGTGCTTGGGAACACCCGATCGGCAGTGGTGGTGGCGACCACGATCAGATCGATGGCCGCGGGCTCAAGGCCCGCTGCTGTGATCGCTTGGCGTGCGGCCTGCTCCGCCATACTGCCGGTGGTCTCGCCATCGTCGGCGATGTGACGCTCGCGGATGCCAGTGCGCTCCACGATCCACTGGTCGGTGGTCTCCACCATTTTTTCCAGATCTGCGTTCGTGAGCACTTTTTGCGGCAGATAACTGCCGGTGCCGACTATGCGTGAGTACTTCACGCGGTTGCCCCTTCAACCGTGACGGCGGCAAGTTCGCGACCGATGCGCTCGGGAACGTTATTGCGCGCCTCAGCCAGCGCCACGCGGATGGCGTTGGCGAAGGCTATCCGGTCGGCACCGCCGTGACTCTTGATAACTGTGCCATTCAAGCCCACGAGCGTGGCGCCGTTGTAGCGGCGCGGATCAACACGCTTGCGAAACGCATTCAGTACTGGCATCGCCACCAGCGCCGCCAGCCGGGTAAGCAGATTGCGTTTGAACTCCTGGCGCATGAAGTGCGTGATCATGCGTGCGAGCCCTTCGCTCGTCTTGAGTGCCACATTACCAACGAAACCGTCGCATACAATCACGTCGAGATCGCCAGTGTAGATTTCGTCGCCTTCGACGTAGCCAACGTAATTGAGATGTGCGTTGCGCAACAGTTCGTGCGTCTGCTTGACGATTTCGTTGCCCTTGATGTCCTCTTCGCCGATATTGAGAAGACCGACGCGCGGCTGCGACTTTCCTTCCACGGCGCCTACCAGAATCGATCCCATCACTGCAAACTGAAGCAACTGCTCTGGTGTGCAATCGACGTTGGCGCCGAGATCGAGAACATGGACATGGCCCGTGATGGTAGGGAGAGTCGTCACGATCGCCGGACGATCAATGCCAGGCAGGGTTTTTAGCACGAAGCGGGAGGTAGCCATCAGGGCACCGGTATTGCCGGCAGATACGGCGGCCTGTGCTTTGCCCTGCTTGACCAGGTTGATAGCCACGCGCATGGACGAATCCTTCTTGCCGCGCAACGCCTGCGCCGGCGGTTCGTCCATGCCCACAACCTCCGAGGCGTGTTGAATCGTGAGACGCGCGTTCGGTTGCGCGCGATGACGCTTGAGTTCGGCCTCGAGCGAGTCCTGCTGACCTACCAAAATGAGTCGCAGCGCCGGTTCGCGCTCAAGCGTCCAGAGCGCGGCAGGGACTGTGACGCTGATTCCGTGGTCCCCGCCCATCGCGTCGAGGGCTACGGTGATCATGTCGGTCACGTCCCTGACGGGGTCAAACAGGGACTATTCCGGCTTGCTCGTTTCCAGCACCTTGCGGCCGCGATAGTAGCCGTCGGCGCTCACATGGTGTCGACGGTGCGTCTCGCCGCTCGTCTTGTCAATTGAGAGCGCTGGCTTGCTGAGCGAGTCGTGCGAGCGTCGCATGCCGCGTTTGGAGGGAGTAACTCGACTTTTCTGAACCGCCATGGCAATTCCTCAAGAATTAATTAAATAGTCCTAACAATCATCCGGTCCCGGGTTTGCGACCCTTGAGATCCGCGAACGGGTTTCGCCGTTCCTTGTTGCCCGTTGCGCTGTATCGGCGTGCCGGACATTCCTCTAATCGGTGCATCGGGATCATTGGCATCGCGAGCAGGAGTTCATCCTCAACCAGCTCGCTCAGTGCCACGGGCCGATCGGCCTCCATTAGTTCCGCGGCTTCGTCAATCGGGGTTTCGCGCCCCTCTCCGGCCCGGACATAGAGCCATTGCGGTCTGACCGTCAAAGTAAGCATCATCGGCTCAAGGCAGCGCTGACAGGTTACCCGCAACGCGGCCTGGATTACGCCGTGTGCCTCATACACCTGAGCGTCTGTACTCCGATCGAAGCGAAGGTCGATCTCGACCCCGCCCTCCCCACCGATACAGGCTTCCTTAAGCCGCGCCATTCCGGCAAGCGGCAGCGTTCCCGTCAGGTGCGCTGCGCGCTCGGCCAGCTGGATTGGGTCAATCGTTGCCGGCAGGCCGCCCGACATAGGCGGCGCATCATATATTCACGTCCAACTTGTGTCAAAATAAGGCTTTTCCGGGGCGCCGCCGGGGTAAACAGGTGCGTTGACACTCCCCCAGCCAATGCGTAAAACGCATGGCCGGGCGGGGCGGTATCCACAGCCGCATCAGGCGGAGCCAAGTTCAGCGTGATTAAGAAGATTCTGGTCGCTAACCGCGGCGAGATTGCGGTCCGTATCGTGCGCGCTTGTGCTGAAATGGGCATCAAGTCGGTAGCCATCTATACGGATGCAGACCGTCATGCCCTGCACGTCAAGAAGGCGGATGAAGCCTACAACCTTGGCCCCGACCCGGTCGGCGGATACCTGAACGCGCACCGAATCGTGAACCTTGCGGTGGCTAGCGGGTGCGACGCCCTCCATCCCGGCTACGGCTTCCTTTCGGAGAACGCCCAACTTGCCGAGATTTGCGCCAAGCGGGGCATTACGTTTATCGGACCATCACCCGCCGCTATCCGCAGTATGGGCGACAAGACCCAGGCGCGGGCAGCAATGATTAAGGCCGGCGTGCCGGTCGTGCCCGGCAGCGAGGGCAACCTTGCGAACGTTGACGAGGCGGTGCGCCTCGCCGCCAAGGTAGGCTACCCGGTGATGCTCAAGGCCACCTCGGGCGGTGGCGGACGCGGCATCCGGCGGTGCAATAGCGAAGAGGAGCTTCGCCGCGCCTATGAGCGCGTCGTCTCGGAGGCGACCAAGGCCTTCGGCAGTGCCGACGTCTTCCTGGAAAAGGCCATTGTCGGACCGCGCCACATCGAGGTGCAGATCCTGGGGGATCAGCACGGCAATGTCGTGCACCTGTTCGAGCGCGACTGCTCGATACAGCGTCGCCATCAGAAGCTCGTCGAAATCGCGCCGTCCCCGCAACTGACCGAGGAGCAGCGTGCGCACGTGTGCGAGATGGCGGTCCGGGCCGCCAAGACTGTTAACTACCACAATGCCGGCACTGTGGAGTTTCTCTTCGACCAGCAGGGCGAATTTTATTTCATGGAGATGAACACGCGTCTTCAGGTCGAGCACACCGTTACGGAGCAGATTACCGGTGTCGACATCGTGCAGGAACAGATCCTGATAGCGGCCGGACAACCGCTTTCATTCCGTCAGGAGGAAATTCGGCGGCGTGGCTATGCGATCCAGTTTCGCATTAATGCCGAGGATCCGAAGAATGATTTCCTGCCGAGCTACGGACGCATCACGCGTTACTATTCGCCGGGCGGCCCCGGGGTTCGCACCGACGCCGCAATCTATACGGGTTATGAGTTTCCGCCCCACTACGATTCCATGTGTGCGAAGCTGACGGTCTGGGCGCTTGACTGGGACAAGTTGATCGCGCGTGGACGCCGGGCGCTGCTCGATATGGGCGTCCACGGCGTGAAGACCACCAAGCCGTTTCATCTCGAGATACTCAGGACGCCAGAATTTCGCGAGGGACGTTTCGATACCGGGTTCATCGAACAGCACCCGGAGTTGATAAACTACTCCGTTCGTCGTCCGCCGGCCGACCTGGCGGCGGCAATTGCCGCGGCGGTGGTTGCCCATCACGGGCTCTAACCGGAAGGAAGATCGATGGCATCGTCAAAGAAAGTGCATGTCACGGAGCTGGTCTTGCGCGATGCGCATCAGTCGCTGCTGGCGACGCGCATGCGCACGGCGGACATGCTGCCCGTCTGTCCGCAGCTCGATGCGATTGGCTTCTGGTCGCTCGAGGCATGGGGAGGCGCAACCTTCGATGCCTGTATCCGTTTCCTGAAGGAGGATCCGTGGGAGCGGCTGCGCCAGCTGAAGGCGGCTCTTCCCAATACCCCGATCCAGATGCTGCTACGCGGCCAAAACCTGCTTGGCTACCGGCACTATTCCGACGATGTGGTCGAGGCGTTCGTCAAGAAGGCTGCCGAGAACGGAGTAGACGTCTTTCGCATCTTTGATGCGATGAATGACATGCGAAATATCGAGACGTCGGTCAAGGCCGTGTTGAAAAGCGGCAAGCACGCACAGGGGGCGATTTGCTACACGACCAGCCCGGTACATACCACCGAGCACTTTGTGGAACAAGCGAGGCAACTCGAAGCGATGGGCTGCCAGTCGATCGCCATCAAGGATATGGCCGGTCTGCTCACACCGCCGCGCACCGTGGAGCTTTTCTCTGCGCTGTCCAAGGCGATCAAGCTCCCGCTTGCTTTCCACTCCCACACGACGGTGGGCGTTGCCAACATCTGCATGTACCTCGCGGTTGAGAACGGCGCGCGTCATATCGACACCGCCATTTCGTCTCTGTCTTGGGGAACGAGTCACTCACCGACCGAGAGCATGGTGGTGGCATTTCAAAACACGCCTTATGACAGCGCACTCAATCTCGATAAGCTGCAGGCGATCGGCGCTTACTTTCGCGAGGTGCGCAAAAAGTATCACCAGTTCGAAAGCGTGTACGCTGAAATCGACACGCGCGTGCAGATAAGCCAAGTGCCGGGCGGCATGATCTCCAACCTGTCGAACCAGCTGAAGGAGCAAGGCGCGCTGGCCCGCATGAATGAGGTGCTCGCGGAGATTCCGCGGGTGCGCGAGGATCTCGGCTTCCCACCGCTCGTGACGCCCACCTCGCAAATTGTCGGGACTCAAGCGGTCCTCAATGTGCTGACCGGCCAGCGCTACAAGAGCATCACCAATGAGGTAAAGCTCTATCTGCAGGGTCGTTACGGACGGGCGCCTGGCAAGGTCAACGAGGCCGTACGTAACATGGGAATTGGCAGCGAAGAGGTCATCACATGTCGCCCGGCGGACCGGCTGAAGCCCGAGATGCATCGATTGCGCGACGAAGTTGGAGAGCTCGCGAAAAGCGAGGAAGACGTTCTGACCTACGCCATGTTCCCGGAGATCGGACGCAAATTTCTTGAAGAACGCGCCAGCGGGAATCTGAAGCCGGAAGAGCTGAAGCCGCGCCCGAGTGGCGAAGCCGCCGCCGGTCCTGCCTACGCGCCGACCGATTTCAATGTCACGCTGCACGGCGAGACTTATCACATTCGTGTCGCGGGCGCCGGTCATAAAACCGATGATCAACGTCCATTCTTTGTGACAGTCGACGGTGTGCCGGAACAGATCCTGATCGAAGTGCTGGGCGAGACTGCCGCGACAGGCGAAGCGGCGCCGGCCGGAAATGGCGCAAAACCGGTGGCCAAGGGCTCGAAGCGACCCAAGGCAACCAAAGAGGGGCATGTCACGAGCTCCATGCCTGGAACGGTGGTCGACGTGATGGTGCAGCCCGGCGCCAAAGTAAAAGCGGGCGATCCGGTACTGGTTATCGAGGCCATGAAAATGGAAAACGAGGTTCCCGCGGCCATCACGGGTACGGTCAAGGCCGTTAACGTCGCCAAAGGCGATAGCGTCAATCCCGACGAGGCGTTGGTCGAGATTGAGTGAGACAGTTTTAAGGTCCGGATAACGAATGTCCCGTAAATATCTTGCGCGAGGTACGTCTCTCGACTCCGCGGCCACGATCTAGCATCTCAGGCGCCCCACTTCCATGAAGCTCGTTCTCGCCTCCTCCTCGCCCTACCGGCGCGAGTTGCTCGCACGACTCAAGATTCCGTTCGAAGTGGTGTTGCCGGAGGTTGACGAGACACCGCGCGTAGGCGAGTCACCGCAAGCGCTGGTCGAGCGCCTGGCAATCGAGAAGTCGCAAGCGGTGGCCGCTAGCGTCCAAGACTCGCTCGTCATCGGATCGGATCAGGTCGCGGTCTACAACGGCATGATTGTCGGCAAGCCACACGGCCATGAGCGTGCCGTCGAGCAGCTGCGCATGGCCTCGGGCCGAACTGTTACGCTGTACACGGGGCTGGCGTTGGTGAACACGGCGACCGGGCGCGTGCAGTGCGAGGTGATCCCCTATCGCGTCACGTTCCGGATGCTCAGCGACGAACAGATAGAGAGTTACTTGAGAAAAGAAAAACCCTATTCCTGCGCGGGGAGCGTGAAATCGGAGGGACTTGGTATCGCTCTACTCGAGCGCTTCGAGGGTGAGGACCCCAATACTTTGATTGGTCTGCCGCTCATCCGCCTGGTACGTATGCTCGAATCAGAAGGCCTCCGCGTGGTCTAGCGTTTCAGCGCAGCAGCGGCGTGCGGTTCACCATCTCGGCGCCAAGCGTCTGAGCCATGGCACCCCCAAGGCGGCGCGCGAACCGGTCAACGAAATTCTCGCGGTAGGTATAGTCGACAATATCTTCGGCGGCGATCACCTCGCGTGCCACATAGCCGGCGCTACCAAGCTCGTCGACCAGCCCCATCTCTTTCGCCTGCTCGCCGGTCCAGAACAGACCGCTGAACATGTCCCGCGTCTCCTTGAGCGCGTGCCCACGGCCTTCACGTACTTTGGCAATAAATTGGGCGTGGATCTGATTGAGCATATGCTGCGCATGCCGTCGATCCTGCGGCCTCATGGGACTGAACGGATCGAGAATCCCCTTATTCTCGCCGGCGGTGAGCAAACGCCGCTCGACACCAAGTTTCTTCATGGTCTCGGTAAAACCAAAACCGTTCATGAGCACGCCGATCGAGCCCACAATGCTTGCGCGATCCGCGTAGATCTTGTCGGCAGCGGCGACGGCGTAATAGCAGCCGGACGCGCATATGTCCGTCACTACGGCATACAGCGGCCTATCTGGATGCTTCGCGCGCAGCCGCTTGATCTCATCGTAGATGTAGCCCGCATGCACCGGGCTTCCACCCGGGCTATTGACGCGCAAAATCACCGCGACGGCCGCGCGATTGTCGAAGGCGGCGCGCAATCCGGTGATAACGTTGTCCGCATTAGCGACGCTGTCGGCCGCGATGGTACCGTCAAGGTCGACCAGAGCCGTATGGCGTCCAGCGACGGCTTTGGACCCCATATCGCCACCGAATGCGAGTACGAGCAATAGCAGGAGGTAGCCGGCAAAGAACAGCTTGAAGAAGATTCCCCAGCGACGCGCGCGCCGCTGCTCCACGAGGGCAGCCGACGCAATTCGCTCGATAGCGTCTCGCTCCCAGTTGTCGGGGCGCGGCTTCGACGGTTCGGGTGTAGCGGGTGGCGAGATGTCTGTCATGTGGCAGTACGCAGTTCAGGTCGGTTGGCAAAAGTGTAACTCATCATTGGTCAGCAGGCCGATCTGCTCGTCAGACTCCGTGATCGGCAAGGATTCCAGTCGCGCACCCCGACAGGGACCCGAAACGCACACTCCCGTCAGGGGATCATACAGGGCGCCGTGGGTGGAGCAGACGAGGAGTTGCCTGTCGTTGTCAAAGAACATACCCGGTTCCCAATCAAGTTCTACGCCCCGATGGGCGCAGCGGTTCAGGTAAGCGCGCGCCTCGCCCTGGTGGCGAACAATGAAGGCGCTGAGTCGCTGGCCGCGCCACTGCACCTCAAAGCGGATGCCCAAGCCACCGTTCGCCAACTCATCCGCACGGCAGATCACGAATAGTGCCGTCATTCACGCCAACCAGTCGCAAACCCCGACAAACGAATCGAGCACCGCGCGCGGTTCTAGTTCTAGCAGCCGGTTGCGCTCGTGCACACCATAGCTTACGCCAAGACCATCGACGCGGGCATTGCGCGCCATCTCGAGATCATAGACTGTGTCTCCCACCATTAATGCCCGTTCCGCGTCGGTGCCAGTGCGATCGAGAATGTCGTGCAGCATTTGTGGATGGGGCTTGGAGAAGGTTTCGTCCGCGCAGCGCGTCACAGCGAATAGCGGCTGCAAGGCCGTCGCGCTTAGTACCCGCTCGAGCCCGCGGCGCGACTTGCCGGTTGCCACGGCAAGCAGGTAGCCCTGTGCGTTGAGCCGCTCGAGTCCTGGTGCAACGCCCGGAAACAGCTCCGACTCACCCGGATCGAGATGCAGGAAGTATTCGCGGTAGCGCTCGACCACGGCAGTGCGAGCGGCCTCGTTGTGCTCGGGTAGCAGCGTGTCGATCGCCTCCGCCAGACCGAGCCCGATGATATTGCGGATCGCGTACTCACCTGGGCTATCGATGCCGACATCGGCAATCGCTGCGGAAAAACAGCGGACTATTTTTCCGGCCGAGTCCATGAGGGTCCCGTCCCAGTCAAAGATGATGAGGTCATAGCGACTGCGACTCATGCGCTCAATCGATCCAGTACAGTGGAGAGATCCGCAGGCAATGGGGCCTCGAACTTCAATTTGCTACCAGTCACGGGGTGCCGAAGCTCGAGACGGGCGGCGTGCAGGAATAGCCGTTTGAGCCCGGCCGGGCGCAATGCCCGGTTGAAGTCCCAGTCGCCATACTTGTCGTCGCCGGCGATGGGATGTCCGACATGCGCAGCATGCACGCGCGCCTGATGGGTGCGCCCAGTGAGCAGTTCGATCTCCATGAGCGTTGCAGGTCCGCAGGCCTTCACTGGCCGGAACCAGCTAGCCGCTGCCTTGCCCGCGCCATCCGCACTCTCCGGCGGGGTCCGCACTCGCGTAGGGACCCGCTCCAGGGCTTCCGTGATCTGCCGCGGCCCACCCTGCCAACTGCCCTTTACGAGCGCGAGGTAGTACTTGCGGATCTCTCCTTCGCGCAGCATTCGGTGCAGCGCCGTCAGGGCCTTGCGGGATTTCGCCACCAGCAGGCAGCCAGAGGTATCGCGGTCGAGGCGATGGGCGAGCTCGAGCAAGGGCGCCTCGGGACGTGCGGCACGCAGAGCTTCGATCAGGCCGCTTTCCACACCACTACCGGCATGAACGGCGAGACCCGCCGGCTTATTCAGCACCAGGAGGTGGTCGTCCTCGTGCAGAATGGACTCGGCCAGCCAGCGCGGGGGTGTGGCCGGGCGCTCGCGAACCGGCTCGGGGCTGGTTCGAACCGGCGGCAATCGGATCAGGTCTCCGACCTGCAAACGGTAATCGGGGCGGGCCCGGCCCTTGTTGACGCGCACCTCACCTTTGCGCAGCAGCCGGTAGACGTGGCTCTTAGGGACCCCTTTCAGGATGGCGAGCAGGAAGTTGTCGAGGCGCTGGCCGGCACGCGAATCGTCGATCTCGAGGTATCGCACGGCGCTCGCTTTCGACTTGGCCGGGGCGCTCATGACGGGCGCGATGATAGCAGATTGCTGGGGCAGCACTTCATTGCTATATTCGCTGGTTAAGCGCGCCTTTTCATGTGCTTGGCACGGTTGGGCGCGCGGGGTCTTATGCGTTGGACGGGTGACCCTCTGACGCCCGGCCACCGGGAAGTGTGCGGCGTTTGCGCCATGACAACCGCCCGGTCTGCCGAAAAGGGTTACGCGTCTCTGGCCCTCAAATGTAGAGACGCAAGCGAAAGACGTTACGGGTTGGGCGAGTGCCCGCCCTGGCAGACAGCTGAACGAATTCCGTCCCGGCGGCCGCAGTATTTTGTTGTAAGGCCGTCAGGCTTCTCGCCAGAGCTGAACGAGGCTCCCGGTGTGCCGCGCGATAACACGCGCTGGCCACGGTCCTTCGCACGCGGCGCCCGCCATCCCCTAACGTCGGGGATTACACCAGCATGAAACGTATTTTGTTCAACGCAACTCACGCCGAGGAGTTGCGCCTCGCCGTCGTGGACGGCCAGAAGCTCCTTGATCTCGACATTGAATCGTCCACCTACCAGCAGCGCAAGGGCAACATCTACAAGGCCAAGGTGACCCGCGTCGAGCCCAGTCTCGAGGCGGCGTTTGTGGATTACGGCACAGACCGTCAAGGGTTCCTGCCGCTCAAGGAGATCTCGCGCACTTACTTCAAGGGCTACGACGAACGCACCCCGATGGGTCAGGTGCGCATCCGCGACGTCATCAAGGAAGGCCAGGAGATGATTGTCCAGGTCGACAAGGAAGAGCGCGGCACAAAAGGCGCGGCGCTTACGACCTTCATTTCGCTCGCCGGACGCTATCTGGTGCTGATGCCGAACAACCCCAAGGGCGGCGGCATTTCCCGTCGCATTGAGGGTGAGGAGCGTGCCGAACTGCGCGATGCCATGGCGCAGCTCAAATGCCCCGATGAATATTCACTCATTGCCCGCACGGCCGGCATCGGTCGCAGCGCGGAAGAACTGCAGTGGGATCTCGACTACTTGGTCGCGCTGTGGGAGGCGATCACCAAGGCGACCGTCGACCGCTCGGCGCCCTTCCTGATCTTCCAGGAGTCCAATTTGGTGGTGCGTGCGGTGCGCGACTACCTGCGCCAGGACGTTGGCGAAATCGTGGTGGACAACGCCGAGATTCATGAGCGCATGAAGAAATTCATGGAGCAAGTGGGTCCGCAGTACATCGAACGTCTGCGCCTGTATCAGGATGAGATCCCCCTCTTTTCGCGCTACCAGATCGAGCACCAGATCGAAACCGCATTCTCGCGCGAAGTTCGGCTCGAGTCGGGCGGTGCCATTGTGTTCGACAAGACTGAGGCGCTGGTCACGATCGACGTCAATTCAGCGCGCGCCACCAAGGGCGCTGACATCGAGGAGACCGCGCTCAATACCAATCTCGAGGCGGCCGACGAGGTAGCGCGCCAGCTGCGATTGCGAGACCTGGGCGGACTGATCGTGATCGACTTCATTGACATGTCGCCCGATCGCAACCGCCGCGAAGTCGAAAACCGGCTGATGGATGCGCTCAAGATGGATCGGGCGCGGGTACAGGTCGGACGGATCTCACGCTTCGGATTGCTCGAGATGTCGCGTCAGCGGCTCCGTCCGGCACTCGGCGAAACCTCCAGCCTCGTTTGCCCGCGTTGCCGCGGTACCGGCCATATTCGGGGCGTCCAGAGTTCGGCGCTCAATGTACTGCGCATGATCCAGGAAGAGGCGATGAAGGAGAACACTGCGGCAGTGCACGTACATCTGCCCCCGGAGACGGCCACATTCCTGCTCAACGAGAAGCGTCACGAGATCAGTTCGGTCGAGGCGCGCATCGGTACGCCAATCACGGTCATCCCCACCACCGATCTCGAGACGCCGCATTACCATATTCGGCGCCTGCGTATCGATGAGTACGAAGATGAGGCCGATACCCCTAGCTACCAAATAGAAATGTTGGAGGATGAGGAAGCCGAAGCACCGCCTCCTCCGAACGTACCGCAGGCCGAGAAACCGGTAATTGGCCCGCTTAGCCCTGTAGCCGCCCCGCCGCCACCGCCCGCTCCGAAAAAGCGGCCCGGTCTGCTGGCCCGTCTCTGGAAGACCTTTTTTGGTGCCGAGCCCGATGCAGCGCCCAAGCGTACCGAACAACGGCCTGCGCGCCACGGGCGTGATCGGGGACCGCATCGTGGCCCGCCGCAGCGTGGGTCACAACAACAGCGTCCCCGGCACGACCAGTCGCGTGGGCAACAGGGCGGTCGGCCCCCAAGTGGCGATCGGCCCCGTCCCCCGCAGCAAGTGGCTCAGCCGACCCCGGCCGGCGAGGCAGGGGCTCAGGCGCGTGCGGAGGGCAGCGGTCGGCGCCGGCGCCGTCGGCGCGGGCGTGGCGGCCAAGGGCGGCCGCATGAAGGTAGTGCGCAGCCAGGGCAGGAGAACCAGATTAACCGTGGCACCGAAGGGCAGGTGTCGAATATGTCGGCGAACGAGGGTCGGCGTCCGCCATTTGAGCCGCAGCCGTCGGGAGAGTTGTCCAACGAGGGGTCTTCGGGCGGCAAGGCGGAGCAGGAGCGCATCGAGGCATGGCGCGCCGAACATGTGCAAATGCGGGAGCCAAAGGCGGTAGAGGCGCCAGTCTCGGAGCCGAGACCGGCGCCAGCGGAGCCGAGACCCACGGAGGTGACCGCTTCGGAAAGTCCATCGTTCGTTCAGGTCGAAACGCGCGACGAACCACCGCCTCCGCCAGCGAAAAGGGAATAGCGTCATTCTCGGCCCGCGCAAGCGGGCCGATCCTTTTCGGGGTGCCTAGAAGTGTGACAAGCGGGTCCTGCGGATATCGGCAAGCAGACCGCGTGCAGCCTCCTCGACCATGTCCAGCACGCGATCGAATCCGGCCGATCCGCCAAAATAGGGATCCGGAACCTCGCGTTCAGTACGATGCGGCGCATATTCGAGGAACAGCCGTATCTTTTCTTCCAGCCCCTCAGGACAAATCGCAAGCAGGTTCGCGTGGTTCTCGCGATCCATTGCAAGAACATAGTCGAAGCGCTCTATATCGTCGCGCAACGCCTGGCGGCCGCGTAGCCCGCTTAGGTCGATGCCACGACGACGCGCCGCGGCTTGCGCACGTTCATCCGGGGGAGCGCCAACATGGTAAGCGTGTGTTCCGGCAGAGTCGATTTCGATGTGCGTGACGAGCCCCTCCTCCATCACCAACTTCCGGAACACACCCTCAGCGGTCGGAGAGCGGCAGATGTTGCCAAGACAGACAAACAGCACACGAACTGACTGGGTCACGGCTTACTCCTCAAGCGATACTCGGCAAACCGCATTTTACCCCCGAGCGAAATGTGCGCGCACGCGTTCGAGATCCTCGGGCGTATCCACGCCCGCGCCGGGGAGCGCCACAGATTCGCACACGGCGATGCGCTCTCCATGCCACAGTGCGCGCAGTTGCTCGAGTTGTTCTGTCTCCTCCAGTGCACAGGCCGGCCACTGCGCGAAGCGCGCGACAAATCCGGCACGATAGGCATAGAGTCCGATGTGGCGCCAGGCGCGCATCCGCCCGGGGGCCTTGCTGGCCATGCGCTCGCGCGGCCAGGGAATCGGCGCGCGGCTAAAGTACAGCGCGTAGCCGCGTGAATCGGTCACAACTTTCACCACGTTCGGGTTGGTGAACTCCGCGTCATCGTTGATCGCGTGGCAGGCTGTGGCAAGCGCCGCGTCCGGGTGCGAGGCGAGCGTTTCGGCTACCTGTCGGATGAGCGCCGGCGGCATGAGCGGCTCATCACCCTGCAAATTCACGACGGTTTCGTCCGGCGCAAGTGCCAGACGCTGCACCACCTCGGCGATGCGATCCGTGCCAGAGCGGTGCGCGGCGTCGGTCATAACTACCTCGGCACCAAATGAGAGCGCCACATCCCGGATTCGCAATTCATCAGTAGCAATGACGATCCGCTTCGCGCCGCTCGCGCGTGCGCAGTCATAAACCCGTTGGAGTAGCGATTTTCCGGCAACGTCCGCCAGCGGCTTACCGGGAAGCCGCGTCGAGGCAAAGCGCGCGGGGATGACGATATGCATAGGTGTGGACGCTTGCTTACAGCACGCCAGTTGGTGTTTGCGCGGCCGCGCCTACGCGCGCGGCAGCTCCGCTTCCGGCACCTGTCGCGCCTCGTCTTCGAGCATAACCGGAATATCGTCCCGAATCGGATACGCCAGGCGATCGGCGCGGCACACGAGTTCCGCTTTCGCCTTGTCGAAAACAAGCGGTCCCTTGCAGATCGGGCAAACGAGTATATCAAGCAGCTTCTTGTCCACGGTCAGGTTCCTCTACAGTAATTTCAAGAGCCGTTCCCCGAAGCCCGTGTCAGGCTCGGCCGTAACGGCGAGGTACCACCAGTCGCTCTCAGCAAAGTGCTGGCATTTTACCGCATCCTTCTCCGTCATGATGACTGGAAGCTCGTCGTCGAACGCGAGATCGCCGGGCACAAACCGATGGTGGTCCGGAAATGGATGTTCAAGCACTTCCATGCCAAGGCTGCGCAAAGTTGCGAAGAAGCGCGCCGGATGCCCGATACCGGCGACCGCGTGGACGCGCGCATCCCGAAACGAGTCCAGACCTGAGGTAGCGCGGTTGCACACCCGGACCAACTCGTTCGGAGTGAGTGACATCGCAAATTCGCCGGAACCCGCGACACCGCCCTGCACCACCCGCAAGTCCACACTCGCCAGGCGTGATGGCGGTTCGCGCAGTGGTCCAGCCGGCAATAACCAGCCATTGCCGAAACGGCGTGCACCATCGATCACGGCAATCTCTACATCACGCGCAAGGCGATAGTGCTGCAGTCCGTCATCACTCAAAATCAGGTCGCATCGACCATGCTTTGTCAGCGCGTGCGCGCCGCGCGCGCGATCAGGGTCGACCAGCACCGGGCAGCCAGCGTGGCGTGCCAGCAGCACCGGCTCATCGCCGGCGAGCGCGGCATCCGATCCTGCCGTAACTTCGAGTGGCCAGTTCCTGGCGCTGCCGCCATAACCGCGCGTCACGATCCCGGGCCGGAAGCCCTGTTGCGCCAGAAACTGCGCAAGCCAGATGGTGAGCGGCGTCTTGCCGGTGCCACCCACCGTGATGTTGCCGACCACGATTACGGGCACTGGCGAACGCACGCTTCGCAGCCAGCCTGCCCGATAGAGTGCGCGTCGCAACGCAACCAACGCGCCGAACAGAAGGCTAAGCGGCCAGAGCGCGACACTCACCGCATCGCGCCTTTGCCAGTGGTCCGGCAAGCGGATCATCCGCCGGGTGCCCTAGGCGGCCGCCTCATTGAACTGGCTGCGGTACAGACCCGCGTAGACGCCGTTGCGCGCGAGCAACTCGCCGTGCGTGCCGCTCTCCACGATGCGCCCCTGTGCGAAGACGAGGATGCGGTCGGCGCTCTCCACCGTGGAGAGGCGATGGGCAATGACCAGTGTGGTGCGATTGTGCGTGAGTTCGCGCATTGCATCCTGCACATATCGCTCGGATTCGCTGTCGAGCGCCGAGGTGGCCTCGTCGAGAATCAGGATCGGCGAGTCTTTATAGAGCGCCCGGGCGATTGCGACGCGCTGGCGCTGTCCGCCCGAAAGTCGCATGCCGCGCTCACCCACCCGCGCATCGAGTCCCTCGGGCAGGCGATCGGCAAATTCCAGTACGTGCGCCGCGCGGGCTGCTTCGCGCAGACGCGCCTGGTCGATGTCACCCTCGGCGCCGTAGGCGATGTTGTTGCGAATGGTATCGTCGAACAACAGGCTCTCCTGTCCAACCAGCGCAATGCAGGAACGCAGGCTGTCGAGACGAAAGTCATTGATATTGATTCCATCGATACGGATCGACCCACTACCGACGCGATAGAAGCGCGGCAAGAGGCTCAGGCAGGTGGTCTTGCCGCTTCCGGAGGAACCAACCAGGGCGATTGTCTGACCCGGTTCGACGTTGAACGACACATCGGTCAAGGCATCGTCTTCAGCCATGGCGTACCGGAACCTAACGTGGTCGTATTCAATTTGCCCGGACACGTGGGCCGGCGATGCAGTACCGGTGTCGGCTTCGGGTGGCTCATCCAGCAGCGCGAACGCGCTCTGGGCGGCCGCGAGTCCGGTCTGAATGACTTCGTTGATCTTGGCGAGGCGGCGCGTCGGGCCCATTAGCCAGGTCACGGCGGTAAGGTATGAAACGAAGTCCCCCGCCGTGTTCTTGCCGACCACGAGTGCGGTATACATGACCACCGCTAGCCCCAGTGCACCGATCAACTGCAGGATGCTCATTCCGATCGACGACACTGCTGTGCGGCGCATCACCTGCTTGCGGTTGCGCTCATTCGCCGCCAGGAACGCGCGCATCTCGGTGTCCTGACCGCGGTATGCCTTGACCACGCGCTGTCCCTCCGCCGCCTCCTGCGCCACGCGCGAAATCTCGCCCATAGTGAGCTGAATCTGCTCGCTGGTCTTGCGAAAGCGCTTGCTCATCAGCCGCAACAGGAAGGTCGACAGCGGTAGCAGCACGATGAGGATCAGGGTGAGCCGCCAGTTTACATAGAACAGCCACGCCAGCAGGGCTATTGCCGTGAGGCCATCGCTCACGATGGTGAACACTGCCTGCGTTACGGCGGCGGCGATTTGTTCAAGGTCGAAGATCAGCTTTGCGACAAGGCCGCCTGAGGACTGGCGCTCATAGTAAGCGCTCGGCAACCGCACGAGGTGGCGGAACACGCTGTTGCGTACATCGAAGATGACGCGCCGGCTGATCCATGTCGTGGTGTACTCGGCCATGACCGTCGCAAGGCCGCGCAGGATAAAGAGCCCAACGATCACGAGCGGAATGATCCGCATCATGCCCGGATCGCGGTTGACGAAACCCTCGTCGACCAGCGGCTTCATCACCGCCGCGAAACCGCCGGCGGTTGCGGAGAGCAGCACCATGCCGACTGCCGCCAGTGCGAACATCCAGCGGTACGGCCATGCATAGCGCATCAGCCGGCGATAGAGTTGCCAGCTTTCCTGTACGCCCGCGGTTCCGGCGGACTCCGACCGGCTCACGGTGCGCTTGCCTTACCGGGTTGCTGGGTCGCAAAGGTGAGATGCGAGTAGCCGAGTCGGCGTGCGGTATCCATCACGCGCACCACCGATCCATATGGCGCCATGGTGTCGGCATGAACGACCACGATCGGATTGCGGGTCCCGCCGGCCGCGCGCGCCATAGCCTGGCGCAGGACCTCGGGACTGGCATTCAGTAACTGCTTGTCGTTGATGAAGTACTGCCCACGTGCATCGATCGACACACGCAATGTCGGCTGCTCCGTACGTCCTTCCACTGCAGCTTCCGGCAGGCGCACACGCAGGCTCGCTTCGCGTGAGAAACTGGTTGTGACGATCAGAAAGATCAACGTCATCAACAGCACGTCAATCAGCGGGATCAGGTTGATCTCCGGTTCTTCCTCTTCGTTCGGCCGGAAACGCATGCGTGGGGCTGTCAGTCGCTTTCGCGCTCGCCCTGCAGAATCTCGACGAGCTTCAAGGCGGTCTGCTCCATGTCGACCAGCAGGTCATTCACGCGTCCACGGAAATAGCGGTAGAAGATCAGACTGGGAATTGCCACGGTCAAACCTGAGGCGGTGGCAATCAGCGCCTGTGCGATGCCGCTTGCGACAATCGAAGGATCGCCCACCCCTTTTGAGCCAATGCCCATGAACATCTCAATCATGCCGAGTACCGTGCCGAGCAGGCCAAGAAAGGGAGAAATTGCGGCGATGGTGCCAAGCGTGCGCAGGTAGCGCTCGAGCTCCGGAACGCTGTGCCGACCCGCGTCTTCGATTGCCTCCTTGATGATGTCGCGATCGTGCTCGCGATTGACGAGCCCGGCGCTTAATATCCGGCCGAGCAGCGAACTCTCGCGCAGAAGCTCCAGGCGCGCACCGTCAAGCTCATCGCGCGCCAGCCACTGGCGCACTTGGGGAAGGAGGCTCTCGGGAGCAACGTATTTCTTTTGGAGTGACCAGAAACGCTCGCCGATAATGGCCAGCGCGGCAATCGAACACAGGATGAGGGGCCACATGACCCATCCGCCGGCGCGTATCAGTTCGAACATGCGTGGGATGTCTCTCCGGGGGCCGTAAAAAACTGCGGCTACTCTAGCAGAGAGCGAAGAAACCTCAAGAGTTTTCTAGGGTTGCGCGCGGGCCGTGCCGCTGAACCAGTAGCGTCGGGCGCGCTCGCGATACCGTGATCGCTCGACACCCTGCGCGTCCAGGCGTATCTCCAACGCGCCCGCGCTCGCCGTATCGTCGACTTCTATCCCGTATTTCGCGTAGCGTGCCAACACGCTCGGGTGCGGATGACGGAAGCGATTGCCGTAGCCGACGGGCAATAGCGCCCAGCGCGGGTTGACCGTGCGCAGGAACCCGTCACTCGACGAGGTCTTGCTTCCATGGTGCGGTACAACGAGCACGTCGGCCCCAATCTGCGCGCCGTGCTCACGCACCAAACGACGTTCTGTGCGTGCCTCGATGTCTCCCGTGAGCAGGATGGCCCCGTGCGCGCCGGCAATTCGCATCACGCACGACGCGTTGTTGTGCCGACTTGCCTCTTCGGGCCGGGGGTTGAGCATCTCGAATGTTACGCCGTCATGCGCCCACTGTTGTCCTGCCGCACAAGTGTGCGCCCCATCGATGCGATCCGGGACGCTACTGAGGATTTCATCGACCGCCATCTCCGAGCGCAGCGACTCCGTGCCGCCAATGTGATCGTTATCGCCGTGGCTCACTACCAGTGTATTGATGCGATCCACGCCGACGTGCCGCAGGTATGGGACGATCACTGCGGAGCCAGCGTCGAAATCGGAACTGAAGCGCGGACCGGTGTCGAACACCATCGTATGTCGCTGAGTGCGCACGACGGCGGCCAGCCCCTGTCCCACATCGAGTAGCGTGAGCCACACCTCGCCCGTTGCTGGCGCTGGTGCCCGCACGACAAGCATCGGCGTCAGCCAGACGACGCCTAGCCAGCGCGCCGGCCAACCGCGCGGCGCCAGCAGAAGCGCAATGCCGACGACGGCGAAACCAAGTGCCCATGCGGGTGGCGTAGGCTGCGTCCAAATCGCAAAGTCCTGGCTTGCCAGCCATTCGAGAAGCGGCCAGAGTTGCGCCAACAGCCAGGCGGCGGCGCGAAAGCATGTGCCCGGTATCAGATCCGGTAGCCATTCGAGTGTGGCGAGTCCAATCAGTGTCAGTGGCACGGCGAGCAGATCGAATAACGGCACGGCAATGAGGTTCGCGACCGGTGCCACCAGCGATACCTGCTGGAACAGCGCCAGCGTGAGCGGCGCCAGCCCGATCGCAATAGCCCACTGCAGGTAGCCCCACTTTCGCCACCATGAGGCGCGCCCACCTTCGCCGTGCACGATATAGATGATGACAGCGACGGCGCTGAACGAAAGCCAGAAGCCCGCCGCCCCGACCGACAGTGGATCGAACAGTAATACGCCAAGCATTGCCGCGGCAAGCAACTGCGAGGCACTGTAGCGCCGACGCAGCACGACGGCGCCGAGCGCTACCGCCAGCATCAGCAGTGCGCGCTGCGTGGGAATCACGAATCCGGCGAGAGCGGCGTAGACGCTTGCGGCGAGCAAGCCACCGACCGCACCGGCCACGGGCGCCGGTACGCGCAGCAGTGTCGTGGCCGGCAGCGACCAGAGCCAGCGCATGAAAAAAAAGGCGATTCCCGCCACCAGGCTGATATGCAGGCCTGATATCGCCACGAGATGAAGCGTGCCGGTACGGCGGTAGATCTCCCACTGCGCGCCCGTCACCGCGCCGGTGTCGCCATTGGCGAGCGCCACGACGACACTCGCCTGATCATCCGACCCGATCAGGCCACGCATGCGAGTGCCGATATGCTCGCGCAACTGGTTGACGGCGTAGGCAGCGCCTGCCGGGGATAGTCGTGTTGGCCCCGGCGTATCGCGCACGTAGCCGCGAGCGCGAATCCGGTTGCGCAGCAAGTGGGCTTCGTAGTCGAAGCCACCGGGATTCTGGAAGCCGTGTGGACGGCGCAGGCGCACGGTATAACGCCAGTGTTCGCCGGTCGACGGCTTTGGGTGCGAGTTGCCAACCGACAGCAGGATGCGCCGTGGAATCGTCACGGTTTGGTCTTCGCGGGTAGCGCGTTGCACCTCGAAAACCGTGCGCCAGCCAAACTCGGTAGTGCGCGGAAGGTCGGCGATCATACCCTCAACGGTGATGTCCTGACCTTCCAGAGCCAACGGCAGCTCGTCGCGCAGAATCAAGTCAGCGCGCAGGCTTGCCCACAGCACGCCGCCGAGCAGGAACACACCGATGAATCCCAGTGGATGGCGGGAAGCCAACCAGAATGCGGGAATCAGCAGCAGCACCCACCACCAGGAAGGCAGTGCGGACAGTTGCTGCACGAGGAGCACCCCGGCAAGAAATGCCAGCGCGGCGAGTCTGATATCGTCCTCCTGACGTTCGGCAGTGACCGCTTTCGGTTGCCGCCGAATATTCCCTATTGACTACCCGCGTGCTGACGATCCGACTGTCTACATCTGGCGCAGCACACCGTCCTCAAGCTTGAGCGTGCGGTCCATGCGCCCGGCGAGCACAGGATCGTGCGTCACCACAACAAAGCTTGTGCCAAGCTCCCGATTTAATTCGAGCATCAGCTCGTAAACGCCAAAAGCGGTGTCCCGATCGAGATTTCCGGTCGGCTCATCGGCCAGCACGCAGGCCGGCTGCGTCACCATGGCGCGTGCCACCGCCACGCGCTGGCGCTCGCCGCCGGAGAGTTCGCCAGGCCTGTGTTCCAGCCGATCATCGAGACCGACTCGCGTGAGCATGGCTGCTGCCGCCCCGAGCGCCTTGGCGGTCGGGCCGCGACGTAGCAGCAGGGGCATTGCGACGTTCTCGAGCGCCGTGAACTCCGGCAGAAGGTGATGAAACTGGTATACAAAACCGAGCGCGCGATTGCGAAGCTGCCCGCGCCCGGCTTCCGAGAGCTTGCTCAGATCCTGGCCGTCTACTTCGACCTGTCCCGCAGTTGGTTTGTCGAGGCCGCCGAGCAGATGCAGCAAGGTGCTCTTGCCGGAGCCCGATGCGCCGACAATGGCCAGCCGCTCGCCGCGCGCAACGCGCAGGTACGCGCCCTTCAGCACAGGCACAACATAGTCGCCATCGGTGAAGGTCTTCACCAAGCCGGTGGCGCGAAGGATGTGCTCGGCGGCACTCATTCGTAGCGCAGCGCTTCGGCTGGCTGCACTTGCGAGGCCCGCCACGCCGGATAGATGGTGGATACGAACGCCAGCACGAGCGACACACCGGATATCCAGCCGACGTCCGCCCACTGCAGATCGGTTGGTACCTCGCTAATGAAATAAACCTCGGGCGAAAGAAAGCGGGTGTTGAACAACCACTCCAGAAAGCGCACCACTTCGGGAACGTTCAGTGCAAGCAACACCCCAACAACGGTGCCGATCAGCGTGCCACCGACGCCGATGAGACTGCCCTGCACCATGAAAATGCCCAGGATGCTGCGCGGGCTCGCGCCGAGCGTTCGCAGGATGGCGATGTCGGCGCGTTTCTCATTCACGGCGACGACCAGCGTTGAGATCACGTTGAACATCGCCACGGCCACGATCAGCAGCAGGATGATAAACATGATGGTCTTTTCGAGACGCAGCGCCCGGAACCACGCGCCGTGCTCGCGCGTCCAGTCGCGCGCCCGGTAGTCCGGACCCAGCTGGGCACCGATTTCTTCAGCCACGCGTGGCGCCCGATCCATGTCCGCGAGCTTGAGGCGGACGCCGCTTACTTGCGCGCCGTACTGGTAGAGCTTGGCCGCGTCAGCAAGATGAATGAGGACATGCCCCACGTCATACTCGTACATGTCGAGACGAAAGATGCCGACAACCTTGAATCGCTTGAAGCGCGGCAGGAGGCCCGCCGGCGTCGCCTGTGCCTGGGGCACGACCAATGAAACCTGTGAACCGACATCGAGATCGAGTTTCCAGGCAAGCGCCGATCCGATCACGATCCCGAACTCGCCGGGTTTCAATGCGTCAAGACTCCCGCCAACGAGCTTACCCGCGATCTCGGAGACGTGACGTTCTTCTTCGGGCAGCACACCGCGCGCAATCACGCCACTCACGCCCTTGCCGCGTGCCACCAGTCCCTGGCCGAGAATATAGGGAGCGGTCGCCAGTACTTCCGGATTCTTTTTCACCCGCTCCGCCACAAGCGGCCAGTCGCTCAGGCGACCGCTGGGTCCGGTGACGGTGACGTGCGCAACGAAGTTGAGAATGCGTGCGCGCACCTCGTTGCCGAAGCCGTTCATGACCGAAAGGATCGTGATCAAGGCCGCGATGCCGAGCGTAATGCCGGCCATCGAGATCG
>Ga0209427_10001817_pt1 | contig 24849 bp, 22 predicted proteins | sample DeeMarSWOR136_30_FD_187465 | JGI IMG/M metagenome (GOLD analysis project Ga0209427, IMG submission 187465) | Marine sediment microbial communities from White Oak River estuary, North Carolina - WOR-1-36_30 (SPAdes) (version 2) | ecosystem: Environmental > Aquatic > Marine > Intertidal zone >...
GAGAACGGGCCGCAGCTCGGACTTCAATGCGGGCATCAGAACGGCGCCCGGAGCGAGCCGCCTATTTTCTCATGCTCATCACCACCCTCTTCTGGGCTCTCGGTCATCCGGTGGGAAGGATAATCCTCAGATCGGTCCACCCCTTTCAGCTTGGAGCCGTGAACCTGATCATCGGCTTCGTGGGCGTCTTCTGCTACCTGCTCTTCGCAGGACAGATGAAGAAACTGAGCAGCATCAGCGGCCGTGACACACTATTTTCGCTCCTGCTCGGCGTGTTCGGATTCTTCTTCTATCAGATCCTGACCTTCAGTGCCCTGTCCAGAATTCCCGCGTCGATGAACGCAATACTTGTTTCAACCAATGTGATCTTTATCGCCCTCTTGTCCGCTCTCTTTTTGAAGGAGCGGATTTCCGGGATGAGAGTATTCGGGATCCTGCTCGCCCTCATCGGGGTTGTTCTCATCACCTTCAACAGAGGGTTTTCCTTCACTTCCGGGGTCGACATTTTAGGCTGTTCCTTTTCGCTTCTCGCGGCAATTTCTTTTGCAATCTACTCTGTATTCGGAAAGAAGGTGCTCGCGCGAAACGATCCCCTGGGCGTGTCTACCCTTGCCCTCCTGTCCGGGGCGGTGCTCCTTACCATTTTAAGTGCGACACGTACCGGGTTTGAAAAACTGATCACCGCGGGAGGCGGAACCTGGGCGCTCATGGTAATGCTCAGCGTGACGATGATCGGAATTGCCTATCCTCTTTGGTTTTCATGCCTGAAACGGATGCAGGCCTCACACGTATCGATCTATATCTACATGACACCGGTCTTCGCGGTTTTGCTCTCCCTTCTCATTCTGGGTGAACGGTTCACATGGCTTTTTTGGGTGGGAGGCGCTTGTGTTCTTGGTGGAATCGTGATCTCCACGATTTACAGAAGGTAATAGAACTCCTTCCAAAGAAATGATATATGGGACTCCTCGGCTTGCCGGCATGTTCTTCCGTAGGGTATCTACATAAAAGAAGGTTTTTAACGGTAATCCTCGCGAACAGGGGAAAAAACCTCGAGCACTGTACAGTCGTCCAGTACGCGTACCCCATGGGGAACCATACTTTTTATGCTCCAGCTATCCCCTTCCGCAAGCTCGTAGTCCTTCCCGTTGATCTGCATGACCATTCTCCCCCCGAGCAGGTAACCGGTCTGTTCGTGCTGGTGGGTGTGCAAGGGTATCTCTTTCCCCTTCTGGAGGAGGAACTTCACCATGTGCGTCCGCTCACCCCAAATCAGGCTCTGCCTTTTCACTCCGTCAAACATCTCAACGAACCCCTCTCCTCTTTTCTTCGCAACCATGGCTCCCTCAACTGGAAGAATTTCCTTCATGAGTAACACCATTATCTCGGGATGTCCAGCCTTTTCCCAGTTTTTTATTGCATAATTTACATTTTGATGGTACTTTCCACATAAAAAATCAGGAGGAGTAAAAATCATGCCTGTAATCGATTTTCGCGGAACCTGGACTGCGCTTGTAACACCCTTTGATGAAGGCGGAAATGTCGATTATACGAGGTTGAGGAAAAACATCGAGTTTCAGATACAGCAGGGAATCACCGGAGTACTTCCTGTAGGAACCACAGGAGAGTCTCCAACCCTTACCGAACAGGAACACACAGAGGTGGTGCGGCAAACGAAGACCTTCGCTGAAGGAGGATGTGACGTGCTCGCAGGTGCTGGGTCGAACAGCACACGCGAAGCACTCCACTACTGCGAGGGAGCGCTCAGGGCAGGAATTGACAAGGTGCTTCTAGTCGACTGTTACTATAATGGCCCGTCGAGCTTCGAGCTGAGGGAAAAATATTACCGGACCATTCTGGACAAGCTTTCTGTCTTAAAAATCGTTATCTATGTGATACCCGGGCGAACGGGAACCTCAATATCACCCGCCGACATTGCAGTGCTGAGCGACCGATACGACAGAGTAATTGCTATCAAAGAGGCAACGGGAGACCTGTCCCGCATGGAAGAGGAGCGATCGCTTATGCCGGATATGAGCATTATGTCAGGTGACGATGACAAAACCTTTGAAATGATAAGCAGCGAACGGATAAAAGCCCAAGGGGTAATATCAGTCACGAGCAACATCGCTCCAAAAGCGGTTTCGGAAATGGTGTCTGCACTGCTTGAGGGCAACAGAAAAAGAGGAGAGGAGCTTACAAGGAAGCTTAAGCCCCTCTTCTCCACGGTCACGGTCAAGGCTAAATCGGAGAGAACCCTCAAAAGCGGGAAGAAAATAATCGTTGAAGATCGTTTCAGGAATCCTCTCGCGATCAAAACCGCAATGATCGCACTTGGTATGCCAGCAGGGACTCCCAGAAGACCGCTGGGCCTGATGACGCAACCCGGAGTGCAGATCGTCCGTGATTCATTGCAGGTAATAATGAAGGACTCTCCCGAGTTCCTCCTTCCGATCGAGGAGCACTACAGGGTGAATCTTAAAAAGAGGCTCGCTGACGACAGTGTGTGGGAAAATCTGACTGCAAAATGAACCCAAAAAGTCGCACAGCGCGGTTGTTCACGAATAGTGAGAGGAGAATTCTATTTTTCACCAATGCGGGTCATTTTCTCGCACACTCTCTCATTCTCATTTTTCCTTCAATCGCGACACCCCTCGCACAGGAATTAATCCTCCCCTTTGAACAGGTGCTCAGAATTAGTTTTCTTATGTATCTCTTCTACGGCGTGGGAGGTCTTCCTGCCGGGTTTTTTACCGACAGGATTAATCCCAGGATATCCCTCACGGTCTATTTTCTCGGGATCGGTCTCGCCTGTCTGGTCACCTCATTCACCAATACAAAAACTCAGCTTCAGATCGCGCTGATGATCCTGGGGATTTTTCTCAGCATCTACCATCCCGCCGGTATCGGACTTCTCTCTCGCTCCATGAAGAACAGAGGAATGGCGATGGGAATTAACGGCACTTACGGGAGCATCGGTATTGCATCTGCTCCGTTCCTTGCAGGCATCATCAACTACTTCCTCGGCTGGCGTTCCATATACCGCATCATGGGTTTCCCACCAATCCTTCTGGGCGTTCTTCTCTGTATCACGGGGCTTCCCGAAGTCAAGCGGGAGGAGGATTCCAGTCGAGTCGGAGGACGGAGGAAAGGAAGGAGCACCCTGCTCCCCTTTCTCATTCTCTGCGTTTCCATGGCCTTAGCAGGGTTCGTGTACAGGGGCCAGACACTCCTGCTTCCTACCTATTTCGAGAAAAAGATATCTTTTCTCTATGAGCTTGTGAAAAACGTCGAGCTTGTGAGAATGGAAAGCATGAAGACTCTCTCTGCAACGCTCCTCACCTCCCTGGTGTACGTGATCAGCATTTTCGGACAGATCGCAGGTGGAAGGATCGCTGACCGTACCGAACTGAGGCACGCCTATCTTTTCTTCTTCTTGGGAGCACTTCCTTTTCTTTTTATGATGTATTTCTTTCAGAATTTGCTACTGCTCGGGGCGTCCATTCTTTTCATTCTCCTCACGATCGGGATGCAGCCGGTGGAAAACTCACTGATCGCGAAGCTCACTCCCTCGAAGTGGCGGAACACGAGCTACGGCATTAAGTTCACCCTCACCTTCGGGATCAGCTCTGCCGTGATCTACCCTATAGGTTTCTTCCAGAGCCGCTATTCCCTCGAGGCTGTCTTTCTCTTCTTTTCAGCCGTCATTGGGGTACTCGTGTTGAACAACCTCCTACTCATCCTCTCAACCAGGGGAAAAAGCATCAGGAATTAAGAGAAAAATGGGCTTCTTAAAAGATAAATAGAACATCATCCAGAAACGCTTATTATTCATTAGATGCCACAGGGAGTACTTCCACTAGGAGTGTACAGCACCCCGCCCGGATCGAATGTGGCGTTTTTCACCCCATCCATAACGCTCAGATCTTTCATACTACCATATGCACTATTCCATCAGGCTTCGCATCAACGCGATGGATTCTCGGCTATCCCACTCCCGTGGTCCCAGTGCCCTGCCCACGATTTTTCCCTGAGGATCGACGATGAAAGTGGTGGGGATTCCGGAAACGCCGTATTGCATCGCGACTTCTCCGGTTGTGTCTATGTAGACGGGAAAATCCACCTGGTACTTTTCCATGAAGGAGCGCACCTTGTCCCTGTCTTCCCTGATATCCACCGCGAGCACGGTGAAACTCTCATCTTTGAGTGCGCTGTAGAGACTGTCGATGTCCCTCACTTCAGCCCTGCAGGGCCCACACCAGGTTGCCCAGAAGTTCAGAAACACAACCTTTCCGCGAAGATCGCTCAACTTCGTTCTCACTCCTTCAAGAGACTCCAGTGAAAAATCTCTCGCAAGAATCGAGTCCACCTTCACAATCTTGAGAGCTTGAAAATGATCGGCCTTTCTCGCAAGAGAGAAGCTTTGTTCCTCTCCCCACGCAACAGCAAGCGATAAAAACCCGATACACAGGATCGACATAAATAATACACTGGACCTTTTCATTCTCTGAACCCTTCGAATTTATGATTTTGTAAATTTTAAAAATAAGTTCAGGAATAAAAAAAGTCCATGTAAATACGCTCTGCGTGCTCTATCAGCCATACCGGGTCAGTCTTTCCTGTTCTTTCGATAAACTCTTTCACCATTAAGTAGCCGATGTAGTAACCGATACGGTTTGGAAGCTCCCCGTTCTGCCCGTGAAAGATGTCTCCAATGCGCTCTCCCTCCCTCAGAAGCTTCTCGAAGATGGACCGCTTTTGTGTCTGCATGTCGTTGTATGCACCCGTACGGAGGAACAGGTACTCGTTTTCCCTTCTTCCGGGAAAGGCGATCTTCGAAAAGTGAACAGCAAGTCCCTCCTTCACCAGCTTATAATGGAATCTGCCGTTTCCCGGACCGAGTGTTCTGTTGATCACGCAGTGACAGAACTCGTGAGCAAGAAGAAGAGGGTAGTGTCTAAATCTGCGGTACCTCTCCAGCCCCACACAGATCACGCTTTCTCCATGGTGTTCGATCACAAAGGCATCTGGGCTGAAGAAGCCGATGAAGAGATAGGCATCACAATGACCTGTACAATAAACTGTATTCGGAAACACTTTCTCGCAGTGGGAGAGAATCCCAGCAGTCTTGAGCTCGATGTTGTATAGCTCCAGGGCGCCCTGAAGCCAGGCATAGTCCCCCGGTCTGATACGCTCCACACGCTCCCTGATGTTTTCCTCTGTAAATCCCTGTGAATGAAACCATACCCGGGAGAGAAAATCCCTGTGTTTTCCGTAGTAGTGCCGTACAAAGAGCCTCCATCTATCATCCCTGCCCCCTATACTCTTTATGAATTGAAAAAAGTCCCTATAGAGGCTGTGTATCATCCGGCCTCCCCACTCCGCAATAAGCGTAGTTCAGATGGCACTTTTATAAAAAAATCTGCCCTGAAAGCTGTTCCTCTTTCTAAACTCCCGGATAATTGCCTGAAGCGCTGCCTGTTTGTTGAGGCTCCATTTTGGTTCAATCAGGAGAGCGGGTTTGGTTTCGGCCACGAGACGGTCCACCACCACTTGGGGATTCGTGTGTTCCAGAAAATCAACCACCCGCTGGGCAAACTCCTCGAGGGACACTGGGTGCACCATCCCGCTTCTGTACATCTCTGCGATCCGAGTTCCCTCTACGATGTTCAGGTTATGAATCTTGATCCCGTCTATCGGCAGCTCTGAGAGAAAATGCGCCGTCTCAAGATTCTCCTCCCTGCATTCCCCCGGAAGGCCGATGATGACGTGCGTACTCACCAGGATGTCGTACTCCTTTGTCAGCAAAACCGTACGTGAGAAGTCCTCTGCGGTGTGGCCCCGATTGATAAGCTTCAGGGTGTGGTTATTCGATGTCTGAAGCCCGTACTCAATCCACACCATGAGGCCCAACTTTCTATAGGACTCGATGAGCTCAAGCTTCTCCCTGTCGATGCAGTCCGGCCTGGTACCGATGGCGAGCCCGACAAACTCTTTGTCCTTGAGTACAACCGAATCGTAAACCTCCTTCAACCGCCCTGCAGGTGCATAGGTGTTGGTAAAGGCCTGGAAATAGGCAATGAACTTACTTGCCCCATACCGATTCCGTGCCGCCTCTTTCCCCATGCGGACCTGTTCAAGAAGGGGCGTGCATTCTCCTCGCTCGTTCCATGAACCTCCCGGAGAACAGTAGGCACACCCATGAAGCCCATATGTCCCGTTCCTGTTCGGACAGGTGAACCCTGCATCGAGGGAAACTCTAAACACCTTCTGGCCGAACCGCTCTCTGAGATATCCGGAAAAGCTTCTGTAATACATGAAAAAATATCTGTGAATTTTTATATGATGATATATTATAATAATATAATAAATTGAAACTTCACGAATGTAAATACGTGAGATCATTCCGGCGGAATGTAGTCCCTGTATGGAAAACGGCTTTGAGACAGTACTCATTCTTGACTTTGGCTCTCAGTACACACAACTGATCGCCCGTAAGACCCGTGAGCTCGGTGTATACTCGGAAATCGTATCCCACGCAATCTCCCCCGCTGAAATACATCATATACAACCAAAGGGGCTCATCCTCTCCGGTGGTCCCCAATCAGTGTTCGAACCAGATGCAAACCTCCCTGATAAAAGTATCTTTTCACTGGGAATCCCGATTCTCGGCATCTGCTACGGGCTTCAGATCCTCTCCCACTGCCTCGGGGGAAAGGTGCTTAAACAGAAAGAACGGGAGTACGGAAGGGCTCAGCTGGCCATAGAAAATCCTCACATGCTCCTGGAGGGGTTTAAAAAAGGCGAGACCACCACTGTCTGGATGAGCCACGGTGACAGTGTTGCAGAGATACCTTCCGGGTTCGATGTCCTCGCCCGTACCTCCTCAAGCCCGTACGCCGCAGTGGCTGATATTCACCGCGGCTTCTACGGAGTACAGTTCCACCCGGAGGTTGCTCACTCGGAGAAGGGCAAAGAGATTCTCGATAATTTTCTCACGGTAGTGTGCGGCTTTAAAAAGAACTGGAGCGTCGGTTCCTTTATAGAAAGAGAAGTCAAAAAGATTCGGGATCAGGTTGGAGATGGCAATGTTATCTGTGCCCTCTCCGGAGGGGTTGACTCATCGGTTGTGGCAACCCTGCTCGGAAAGGCGATCGGGAAGCGTACGAAGGCGATCTTCATAAAAAACGGCCTCCTAAGGAAAAACGAAGAGAGAGAAGTGGTTGATACCTTTCAAAAGGGATTTGATTTTGACCTTATCGCGGTGGATGCAGCAGAACGGTTTCTCAAAAAATTGAAGGGAGTAACTGATCCAGAAGAGAAGAGGAAGATCATCGGGCGTGAGTTCATAGAGCTTTTCGAGGAAAAAGCGTTCGAACTCGGAGACATCCAGTATCTCGCCCAGGGTACACTCTATCCCGATGTGATAGAATCGGTTTCATTTAAGGGACCTTCTGTAAAAATCAAGAGTCACCACAATGTCGGGGGGCTCCCGGAGAAGATGAAGCTCAGGCTCATCGAGCCTCTACGGGAGCTGTTCAAGGACGAGGTTCGTGAGCTTGGCAGGCTCCTTGGTATACCTGAGAAGATCGTCGGAAGGCATCCCTTCCCCGGCCCGGGGCTCGCGGTGCGCATACTCGGAGAGGTCACTGAAGAGCGGCTTTCAGTGCTCAAGGAGTCAGACGCGATTATCACACAGGAGGTTAAAGAGGCTGGCTTGTATGACGATATCTGGCAAGCCTTTGGGGTGTTGCTCCCGATAAAGAGCGTTGGTGTCATGGGTGATGAGCGGACCTACGAAAACGTGTGTGTGCTCCGAGCGGTTTCCTCGCTCGATGGAATGACAGCGGACTGGTACCGTTTTCCCTATGAGACGCTCGAGCAAATCGCATCGAGAATTATCAACGAGGTAAAAGGGATAAACAGGGTTGTATACGATATCTCTTCGAAACCTCCTTCGACTATTGAGTGGGAATAGGATGAGGAACTACTACGAACTGTTGAACATTGCACAAGATGCCGACAAATATACTATAAAGAAGGCATTCTACAAACTTGCGAAGAAGTACCATCCGGACCTTTCGAAAAACCATGATCTGTTCATTAAAATTTTGAATGCTTATGAGATACTCATGGACGACAGGAAGCGGCACCTTTATGATCGCACGCTCGGTATAACCTGCCGGAAGGTGCTTCCGAAAAACAGAATCACCTTCGCCCTTTCACTCAGGGATGTTGCGTTTGTGTATAATCCCTCGGGCTTTAAGTCCGTTGGCTACAGGCCCGATGGCTCTAAGCCCAAGGACCATTGGTCCTCTGGCTTTAAACCTATTGGCCTTTGGCCCACCGGCTTTTGGCCTACTGTGTACAAGGGCTTTGATGTTCAGGTGAGGCTCACTGAGCAGGAGCTCCGGGCAGGATCGGTTATCTACGTGGACCTTCCGGCCCGTGTCGTCTGTCCCCTCTGCCGGGGTGACAGGATTCCATGTACACTCTGCTCGGGGAAAGGCCATATTCTGCGGGCTGTACCCGTTCCGGTGCACATTCCCGGTTACCTCGGTGACGGAGAGGTCTTCTCTATTCCCCTACGAAAAATGAAGCAGCGGGAGTTTGCCTTTTTTAAAATGGAACGGCTGAAGGTAAAAATACGGATCGATCAGGAATGATCTGATGAACGCGCAGACACCGAAGGAAAAAAAGGAACAGATGCTTGAGGAGATCGGATTCTTCAAGAGGCTATTCAGCGGAAAGTATCGTGCGCAGAGAAAGTTGATCCGGACATTGAAAAAAGAGCTATCCCACAGCAAGATCGACCTGTACAAGATAAAACATGATGTGGTCCAGCCTGGCATAGCACGAATCCTGTACGACATCTACAGGCTTACCTATCCATTCAGGCACATCTTTACATTTGATGTGACCACAAAGCGTTTTTTACCCTCCTTTGATGAAAGCTTCGTTACCTACTTTCACTCCGAGGCAGAAGCGGAGATTTACAAAAAGCTGACGGAGGAAAACATAAAAAGAATTGCCGCACAGCACGGAGTGAAAAAAACCACCACCTATATCGAAAAACTTTTAAACGACTACCTCGATTACTACGACACCGAAAGATCGAGAGAAATAAACGCCATCTATACCAATCTGCTCGGCTTTGCACAGTTCACAAAGTTCGATTTCTATCCTATACTCAGGGAGTTTGATCCCCAGCTCGAAGAGGGAAACTTAACGAAAAAACCTTCCTTTGCATCTGCTGAGGGAGCCTTTCTTCGAAACGATTTTTACAAGCTCCACAAGGCCATCTACACCTTCGATGTGGACGAGAAAATGGACAAGGGGATAGAGATACTGTCTAAAATCAGAAACGTTGACCTCATCAGCAAGAGCAACTTGAACAGGTTGAAAAGCCTGATCGCAGGCCTTCAAAAACACAACTACTTCTCACTCCTCGTCCGGGCCATCGATCGAAGCGCTACACTCATTCCCATCGAAAAACCCTTCACCATCAACATTTTACAAACTTTCTCTCAAAAGCGAAAGGGAGAAATACAGTCCATACTGAATTTAATCAAAACCAGGCTCAAAGAAGAATCCGTGAGTTCCATCTCAGACGAACTCTTTACGGAGAATCCGAATCAGCGGGTGAAGAATTACAACGAGACGAAAAACGATCAGTTCAAGAACCTTGGTCTTCCCATTTTCGATTATGTCACCCCTTTGAACTACGTGAAAGCCTTCGTCACCGATAAATACAGGGACAATATCGACCGTGTTGTGAATGAACTTATCGTGAGCGGAATTTTCATCGACAAGGAGATTCTCAACGATCTCTCAAACAGTTACTATGCGCTCAACAGTCACCTGCACAACATCACTCAGTTTGACAACGACCTGGATTCCGATGGAAATGCAGCAAAGACGATCAAACGTTTTCTCTATTCAATAAAGAAGGACCAGAGCTCAAGAAAGATACTGGAGAAAACGATCAGCGGCATCAATACCAAGGCAAAGCTCCTGATCGACGAAGAGGTGTTGAATCTCAAGCAGTGTGCACTCTGTCTGAAAAATATCCTTGAAGACTACAAGAAGAAGAATCCTGCGATCGTGTCCAATATTCGAAAGATCCGGATGAACTTCAACAAGCAATTCATAGAGGAGCTACTCGGGGCTTACAAAGACATGTATCTTTTTTTAAAGCTCATAAGCAACTACATTTCTCTGAAAGTCTCAAAGTCGGAAATCGAAAAACAGAGACTGTTGATCAGAGATTAAAGTTTACCTGGAGGTAAGAGCATTCATAAAAGGGGAGGGTAATGCATATGAAAAAAAAGGGGAAATATGCGCTCATAGGCATCTTGCTCCTGGTGGTCGGCATTTTCGTGATCACATTCAACATGCGGTTTCAGGACGGGACCTTTAAAAATTTGTGGCCCACCGTGCTGCTCGTATTTGGCATCATTCTCTACCTGTACTATTTTTCCACGAAAAAAAAGAAGAACCGCCTTCCTGTCCTGTTTCTGGGAACCTTTATTGCGATCTGCTCCGTTTTTCTCTTCGTCCTTTCATTCACTTCTTTTTCTAATATGCGAGTACTGTGGCCGGGATTCCTCCTTGCTCTGGGATTGGGAATCCTTTCACTCTATTTCTACGGCAGGAGGAACAAAGGGGTACTCGCTGGGGCCCTTCTTCTGATTGCACTCCCGATCGTTATCTGGATATTCTACTCCTTAAAATCCAAATACGGTCTTGTAATCGGCGTCTCCCTCTTCATCCTTGGTGCAGCCTTCCTCACCCGGGGTCTTATCAGAGAGATCGAAATATCTGCGGTTGAGAAAAACGTGAGCGTAAAGTACCCACAAACCGATTTCGAAAATTATGAGTAATTCCATGTTCCAGCATGAAAGAGTGCTATACTTTTCTCTAGGAAAATACTGTTCAAAAAGAAAAAAGTGAGGAGGGTAGTATGTGCGGGATCGTTGGTTATATAGGAAAAAAAATTGCAGCACCCATTCTCATAGATGGGTTGAGGCGTCTCGAATACCGAGGGTACGATTCAGCGGGCATTGCGGTTCTGGAAGAAACACAGCTGGTCATTAAGAAGGCCAGTGGAAAGGTACAGCAGCTCGCCTCTTTCGTTGAAGAGAGCCCTCCTACTGGAACCATCGGTATTGCTCATACCCGATGGGCAACCCACGGAGAGCCGAACGAGGTCAACGCACACCCCCACCTTGACTGCAGTGGAGACATTGCCATTGTTCACAACGGAATCATCGAGAATTTCGACACCCTGAAGAAGTATCTCCAGGGTAAGGGGCATGTATTCAGGAGTGATACTGACACCGAAGTGATCGCTCATCTCATAGAGGATGATTATACCGGTAATCTTCTGGAAACGATTGCGCTCTCCCTCGCAAAGGTTGAGGGAACCTACGGACTCGCAGTTCTCTCAAAGAAGGAACCGCAGAAGCTGTACGCCGCAAGAAAGGGAAGCCCTCTTCTTATCGGAAAGGGTAAAGATGAACTCTTTATCGCCTCTGATGTTGCCGCTATTCTTCGCTATACCAACGAAATCGTCTACCTGGAAGATGGGGAGATTGCTGAGCTGTCAATCGACGGATTTCACGTTCGGAGCGAGGACAATCTGCGGGTTTCCAAGGAAATCCAGCAGGTGACCTGGAACCTGGCAATGATCGAGAAGGGCGGTTATGAGCACTTCATGCTCAAGGAGATTCATGAACAGAAAAACTCCCTCCTCAACGCCATACGGGGGCGGCTCAACTACGAAGACGGCACGGCTCGGCTTGACGGCCTGCTCCGCTATATTGATCACGTGAAGACTGCGCAGAGGATCATCATTACCGCCTGCGGAACCTCCTGGCATGCAGCCCTGATCGGTGAGTATTTGATAGAAGAGCTTGCTGGCATCCCTGTGGAAGTTGAATATGCATCGGAGTTCCGGTACAGGAGCCCCATCATCAATGAGGGAGACATCGTATTCGTGATAAGCCAGTCCGGGGAGACAGCAGACACCCTTGGGGCACTCAAAGAGACAAAACGGAAGGGTGGCATCGTCCTCGGAGTTTGTAATGTGGTCGGAAGCACCATCGCGAGAGAAAGTGATGCAGGAGTTTACATCCATGCCGGCCCTGAGATCGGGGTTGCTTCCACAAAAGCGTTCACTTCCCAGGTCATCGTTTTGTCCATGATTGCCCTCATGCTCGGTCGCATGCGAAACCTCCCCCTCGAGAGGGGACGTACCATCGTAAAGGCGCTTTCAGAGGTGCCCTCACTTGTGGAAAAGGTGCTGCAAAGGGATAGTAAGATTAGGGAGATCGCGGGTCTCATCGCAGGACACAATAACGCCCTCTACCTCGGAAGAGGGTACAGTTTCCCCGTTGCCCTCGAAGGAGCGCTCAAGCTCAAGGAGATCTCTTACGTACACGCTGAGGGTTACCCCGCGGCTGAAATGAAGCACGGACCCATCGCCCTCATCGATGAACGCATGCCCGTGATAGTTATCGCGACAAAGGATGCGGTATATGAAAAAATCATGAGTAATATTGCAGAGATCAGGGCTAGAAAGGGGATCATCGTATCCATCGTGAACAGTGGAGACGAAAAAATCAAGGAGCTATCGGACACGTGCTTCGAGGTACCTTCGACGCTTACCTTTCTCTCCCCCATCGTCAACGTTATCCCGCTGCAGCTTCTCGCCTATCATGTTGCAGTGACCCGGGGATGTAACGTGGATCAGCCACGAAACCTCGCTAAAAGCGTAACAGTCGAATGAAACAACCTGGTGTGCCGTGCGACACCCAATGATAATAAAAGTAGTGTTTCCCTAGAAAGACAAGAATACCCGTCACACAGAACGGAGGTGACCACGTGGAATTAACTTCCAGCGATATCGCCCGGATGATGGATGTAAGCGTTGTTCAGGCGGCAAATGGTGAGGAAGATGTAAGAGAGGTGGTATCACTTGCGAAAGAAAAACACTTCAAAGCGGTACATGTCCTCCCGAACTGGGTGCCCCTTCTCAGCGAGCTCCTCATAGGTAGTAATTCCTCTCTTGTCGGCTCCTCGACCGGATTTCCCTCAGGTGGGAGTAAGACTGAAACGAAGCTCTTCGAGGCCCGGCAGCTCATCGCCGATGGGGTGCAAGAGATCGACATGATGATGAATGTGGGAAGGCTCAAATCAGGACATTACACCTATGTGGAAAATGAAATCAGATCCCTCAAAAATCTTACGGGCGAAATGACCCTGAAGGTAATACTGGAAACCTGCGAGCTGACCGACGATGAGATCAAAAAATCCTGCGAGCTCGCTATTGTAGCAGGAGCCGATTACGTGAAAACCTCATCTGGATGGGGAAGAAGCGGCGCAACCCTTGAGGTGGTAGCTCTCATCACTTCCTTTGTGGGCGATTCCATACAGGTAAAAGCCTCTGGAGGAATACGAATCCTGGACACGGTGGTAAAGATGTACAAGATGGGGGTGAGGCGATTTGGCGTGAACATGGAATCTTCGGTGAAAATCATGAGCGAGTGCGACGCACTCCCTGGCGGGAAGCTCATTGTCTAGAACGAAAATGGGCTTAATAAAAGATCGATAGAACATCATCCAGAATTGCTCATGAATCGCCTGGCGGTGCCAGTCGAATAATAAGAGAGCACAAGAAAAAATACCCATTTTCATAATCTTTGAGTGCTGTCTCAAACAGCAAGGCCGCCTCGTATGATTCTCCGCTACCTGTAACGCTCCGCAAACCAGTCGATCAGGCGTCGTGCAATGCTCACCCTGTCTGGCACAGGAGGCAGTTTGCCTGCTGTGTACCATCCCGCGTCCACTATTTCAGATTCCTCGATACGGATCTCTCCCCCCCTATATTCTGCGGTAAATGCAATCATGAGGGAATTGGGGAATGGCCAGGGTTGGCTTCCGAAGTATCGAATATTCTGCACCTCTATTCCGGTTTCCTCATAGACCTCCCGAGCGACACACTCCTCGAGAGTCTCTCCCGGCTCCACAAATCCCGCAATTACGCTGTAGAGGACCCTCGGAAACCGGCGTGCCCGCGCAAGCAGTATCCGATTTCCTCTAATGACCGCAGTAATAGTCGCAGGAGATATACGGGGATAGCTCTTCAAACCGCACTGGGGGCATACTTTCGCCCTCTCGTCGGTCCCATTTACCGTGTCTGCCCCGCAGCGTCCGCAGTACCGGTGATCTCTGTCCCAGTTCTTGATCTGCACCGCGTGTACTGCGAGCCAGAAGAACTGTTCATCGAGACGTCCAAAAAGCTCCCGTAACCCGAAAAACCCCATTCCCAACGGTACATTTTTCTCAGACGCCACTTCTGCAGTGTAGCACGGTACACGGTCAAGGGTTCCCAGAAAGAGCTCTCGCCTCTCGCTCAGTTTCAGAGCCCTCACTTCTCTTCCTCTCGGAAGATCGGCTCGCTCGTCATCAACACATACGAGGAGGCTGTCCTCCATGAATAGGCACCAGAGCTCCTCTTCTATCCGCTCTTGAGGAGGTTTAACCGAAAACACGAATCCCATGAACTCCCCTTCCGAAGGATATAAAGGACAATTTACCTCTCCCTGCGGACAGTGTCAACAGCGAGCGCCTCTACGCTCCCATTTTTGAATTCAAAACATCCTTTCCTCGTTTCAGATGTCATCATTCTTTAAATAATCTGCATCTGCCAACAGGTCTTTTACATATTTTATTGTCAGCCTTTCATCGATCTCCTCAAGGTCATACATCTTCGTGGAAACGGGAGTTTCTGAAGGTATCCCGAGAATCCCCGCGAGAGTTACGGTTTGAAGACACAAACCCTCTGCCACATCGGCAAGCGTCATTGTGCCTTTGATATCCTGTATCGTTAGAGCTTCCCGCCGTCCCCTTAATGAATGAAATCCCTTTTGGAATTTAAAAAAACCACCGGACTGAGCATACAGTATGGGTGAAAAAAAAAGGGCAAGTGCAAGTACTCCTATCGCCAACCTGCTCCTGAGCGCAAAAAACGCCCCTCCCGGTCCAGAAAAACTGATCGCCTTTGAATGCCTGCATGCCTCAATGCAGGAGCCGCAGCGGTTGCATCTCGTATCGAATATACTGTTTTTTTTATGCAGCGATATCTTCATGGGGCATGCCCTGCTACACCTTCCGCACCCCGTGCATGTGCTGGTAGTTCGACGAATCTTCCAGAAGGCCACAATCTGTACCAGACCCAGCAGGGCACCAAAGGGACAAAGCCACCTGCACCATGGTCTTTCGAAAAAGAGTGAGAGAAGGACCACTGATCCAAGCACTATCAGCGCAGAGGGGAATACATCACCCATCCAGAAATGAAAGAGCGCATAGTAAGGATCAATCCTCTGGAACACAAGGCTGAATGCGAGGGTGGTTTTAATCAGGATCAGTGCAAGAACCCCATAGCGCAGGAAGCCCAGCGCGCGGTCGAGTCGCTGGTTGATAGAGTGATTGAACCTCCTGAACATCCGTCTTCCAAGACTCCCTATCCACTCCTGTATTGAACCCAGAGGGCAGAGATAGCCGCAGAAAACCGATCCAAGGAGAATGGTCACGAGCATCACACCGGATAAAACCCAAAAATTCGATTGGTAGATCTTCGGAACAAGATTTCCGTTCATGATGAGGGTGCCCACCGTTTCCACTGCGCCGAAGGGGCATATCCCATGAAAGTTACCCCCAACTGGCCAGGGAAAGTGGCTCCCCCTTCGCTCAAGGAAGTGGGTAAGTACGATGAAAAAAACAAAGAAAAAAAAGATTATCTGTATACTTCGTCGTGTCCAATGACCTTTCCAGGCAATTTTACCCATCACTCCCTCCTTTACCGGACCAGAATGGTGAGTTGCTCCTCGTATCCGCCCTTCGGACAGTCACGTACTATCTGGAGCTCCCACTCTCCTGACTCCTGAGCTTTGAAGCGGATCTCCTGTTCCCACGTATGCACGTAAACCTCCTCCCATTGGCTCTGAGAGAGCAGGATGAGGGGGAGGTGCTCCTTTGCACTCTTCCACTTTTCGTCATTGAGGAGATACACAGTCTCCTCAGGGGGGGTCAGGCACCTCCTGTGGTCTTCAACAAACTGAACGCGCAGGAGGTATTCTTTTCCCTCTTTGAGTACCGTGCTCTTTCCCGGAAAGATCACCTGCTCACTTCCATCGGGATGGAGGAGGCTGAAGTGCATTTCACAGGCATACAGACCGACCCCCGATGAGAAAAGAAAAAAAATAACAATCGCTATCTTCCTCATTACTCTCCTCCTGCTTCCATTAAAACTCTCCACCCATGCATACTGCCAAAGCAGATTGCAGACCAGAAACTCATTCAATACTTTGGTAGAAGGATAGTGATCCTCAGTGGGGAAATTATGGAGGTTATGTGAAGATTGTGTGAAGAGCAGCAAAATAACCAAACAGGCGTGTAAAAAATTTGAAAATAAGCTCCTTTGCGGCCATACTTTTAATTAGTCTTTGGTAAATAAAATTAGTAAAAATGTTTTACGTCACTTTCAAAACATTGAAAAATCTAAGTTGATCAAATACGAATCACAGGATGTCTAAGAAAACAACTTCTAAAAAAATCATGGCCTCTAAAAAATCGGTGCGTTCTTCTCCACGACAATCTCCTGGAAACAATTCCCTCGGCTTTCTTCAAAGTATGATAGACGCGCTCGAGGACCCGGTGTTCGCAAAGGGAGAAGATCACCGGTGGGTGTACTTCAATGAAGCGGCCTGTAAAATGATTGGAAAACCGCTTGAGGAGCTGATTGGAAAGACCGATTATGATCTTTTTCCGAAAGCGCAGGCTGATATCTTCTGGGAACGGGATGATTACGTGCTCGAGACAGGGAACACCGATGTGAATGAGGAAATCATAACCTGGCAGGGGAAACAGCATATCATTTCAACGAAAAAATCGCTGTTCATGGAACCGCATTCAGGAGAAAAGTATGTAGTTGGAACAATCAGAGACATTACTGCGCAGAGGGAAACCGAAGAAAGATTACAACGCAGTGAAACTCTATTCCGAGACCTGCTCGATACCTCCTCAGACGATATTTTTGTGTTCGATCGGGACATGAGGTGTCTCTTTGTAAATAAAGCAGCCGTGAAAAGCATGAGCATTCCAAAAAGGACTCTGCTTGGAATGAAAATCACCGAACTGTTAGAAAACATAGAAACCACATCCCTCTTTGCTGCTTGTAAGAGGGTGGTGGAGACAGGAAAATCCGACATCGTGATAGATACCTATACCTTTGCAGATGGAAAAAAGGAGTGGTTCGAGTTGAACATCAACCCCACTCCGGTGGGAATACTCTGCATATCCCGGAATATCACAGGCCGCATGAGGATGGAGGAGAGCCTGAAGCACAGGATTAAAATGGAGAGCCTGGTCGCCGATATATCGAAACATCTTATCTCTCTCCCTCCTTACGAAATCGACAGGGGAATCGACTACGCGCTTCAGATTGCAGGGGAGTTCGTGGGTGTTGATCGCTCATACATATTTCAATTTTCTGCAAACCGTACCATGATGAGCAATACACACGAGTGGTGCGCAGGCGGTGTGGAACCACAAAAAAATTCCCTCCAGGACCTGTCTTCCGACATCTTTCCCTGGTGGATGGAAAAGCTGAACAGGTTTGAGACAATAGTAATTCAGACTTTAGAGGATCTCCCGCCTGAGGCAAGCGCAGAAAAAGAAATCCTACAAATGCAGAACATACAGTCCCTGGTGGTGATGCCGATGATCTACACCGGAACACTGGTTGGGTTCTTAGGGTTTGATTGGGTGAGATCAAAAAAGCACATCATGGACGAGGACATTATCATCCTCAAATTGATCGGAGAGGTTCTGGCCAACGCCTTGAAAAGGAAGCAGGCGGAAAGAAAACTTCGAGCAGAGCAGGAACAGCTCATCTCACTTTTTAACAGTATCGAAGAGGTCATCTACGTGACCGATCCACACACCTATGAAGTACTCTTCGCAAACAGCCATTTAAAACAGCTCCTCCGTATAAATCCGGTTGGTCAGAAGTGCTTTCGTGTGTTTCAAAACATGGATGCTCCGTGCCCCTTCTGTACCAACAGCATTATTCTCAAAAACAAGTATAAACCCTACACCTGGGAGTTCCACAACACAATCCTCAACAGAGACTACTCGATCATCGATCGAATAATCAAATGGTCGGACGGACGGGATGTGAGATTTGAGCTCGCAATCGATATTACCGAGCAGAAAAAGCTCATTGAGCAGCTCCAGCAATCACAGAAAATGGAGGCGGTCGGAAGACTCGCAGGTGGTATTGCGCATGACTTCAACAATATGCTCACCGCAATCATCGGGTATTCAGAAATACTCAATATGGACGACCGTATTTCCCAAAGGCAGAGAGGGTGCGTGGAAGAAATACGCAAATCAGCGACACGGGCTACCTCTCTAACACAGCAGCTCCTCGCCTTCAGCCGAAAGCAGGTCCTGCAGCCGAAAATAATTAGCATCAACTCTCTGGTGGCTGACATCCACACACTTTTGAAACGCCTCATCGGTGAACACATACAGCTCGATCTCATACTCGATGACAACCTCGGTTTGGTAAAGGTTGACCCCGGACAGATAGAACAGGTTATCGTGAATCTCGCGTTGAATTCGCGGGACGCAATGCTCAATGGAGGAATACTTAAAATTGAGACAAAGAATGTGAGCCTTTCACAAGGTATTCGCGATTATATAACTCCAGGAGACTATGTGGTACTCTCCATGAGTGATACCGGTTCTGGTATAGACAATGAAACCATCAAGCATATCTATGAACCTTTCTTTACAACAAAAGAAAAGGGGAAAGGAACCGGGCTCGGGTTATCGACAGTTTACGGTATCGTCAAACAGAGCGGCGGATTCATCGAGGCGCAGAGCACAGTCAACAGTGGAACCACCTTCGATATCTACCTTCCCAGAGATCAAACACCAGAGGAAGAGGAAGAAAAGAAGTCTCGTAGTGCAACACCCCTGAACGGTCATGAGAAGATACTGCTCGTCGAGGATGATGACCATGTGAGAAATCTCCTGGACACCTGTCTGAAACAGTACGGTTACGAGGTTCTTTCAGCCGCAAATGGTGGAAACGCGCTTCAAATATACGAACAGAAAAGAGAGAAAAAGTTCGACCTCCTGATTACAGACGTGGTCATGCCGGACATGAACGGCCGTGCCCTGGCAAAACGTATAACAAAAAAGTGTCCTACCATAAAGGCGCTCTACATGTCGGGATATACAGAGGATGCAATCATCCATCACGGCGTGCTGGACGAAGGTCTACATTTCATTCAGAAACCTTTTACACCCCACGACATCGCCAGAAAGGTCCGTGAAATACTGGACGCACAATAAGCCTACCGCCAGCTGTACAGACAACGAGAAAAACACCTTTTTTCCGAGATCATAAATACTTGTATTTTTCCCAGTAAACATTGTATTTTATGGTTCTACAGTCCTTCACTGTTGTCTCTGGGGGCGTACTTTATTCGTTTTCAAAACAGGAGGTCTTGTATGTATATCGTACTCTGCTATGGTGATTCGAACACCTGGGGTCACATCCCGGTAAAGGATCAGGATATCCAGACGAAAAAGCGTTTCGAAAGGAGCGTCCGATGGACAGGGGTCCTTCAGAATGCTCTCTGCAACGACTATTATGTGATCGAAGAGGGTCTGAACGGGAGGACCACGGTCTGGGACGATCGAGTGCGGGGGGGTAACAAGAGGAATGGGAGCGACTACCTCCTGCCATGCCTCGAATCACAGAGCCCTATCGATCTGGTTATTATGATGCTCGGTACCAACGACCTCAAGGCGAGGTTTGCGGTCACCGCATACGACATCGCTGAAAGCTTGGGATACCTGATCGAAATAGTGCAGATGAGCGGGTGCGGGCTAGACGGAAGGTCTCCTGAGATCCTGATCATGGCTCCTCCTCCCCTGGGAAAACTATCTGCCTACGCCGAAACCTTTAGCGGGGGAGTAGAGAAATCAAAAGGACTTGCCAACCATTATAAAAGGATTGCGCAGGCATACGGCTGTCACTTTATGGACACTGCCTCGGTCATTCAATCGAGCAGGGTGGACGGCCTGCACATAGACAAGGAGAACCAGGCAGTTCTCGGGAATGCAGTGGCCGGAAGGGTGAAAGAAATCCTCCCCCCATGCTCCTCTTAACAGCCTGTGCTATAAGGCCGGAAATGTTCCTTAAAAAATAATTTCATATTATAGAAATCTGGTTTTATATTCACATCCACCCAATTAGCAGAGAGAAAACCCAGCAGGAGGGATTAATCCGTGGCGGAAATGAACCCCTTTGAAAATTTTTGCACCCAGTTGAACAATGTAAAAAAATATTTCCCTGAAAAGGATCACACCTATATCGAGATCCTGAAGTATCCACAACGGGTAGTGGAGGTGTGCCTCCCATTGAGAATGGACGATAAAACAATTAAAATCTACACAGGCTACAGGGTCCAGCACAGTGATATTCGTGGGCCAACGAAGGGAGGAATACGGTTTCACCCGCGGGTGAACCTTGACGAGGTGAAAGCGCTCGCAGCATGGATGACCATGAAGACAGCAGTCATGAACCTACCCTTTGGAGGTGCCAAAGGTGGAATTGCGGTCAACCCTGCAGAGTTAAGTGAAGGAGAGCTCGAGCGATTATCCAGACGGTATGCCACCGCAATCGCGCCGGTGATTGGTCCTGAAAAAGACATCCCTGCACCCGATGTCTACACGAATCCGAAGATCATGGCCTGGATGACGGATACATATTCGATGATGCAGGGGAGGACTATTCACGGTGTATTTACCGGAAAGCCTATGGAGTTTGGTGGCTCCCACGGAAGGCTTGAAGCCACCGCGCGGGGACTTTTTCTCTGCATCATCCATGCCTGTGAGAGACTGGGCGTATCCATTAATAATACGAAGGCGGCCATTCAGGGATATGGAAACGCAGGGGCGTACAGCCATAAGTTCCTGCAGGAGGCAGGATCATGCGTGATTGCAGTTTCTGACAGTAAAGGTGCAATAATGGATGAGAAAGGGCTTGACGTGCAGAAGGTCCTTGATCACAAGACGAAGAGCCAAAAGAGATCTGTGATCGGGTTCCCTGGTTCGAAGACAATCACAAATGAGCAGTTACTTGAATTGAATGTGGACATCCTTGTACCGGCAGCGCTGGAAAACGTGGTAACGAGCAAGAATGCCAAAGGAATACGGGCGTCCATCGTTGCCGAGGCGGCAAACGGTCCATGCACCCCCGAGGCTGACGATATTCTCCATAAAAAAAATATTGCAATCATCCCCGACATACTGGCAAATGCTGGCGGCGTCACCGTGTCCTACTTCGAGTGGGTGCAGAACAGAAACGGGGACCACTGGAGTGAGGAGTACGTGAACGAGAAGCTCGCCTCCTGGATGAAGGCAGCCTTTGATATGGTGTGGAAAATGAAAGAGGAAAATAAAATCGACATGCGGACCGCTGCGGGTATCGTGGCAATCAAACGACTGGTGAAAAGCTACGAGTTTAGGGGCATCTGGCCATAAGCGATCAAAAGGATGCGCTTCATCGTCTTCTCCATAATTCTTTGTGAAAAATAAGCTCAAGCATGAACTATCTTTTGGTTCCTAAATAATAAGTATAAAATTATTAAGAGTTAAAAAACTAATTATTGATTTTCTAGGAAAATCTGGCCAGATTAACTCCATGGAGAAGGTCTTCGTCGTGGAGGACAACGACTCGATACGGGAGGCGGTCGTGTCCTATCTCAAGCTTGATAACTACCAAATCATCGAGTTCAGCAGGCTACATGGAGTAATAGAGGCGGTGAAAATGCAGAAACCCGACCTCCTCATCCTGGATGTCATGCTCCCGGATGGAGATGGGTTTCAGCTTGCAAAGCGTATACGGGGATTTTCCGACATTCCGATTCTCTTTCTCACCGCAAAGACTGCCGAATCGGACAGGATCACCGGCTTTGAAATCGGAGGCGATGACTACGTGGTAAAACCCTTCTCCCCAAAGGAGCTGACCCTGAGGGTGAAATCCTTACTGAAGAGGACCGTAAAAAAGGTAAAAGAGGGTTCAGCGGAGTGGGAGTTGGATCAAGATGTGCTCTTCATAGACAATCTCTCACACCGCGCCATACTGAACGGGCGTGACCTTCCCCTGACTGCTGCGGAATGGAAAATACTCATCACCTTGACGAGCAGCCCCGGTATTCTATTCTCCCGAGACCGCCTTCTCGGTGAGAGCCTCGATTACCTGGCAGAGGGATCAGAGCGCACCATAGACACCCACGTGAAGAACCTGCGTGCTAAGCTCGGAAGGGCCGGATGGATAGAGACGGTACGGGGCTGGGGATACCGGTTTTCAGGAAAAAGGAAGTGAAACACCTATTCGTCACACTTCTGCTTGCCTTCATTGGTGCTATCGCGCTTTTTTTTGGAATTCTCACGGTAAGCTTCTTCTTCGGCTACAGGAGATCATCTCGCTGGTGGGGTGCTGAGAGGCGTCAAGCCATTGAAGAGCAGGTTACAAGGGTGTTGAAAGAGATACTGACGATCGGTGCATCTCAGAGTGAATCTCAGAACTGGCCACAGGAAAACGTTGATCTTAAGACTCTTATCGAACTTAACATCGCACAGACGATCCCAGGAAGCCTCTCCCTCGCAGTCTACGACAGCGGAAAAAAGCTCATCTATCGACACACCGACCGTCACGGAATGATGAGGAGGGGGAGAATGATGGGACTGCGACCACGTGAGCCCGATATATCCACCCTGCCCCTTAAGCCCGTAAAACAGAATGGAAAGGTCCTCGGCTACTATCAGATTGGCTCATTATCCTTTGGAATCGACAGGGCAAACCTGCAGTTCATCCAGCGAATGCGTGAAACTCTTCTATTCGGGTCGATTGGTGCCTTTGCACTTGCACTCCTCCTCGCCTTTCTACTCTCACGAATTATATCAGGCTCAGCGCAGAGAGTCGCTTCAGGCATCGATCGTATTGCACAGGGTAACCTCTCCCACCACATTCCCGAGAGGGGCACTGCCGAAATAGCCGTCATCGCTGCCTCAGCTAACGAGCTCAGCCGGAAACTCAGACGGGAGGAGGCTTTGAGACAACAGTGGGCCACTGACGTGGCCCACGACCTGCGAACACCGATCACCGCCTTGAGAGCACAACTTGAGGGAATGGCGGACGGTATACTCGATCTCACAACCGACAGGATCAGGAAGAACGTACACGAGCTCGAGAGAATCGAATCTCTGGTGGACAATCTGGGGGAGCTCACACGACTGGAATCCCCTGAGATGAGCATCACACCTGTGCAGGTCGATACTGAAGGCATTTTCAAGGAGCTTGCAAACAGGTTTTCACCATTTTTTACCGGTAAGCGCTTGTCAGTGTCCTGGGAGATAAAGGACAGAACCTTCATAAGCGACGAGCATTTACTCCTCAGGGCCCTTTCTAACTTCATTTCTAATGCGGTCCGGCATACTCCAGTCGGGGGAAAGATCTTGATAACCGCATGGAGAGAGGGAGAGCGCTTCCTCTTCCGCGTGCACAACACGGGTAAGGGAATCCCGAAAGAGGAAATCGATAAAGTATTCGACAGACTCTACAGGGGTGAGCGATCCAGGGGAAGTCCCGGATCCGGACTGGGCCTCACGATAGCTAAAAAGATCGCAGAGCTCCACGGTGGCGGAATCACCATAGAGAGTTCCCCAGACGGAACAACCGTGCAGATGTATATAAAAGGTTGATATCTTCACACAATCTTCACAGAATCCCCACAGGATATCCAAGTACAGATCCTATAATAAATACAGAAAATTTTAAGAATGGAGGTGCATCATGTTGAAGAGGATCACACTCATAACTATTGCGCTTGTCATTGCAGCAGGTTCTGCACTTGCCCTCGCCGACGGACCGTGGGGCAGGGACATTCTCAAAAAGGGAACAGTGGTGAACCTTGAGGGGACTTTACGATACGAGGACCCGGAGTGGAAGCTCGAAACCGGGAGTGGAAGCTACCTGCTTCATTTCGGTAACAGAGCGTACCTGTCGGAAACCGGAATCAAGTTGAATGAAGGGGAACCCGTTTCGGTCGAAGGAGCACTGTCCGGAGATGATCTGGTCGTGTTCAGTGCGAGAGTGGGAGGCAAGACCTACAGGTTCAGGGATGAAAATGGAGTCCCGCTGTGGGTGAGAAGAGGAAACAAAACCAATTGCGGTGATCGTTCCTATGAACAGAGGAATCGGCGCGACTGCGAAGACTGTCCTGGCCGGTCTTTCGGCTTGAAGAAAGACAGGCGTGCTGATCAACACAGTTGAGTAAAACAATGAGATTGCCCCTCCATCTGTCGGAGGGGCTTTCTGTATCTCTGCATCCTCCCTTACTGCAAGCCCCACCCTTCTTCACATCAAAGATCTTTTTCCAGATCCATGTAGTAAAAGAGGTTTTTAGGTTCATCGGGATTCTGTTGCTCGAGCAGAGAGCGTTCATAGGCCATGAACTGGAGAGACGGCATGTAAAGCACGTTTCTGATCCCATCGCCAAGTCCGCTCTCGAGCTCGAGCAGATAATCCGCACACTCCTTAAATCCATCTCTCGCTCGCTCGCAGAGCACGAACAACTTGCCGCCGAGTTTCTTCATGTTCCGGGCGACAGCGAGATCGTACTCCCTTCCCGCATCAGAAACAAGGAGTGTCACCAACATATGCGGGCCCACATTTGACATCGGCCCGTGCTGAAAATCAAG
>Ga0209427_10001818_pt1 | contig 24844 bp, 17 predicted proteins | sample DeeMarSWOR136_30_FD_187465 | JGI IMG/M metagenome (GOLD analysis project Ga0209427, IMG submission 187465) | Marine sediment microbial communities from White Oak River estuary, North Carolina - WOR-1-36_30 (SPAdes) (version 2) | ecosystem: Environmental > Aquatic > Marine > Intertidal zone >...
GCGGAGCTTCGCAAGAAGTACCCGCTTTTCATGGCCGACTTCTGGAACGACGGACCGGCAGCGGCAGGTTGTCTGGCAGCAGGCAGACAGTATATGCATATCGTGAATTCAGGACGGATCGAGGCCTGTGTGTTTGCCCATTTCGGCGTGGACAACATCCGCGAAAAGACGCTCCTGGAGGCGGCCAACTCACCGTTCTTCAAGGCAATCCGTGCCAAGTTCCCATACAACGAACAGGGGAACCTCAGGCGCCCCTGCATGATCATCGATAACCCCGAGGTCTTACGGGAGGTCGTGGACACGTACATGGTGCCCGAAGGTCACAAGCACTCCGAAGACATCATACACGATCCCAAGGTGGTGGAATGGATCAACGACTATGCGGCACGATTTGGTGCGATTGTGGATCCGATATGGGAAAAGGAAATCAATGACCCCTCCAACCGCTGGTACAAGGAGGGTCAGGAGTACAAGAAGCTGTTCCGCTTCAGACCGAAGGCGGCCGATGAACAGGTCAAGGAGCAAACAGCCACCGCCCGCGACGAAGTCCAGTGTGCAAAGAATGTCAAGTTTCAGGAAAAGAGAGCAGTCACCAGTGGTAAGGGGCTGGGCGCAGAATAAACCACGGAAACACTGCGGATCTAACCTTTCGAAAACACGCATGAAATCAACAGCGAATTACCCCTACAGACATCCTTCTCACGCCTTGGTACGTATTGGAGTCTGATTATGAATCCTGCTCGCAAGTACCTTCCGCCCTTGTTCGGGGCACTCGCGATCGTCCTGGCAGGGCCAGCTGTTACGGCCGCCGTAACGCTCAAACCCGAGACCATCGAAGCATGGAACCGCTACGTTGCGGCAACCGAAGCCCGAATTGAACGAGAGTTGACGTCAGACAATGGTTTTCTCGCCCAAGACTTCTCCGCCCAACCCGAAGAAGCCCGGATGCAGGTACTGGGTGGTGGTATTGTGGTGTCCGAGATAACGACCACCGATAGCACCGGCAAGGGTATTCCAATTCCCAACGGCACTATCCACCACTGGCGCGGATGCATCCTGCTCCCGGGTGTGAAACTCGAGCAGTACATGAACCAAGTGCAGAACCCGTCGGAAGAAGGCCCGCACCAGCCGGAAGTGCTCGAGATGCGGATACTCGAAAGGAAGCCGGACGAGTTGAAGTTCTATATCAAGATTACTCGGACGAAATTCATCAATTTGACCTACAACACCGAACACCATGTCACCTATCACTGGCACGGGCCAGGGCGGGCCTCACATTGGAGCGCGTCAACCAAGATCGCTGAGCTCGCCAATGCAGGTACCCCTGAGGAGCAGGAAAAACCACAGGGTCAGGACCGTGGATTCATGTGGCGTTTGAACTCTTACTGGCGCTGCGAGGAGGTCGACGGCGGCCTCATCGTTGAAGGTGAGTCGATGCTTCTCAGCCGCCAGATACCGTTCGGATTACGCTGGTTGATTGAACCGCTCATCGATCGTGCTGCTCACGAGATGATCATCAACACCCTGGAGGAAGTCAAACAAAACCACACGACAGACGCAATCGTCCGCACACATTAGCTTCGCCACCATAACTGATAACTAGACTCTTTGTCACCAAAATATGCAGTGAGCAACTTCCTTCCCCTTTTTCGAAATCATTTTTGAAACATTACGCTTCAATGAGCCTCCCGTCTCTCAATGAGAGACTCAATGATTGCCAATCTCGCAAGATTTTTCCTTCTCGTCCAAACGACATTAGTGAACAAAGCGATTAGCGAGGGGAGTATGCTTCTGGTCTTTACAAGGGTGCGAATGAATCTGAAAAGGATTGCAGGGTAGGAATACAGAATGCGAACACGGTATTTTATCCCTTCATAAATATCCTCCAGGGAGAGATAATCCATTTGTGAAACCGGATGGTCTGCATCGTAAAGGCCCCAATCGTATGGATAATCATCCAGTGTGATTCGGTTTTCTCTACTCAATCTTTCATATAAGGTGGTACCCGGGTAGGGTGTGAGAATCGAAAAATTAACAATATCTATGGAGCTGTTTTTCATCCAGCAGGTATCTCTTCGAATCTCATCAATGCCCTTCTCATATCCCAACACAAAGTTGCCCATAATCACCATCTTGTGCTTATGCACTTTTCTTATGCACTCCTCGTACCTATTTATTCCGGTTGTGAGATTTGCCTTTTTTTCCATCCTCTCTAAAACATCCTCGTTCACTGATTCAAAACCGACAAAGAAGCCGATACAGCCTGCCTTCTTCGCGAGTGCGAGGACACTTTCATCATTGAGGGAGTTGATGGACGTCTGGCAGACCCATTTTTTCTTAATCTTTCTCTTCACGATCTCGACAAACAGGTTTTTTACGTACGTCTTGTCTTTCTGAGAATAACCGATCAGATTGTCGTCCAGGAACAGGACAAATCGCTGTTGAATGCTCCCAAATTCCTCTGCCACATCCCTTACCGGTCGATGCCGTAAACGGGAGCCGTTGAAAATAGTAACTGTGCAAAAATCGCAGTTGAAAGGACACCCCCGGGATGTCATAATCGAACCGACCCTGTATTTATCGCTGAACAGATCCCTCCGTGGGACGATGCTGTTTTTGAGATTTACCGGTCCTCCTCTGTAAACAGGTTTTAGGTGACCCTTCTTGAAGTCGCTTAATACGTCACACCAGATTTCTTCAGCTTCTCCCGTTACAATTGAGTCCACATATTGAGACGCTTCTTCCATTCTGAGAGAAGCATGAATACCTCCCATGACAACAGGAATACCTTTACCTCTATAGAGTTTCGCAATTTCATAGGCCCTCGGCGCCTGACCTGTGGTAGCTGAAATACCTACCATGTCCGCCCCTTCATATTCAAAAGGAGCGATTGACTCGTCCTTCAGCTTCACCTCCCAATCATCGGGAGTGAGTGCTGCGATATACCCAAGTCCAATCGGTGGAACAAAGACCACTCCATTGTTTTTAGAAGTTTTTGGGCTGAGGAAAGAAAAGATGTTTACTGGATTCACAGGGTTAATAAGCAAAAGCTTCGGCACTCGTCTCTTCCTCTCCTTTTTCAAAATCCAGTAAAGAATTGATTTTATTATGTTTCCGCATTGCCAGATTCAAACCAAATGCGATCCAGAGACTGTTCCCGCGGTAATTGAAGGTTCGTGAACAGATCGACCTGAAGGAGAAGTAATTTTCCCTCAAGCTTCTCATTTCTTCTATAAACTCTTCACAGGTGAAATTCTTGGGTTTGAAAACGAGGTTGTTGATATCATAGTAATCCCAATTATCGGTAAGAACTCTGCCCTCGCTTTTCAGCCTCTCCGCCAACTTTGTTCCCGGATAAGGTACGAGTATACCGAGAGATGCCGTGGTAAGCTCCAGTTCAAGAAGGTTTTCCAAAGACTCCTGCATGGTATCGGTGGTATCGAAATCATGCCCAAAGACCATTGTTGCAAGAACGCCGATTCCATTATCCTTCAATATTTTTATGGTTTCTTTCAATTCATGCATACTCTTTACACTCTTGTTATACTTCTCAAACCCCTCCTTCACCACACTCTCGAGCCCTATGATAAGTCCGAAGCACCCCGAATCTGATGCGAGTTTTATAAGTTCACGGTCCTTTGCAATGGAGATCGATGCCTGCCCTGTCCATCGCTTTTTCAAAGGGATAAGTTCCCGGCAAAATTTTTTCGCATGGTCAATATTTGAGATAATATTATCATCGATAAAAAAAATGATTCGGTTGTGAATGCTTTCTATCTCAGGTATCAAATTCTCGAGAGGTCTGTGACGTATTTTCCTGCCATGGATGCTTGACACGGTACAAAAATCACAGTCATATGGGCATCCACGAGATGTTTCCACTGTTCCCACATCGAAAAAGAACGATCTATGGAGAGCTATGAGGTCTCGTCGTGGGGTATTATACAAGGAAAGATCGAAGTAGTCCCTCTGCTTGTATGTTTTTTTCAGGATTCCCTTTTCAAAATCCTCGAGTATTGTGCCAAAGACCGATTCTGCTTCACCGATGCACACCGCATCGCAATGGCTGAGTGCTTCTTCTGGCATGAGGGTCGGATGGATCCCTCCCATCAAAACTTTTTTACCCCGGGCTCTGAACTCGTCGGCAATCTGATACCCACGTTTTACATTGTTCGTTGCTGCGGTTATTCCGACGAGGTCAACCTCTGCATCGTAATGTATGTTGTCCTTCGGCTCTATAAGGATTTCCACTTCCCAATCCGGGGGCACGAGGCTTGCGAGCACCCCAAGGGCCAGGGGCGGTACGTGGAATTTGCTCTTCAAACCTGTATAGCGATTGGACGGCTCAATAAGAAGTAACTTCATGTGGCAACGAGTACTCTCTATGACTAATTTTCTCTTGTTCGATTCAAGTTCAAACGAATAGTAATAATAATTTATCCTAATAAATCTATATTATTGCACAGTGATGAACATAAAGTCATCATTGAAATACTTTGAAAGATCAATACGATTATAACAGATGTTTTTCCAGAGGAAATCTTTTTTCGATTTGCACTACGCCCTTGTGATACGTGTACGTACCCTTCCCTGTCGCTGTAGATCAAAGTGATCACCTGCGAATCCATTTGTCAATAATTTTCAGGAATGAGTTATTGCTCCTTTCCTTCAATTATTGCTTGTGGTTTTATGAACCAGATCAAGGCAGGTAGGACGAAAAGTACACCTATGAGACATCCGAGCATCGTTACTGAAATCAGGAGCCCGAAGTACAGTATGGGTTTGAACGTCGAAGTCAACAGCATGGAAAAACCAGCTATAAGAGTAAAGGACGTAAAGAAAATCGGGATCCCGGAATTGACGAGTGCGGTTCTGATCCGGTCCTCAAGCGGAAGGCTGTGTTTCGTTCTAGAAAACCAGATGAGGTAATGAATGCTGTTATCAACTCCAAGACCAACCGCAATGCTTGCAATCATCGAGGTGATGAAATCCAGAGGTATGCGAAAATAGCTCATCGCTCCAAAGTTCAACAACAGACCGAAGGCTATGGGAATGAGGCCAAAAAAGCCGTACACGAAGGACCTCAGGGTACATGTGATTATAAAAAAAACAATCACAATAGATATGGCAATACTCAAAAGCTGAGACCTTACAAGATAATCTACGAGGGAAACATAAATCGTGTCGACTCCCGACATCTCTACGGATATCCCTTCAAAGGGACTTTCATGTATATACGCCTTAAACTCTTTTATAAAATTTCTTATTTCCGATAAGGAGGGATCGGGCTGGTCAACGCGTGCAGTTCGAACGATGATCTTTGCATTCTTGAAATCCTCCGTGATTATATTTCCAAGGCTCTCTGTAAAGTTCGACATTTTAAACATGAGAAGAATTTTGAGCAGCTCTACATCGTTTTGCGGGAGTGCGTACCGTTTAGGGTCGTTTTTATTCATGAGCTGATTTGCCCTCTTTATGTAATCAACAAGAGAAACCGTAGGACCGAAGAGCTCCTTCAGGCGTATCCATTCCTCAATCTGGTCCACATACCTCAGGGTGTCAAGGGTTCTGAAATGCAGGTTATCGTTGCTTTTATTGATTTCAAAGACCACGTTAAACGTTGAAACTCCTCCATAATTCGATCTTATGAATCGCTGGCTTGTAAGAATTTCGGAATTCTTTTTGAAAAATCTTTTCCAGTCCGTATCAACACTGATATTCCTGATGCCCACACAGGACCATATCCCGATCGCCAATGCGATCAGGAGAATGAGTCTCCACCGACGTATGATGAGATTTCCCAGCCTGCTGAAAAGGCGACTCGTTCTGCTTCCTTCCTTGGCGGCGTAGAGCTTTTTCCTCGGTTCTCTGAGAAGGGTAAGAATTCCTGGAAGGAAGGTGAGGCTCAGTACCATTGCAAAAAAAACTCCTATAAGGACGAAAATCCCCAGCTCTCTCATCGGTTTTATTTTGTTTATGATGAGGGCTGAAAACCCTGCGATGGTGGTAAGTGCCGCGAGGATTATTGTTTTGCCTATTTTCACTATGGATTTTTCAATGTTCCTCGTCCTGTGCTCATCCTGGTAAATGTCTTTGTGGTACTGATTTAAAAAGTGTATGCTGTAAGAGCTGCTGATCACGAGGATGAGGGTGGGGAGCATTACCCCGACCATGGTTATTTCCCTGTTGAACATGCCCATAAGCCCGAGTGTCCAGATGATGCTGCATACCATGATGGTGAGAGGCAATACTATTCCCCGAATTGATTTGAAATTGATGAAGAGTACCGCAATGACCAGGATGATGATGGGAAAGACGAGCCAGATAGAGTCTCTGACAAGATATTCCTTTACCCAGGATTCAATAATCGGTCTTCCCGCAAGGTGAAATTCCTCTGGCCCCCTGTAGGGCTCGATAATATTCAGTAACTTTTCTCGAATGGGTTCAGTGTTGTGGTCGTCTTTCAGCCTGATGTATATCGCGAGGGATTTACCATTTTCCGAAACCACTACGTTTTTAAGTACCGGCTCGGAGAGTATCTCATTTTTAAACTCCTCTAGCTTCTTAATCGAGGGAACTTCACCACCAGGCAGGCTCTTTTTCACCACAAGCATACCGAAGAGATATTTGAACACAGGAGCATTGAAGGGATCGACGACTTCAGCGATCTCAGGAAGCTTTTGTATTTCATCCGAAATCTCTTTGATCTTTGTAAGAGTGGAGAGCGAGTACACATCATCCGACTTCACGGACACTATCACAAAAGTCGAGGAACCGAATTTTTTTAATACGTTTTTGAGTATTATGAGCTCTCTGTTGTCTTCCGGAACGAGGCTGATAATGTTTGCTGAAACCTTTACATTTTTTATGAAGTATCCAAAGAGGATGGTGAGCAGTATAGCGAGAATGATAATGGGGACTCTAAAACGAACAATATATCTAGCGCACTTTTTCAGCATTATTTAAGACCATTTTTGGAAATATATTATCAAACAGAATATCTATCAAATTATTTTTATAAAACACCCATTGCAGAGAGTATGCATGTAATCGCATACTTCAAAAGCCGGTAACTTCCAAAGAAATAACTGTAATACATTGTAAAGATAGTGCGGAACTCCGAGATGCTCAGTTATAATCATGTTATATTGAAGGCTCTATATCATATCAATAGATACGCAGTACCCGGGTCTTGAAAAACAAAGCAAGTATAAGGAGAAAATTATGAGCCGGTATCGTCTATCTCTATTAGTCGGATCTCTCATATTCACTCTCTTGCTGACTTCTTGCGTCTCTATACAATACTCATCCAACCTAGAAGCTTCAGATTTAGACATAGAAACAGTTGTTGAAGGCAACACTGAATTTGCCATTGATCTGTATAAAAGACTTAACAGCACCGAAGGTAATGCATTCTTCTCACCCTATAGTATATCCACAGCACTAGCTATGACGTATGGAGGGGCACGTGAGGAAACCGCAAAACAAATGGCTGCTGCACTCCACTTTTCATTAGAGAACGAAAGGCTTCATCAGGCCTTTGCATCTATACAAACCACACTGAATGCGATACAACGAAAGAAGCAAATACAACTGAATATTGCCAATTCCCTTTGGCCACAGGATAGGTATCCTTTTCTAAAGGAATACTTGGCATTGACCAGTAAATATTACCGAACGGTGATCACTCCTGTTGACTATATAACAAAACCAGAGGTTGCCCGCAATGTAATAAACTCATGGGTAGAAGAAAAAACTAATGATAAAATCAAAGATATTATTTCTGAGACTCCAGATCCCTTAACACGCCTTATGCTCGTAAACGCGATCTATTTCAAAGGTAACTGGGAAAGTCAATTTAAAAAAACAGCTACGAGAGAAATGCCCTTTCACCTCAACGAGAATAAATCAATTGAAGCCCCAATGATGAATCAAACAAGCGAATTTAACTATGGCGAAGAGGAACGTTTACAAGTTCTTGAACTACCATATGTTGGCAATAAGCTTTCCATGCTGGTCATATTACCCAAGAAAATAGACGGTCTTCACGAATTTGAAGATCTTTTGACGAAAGATAGCTTGGAAGGTTGGACCAGAAATATATCCAATAGATCGGTCGAGGTATACCTTCCACGATTCAAAATGACATCTGAGTTTAGGCTTGATGAAGAGCTGAAATCTATGGGTATGAAGGATGCGTTCGATATGGATAAAGCTAATTTCTCAGGGATGGATGGCAATCCCAATTGGTTATATATCGGAGCTGTTTTACATAAAGCTTTTGTCGATGTCAATGAGGAGGGTACCGAGGCTGCTGCAGCAACTAGTGTTCGTATGGGGGTGAAATCGGCTCCAGAAGAACCTATTATATTCCGAGCTGACCACCCATTTTTATTTTTAATTAGAGACAATTCAACAGGAAGTATCCTGTTTATGGGCAGATTAAGCAACCCCACAATTGAATGAAAACAGTATACCCTTCGTGTATAGAAACATGTATATCACGCAGTAAAGCGGCGACATGGGAGACCAAGGTTGAACGCCTTTGAACCGTATTTTTAAGACCACAAATGTGAATATATGTCTTATCAAATTGTCACGAAACTTATCTTTCTAGGAATTCTGAGTGGAGGTATATTTCTCTTCCTGTTACGGGCAGTAAGGATATGGCGCAACTCTGCGCATCTTGCTGTCACACCTTTCTTCCGCTTCCTCTGGAGCCTTGCTGGAGGAATCATTCCTTCCCTGTACTGGTGGAAATACAGGATTTCAGCGCAAACTTCGGTGCAAAGAGACAATCTCTTACGAAAAGAAACAGCCACCCTCAATCTTAAAAGTCCGGATAATCTAATCTGTCCCCTCTGCGGGAGTGAGATCGAGAGAGCCTGGACTGTTACAGAAAACAGCAGTGCTACGGTATCGAAGGGACCTATCAGCTGCCCTCGGTGTGATTTCCGTCTCGACTCATGCCGGTTCTGCCAGCACTTTTTAGCGGGTAAGCCGGGGGCCTGGGGACAAGTGGGCATGGGAGAATCCGATATCACCTGTGGGAGATGCAGTATATACAAGGAGGAAAGGCCTGTTGATAAAACCTATAGCCCCTCTGTTGCGAAAAAATTGAAAGCGTACGGAGTCTCCTCTGTGAGAGACAGCATTTCGATTGTAGACAGCTATTTCCCGCCGGATTTCTGCAGGGCCTTCACTCCCGATAAGAAACGCATAAAAGCAGGCGATATTTCCTGGCCTAACAGGAAAATCACCGCGCTTATCAAAATACTCAATCACACGCAGAGAGAGGGGCAAAAAGTGGATAAGATATCTGATGACGAAGAGAAATGGCTTTTGTAGGTACGAAGCATCCTGTGGTTATTGAAAATGGTATTTTACGCACATTCCTGTTGTTTACCGTACTTCCTCCAGAGGGAGCAGGATTCGAACAGCCAATATGGTATTAAGCGCGATCCGATCTGCTATGTAGAATCAACTATGTGGAGTTGTCACTCCCTATGGAGATTTGACCCGTTGATACGGCACTTTCTGGGCATACTCTTTCTCTGAAATAAATTTTCATTGTGGCAAAAACTATCCTATACTAGTGACCAAGCGCTTGAGCCTGGTTCACCTGCAAGTCTTTATACTTCGGGCGAACTCTGCAACATGACTCGAAACGGTTCTGGCCCCTGACAGAACAGCGTGAATACGAACTCAGGAGTTGATTATGACATGTCCGATCTGCAATCATGCACAAACAGTGCACGGCGTAACCACCCTGCTCTTTCAAAAGGACAGTTTCACCATCATAGTGAAGGATGTACCTGCAGAGATCTGCAACCACTGTGATGAATCATTCTTGTTCGAGAATGTTTCGAAAAAGGTCATCGAGCTGACACGAAACGGGAAAGCCGATGGGACTGCCGTAAAAATGTTTCATTATGCAGAAGCATGCGATACAGCATGATGCATCATGCTTTACATTTCATCCAGTGGAGATGGTTAATACAGGAGAAACCCCCCTGCATTCCTGATCGAGCAAGAGTGAAGACGTGAAGGGACCGAGTGGCTTTGTAAGCAGCTCAACTACAGAGGGAATCTCATGATCATCGAAGGTATCCCCTGCCCGATCAACACCGTATGGATAGAAACGATAAGAAAGACCGCTGCTCAGTACCCTGGAATCAAGATGATCATGGACGGCAGCGAACCCTTCGTTCAGGCTAATGTGACCTATCCGCCCGACCAGTGCGCAACCTATTATAACCGTATATAACGAAACATAACCGGGAAACAAAAGCTTCGTCCCCATTTTGTCCCAAATTTAATAGAGACTAATACGATTTTATATGTATAAAGGTCGTATTAAGAAGGAAGATATCTTGTTCAATCCAGATAATCACATGTTAACGGTGAGAGAACTGCACTAACGTTAAAAAATACTCATTGAACTAAAACAGCTCTTTTGGAATCCAAGCCTTATCAGATATTTATACACTTCCTCTTTCTGGATTTTATACCTGTACCCACTGAAAATAAGAATTAAATGATATTGTGGGATAATTATACAAGAAAAAATATTTTTACTTGACAAAAGATAAGAAAATGATAGGGTAAAATAATAATTATTGTAATAATAATTAATTAGACAGATCAAAAACAAATAATGATGTAGTCAACGAGGAGGGGATTTTACAAGTAACATCAAGATAATTTTGTGGAGCTTACCGGACAGTTCGGGACCTGATCATTCTTCCCTTGGAAAGTAGCCGATCTTTACATTACTAGTCGGCTTACTCTTGAAGATTATCATCCTGCCAGAGCGAAAAAGGGCAAGACACGGGACTCTTGGAGATAATGGGAGTATGGGGTAGAACTACGCGTGGCACGCTGCGAACATATCATATTCATCCGCTCGGGGGCCGGGAACAGAAAAAGGTTCCCGGGCATCACCCATAAAGATCGTGCTGTCGCACGAAGGCCAACTTTAAGCCGTAGCCCTTGCGTCAAGGGTCGAGGTGATCGGTAAACAGAATCATCTTTAATGGAGAAAGTGTGATGAGTGAGTGTCTGCTCAAAACGCAAAACATATGCAAGGAATTCTCATCTGTACCGGTTCTTACGGATATTACCATCGAAATCATACAGGGTGAGATTCTCGGTATCATTGGAGAAAACGGCGCCGGGAAATCCACCCTCATGAAGATATTGAGCGGCATCTACACACCGACTTCAGGCCAAATTGTTTTTGAAGAAAGAGCGGTTGTCATAGAAGACCCCCTGGCTGCGAAGAAGCTCGGAATCAGCATTATTCCTCAGGAATTCAACCTTGTGAACGATCTAACCGTGTACGATAACATCTTTCTCGGATCGGAGATCAGGAAAAAAAACGGGCTTCTGGATAAGAAGAGGATGATGGAGCGCACCAAGGAGCTGCTCAAAGAGCTGGAAGTGGAAATTAAACCGGATGAGAAAATAGATAACTTAAGCACTGTGCAGAAGCAGATGGTAGAAATATGTAAAGCAGTATCCATGGATGCCAAACTACTCATCATGGATGAACCTACTTCGGTACTTTCCCACCATGAGATTGAAATTCTTTACAGGCTGATGCGCCGGCTGAAGAAACAGGGGACCACTATTATCTATATCTCCCATAAGCTCAAAGAAATAAAAACCATATGTGATAGGGTAATGGTTTTACGGGACGGGGAATTGATCTGTACAGAAACGATACAGGATATTACCGTTCTCGAGATGGCTCAATACATGGTAGGCCGCGAGCTTAACCAGGTATTTCCGGAGAAAAAGGTACCGGAAGCCAAAGTCGTATTCGAAGTTCAAAATCTTACCGTTCCTGGGGTATTAGAGGACATCAGTTTCCAGCTTAAGAAAGGTGAAATACTCGGTCTCGCCGGTCTTGTTGGGTCAGGACGTACTGCAGTGGCGGAAACGATCATGGGGATCAGAAAACGGTCTTCAGGAGAGATATTCCGGAACAGCACAAGAATTTTTATCAGTAAACCACAGGATTCTGTAGCCAATGGTATCAACTACCTCTCCGAAGACAGGCAGGGAGCCGGAATTCTAACGAATTTTTCGGTAACCCAGAATACGACCCTCGTTTCCCTTACCTCTTACTGCAAGTACTTTCTTCAATATATCCTGAAGAAAAAGGAGCAGGAAGCGACCCTCAAGCACAAAGAGCGTTTCAATATAAAAACCCAGAGCCTCGACACAAAACTCGAATATCTGAGCGGCGGGAACCAACAAAAAGTTTCCCTGGCAAAAAGTATCGACCCTGCACCTGAGGTGCTTATCGCCAACGAGCCGACCCGCGGAGTCGATGTCTCCGCAAAGCAGGAAATATACCGTTTCATCAATTCCCTCGCTGAAGAAGGCCTTTCCTGCATATTTATTTCTTCCGAGCAGGAGGAAATCATAGGCATGTGCCACAGGGTAATCGTAATGAAAGACGGAAAAATAACCGGAAGCCTTGAAGGTGAAAGTATAAATGAAGAAGAAATAATGTTTTTAGCGACTGGAATCCGCGAAGGAAACATTCGATCATGATTAAAAAGATAAGTGGAAGCCTTCACAAGTTTCATTATGAAAAATATGCTTCGTTAATAGCTCTGGCACTTTTATTCACCGTTTCCTCAGTATTAAGTCCCTACTTCCTTCAGGTGCAGAATATCCTTAACATTCTTCGACAAATATCTTACACCGGTATGATAGCTCTGGGCCAGACCTTTGTAATCATCAGCGGCGGTATCGATCTTTCCGTGGGCTCCCTCACAGCGTTCAACGCATCTGTGGGTATTCTGTTTCTCAACTACCTTATGACAGTATTCAGCAACGAATTCATCGCGATGGCGGGTGGGATAATCGCGGCGCTCATCATGGGTTTTCTGGCAGGCGCGATGAACGGTTTTTTAATTACGAGGGGAAGAATCGCCCCCTTTATCGTTACTCTTGGTTCTATGGCAATATTTCGATCGCTGGCTCTCTTTATCGGCAGTGCCGGAGAGATCCGTTCGGTGAGCATCCATTACGGAACATTCGGTATGAACTCGATACTTTTCTTACCAGTTCCCGTGTTTATAATGCTACTTCTTACAGCCGTCTTGAGCATTATACTCAACAGTACACGATACGGCCGTTACCTCTGCGCAGTAGGGTCAAGTACCAGGGTGGCAATATTTTCTGCTATAAACGTGGACCGTATAAAATTCATAGCTTATACAATAAGCGGAGTTTTAGTAAGCATTTCTGCTATAATGTTGTCATCAAGATTCAATGCAGTGAGCACATCCAATATGGGTATGGGCTTCGAGCTGGATGCTATAGCCGCAGTAATCATAGGCGGAACACCCTTGACCGGAGGAAGGGGAACAATATGGGGAACCATAATGGGTGCCATAATCCTCGGGATCATAAACAATATGCTCAACATGCTCGGCGTATCGCCATATCTGCAGGGAACGGTGAAGGGTCTCGTCATAATCGGAGCGGTGTATATCCAGAGGCAGAAAGCTTGATACATGCATACTATGTCTTGTGAATAACATAAAAATTTCCTAAAAGGAGGGTTTGTATGAAAAGACTTACCACAATCGTTGTCACTGTTCTTGTCGCGGCTGCTTTCCTGGGAGCATTCACGACAATGAACGCAAACGCGGCCGAGAAGTACCTGAAGATAGGCTATTCGATGCCTGCAGCGACTGCCGGGTACATGGCGCGCGCTATCTACTGGGCCAAGAAGGGCATGGCTGACTGGGAGGCCAAGGATAAAAACATCGAGTTCCTGTACGTCAACGCGGAAAACGTGACCAAGCAGGCCAACGACATCGAGGACCTGATGACAAAAGGCATTAACGTGCTCATCGTCTGGCCCTACGACGCTTCAGTGACATCAGTCATCGAAAAGGCCTACAAGTCCGGGATCTACACTGTGGTGATGGACCGTGGTACTTCCAAGGTCTGTTACGACGTGTACCTCTCCAACGACGACGAGGGGTACACCCGTGAAGGGACCGAGTGGCTTTGTAAGCAGCTCAACTACAGAGGGAATCTCGTGATCATCGAAGGTATCCCCTGCCCGATCAACACCGTGCGTATAGAAACGATAAGAAAGACCGCTGCTCAGTACCCCGGGATCAAGATCCTCGACTCCCAGCCCGGCAATTGGAGGAAGGACCAGGCCCTAGCGATCATGGAGAACTACCTACAGAAGTACAGAAAGATCGACGCAGTGTACACCGCTGACGACGACATGATGCTCGGTGCCCTGCAGGCGTACAAGGAATCAGGGAGAAGGGACATAAAGTATTTCCTCGGTGGCGCCTGCGACAAGAATGTGATCAAGATGATCATGGACGGCAGCGAACCCCTCGTTCAGGCAAATGTGACCTATCCGCCCGACCAGTGCGCCACAGTGGTCGGGGTGGCCATCCTGGGGGCACGTGGAAAGAATTTCGAGGGTTTCTATCAAAAGAAACTACCAGTCCGCATCATCCTCTCAGCCGAGCTTGTTACCAGAGAAAACGCCTCGGATTACTACTTCCCGGATGAGCCGTGACCGGTTTATCAGAAAGACAAAAAGCCGCCTTATACGCAAGGCGGCTTTTTATTTTTGTGCGCCTGGTAGGGCGCACCAAGGAAAAACCCCTCAACTCGTTGTGAGTCACGGGGTTAGTTAATTAGCGGGGACAGAACTTGAACACACCTTCGGGGCCTTTGGGTTATGAGCCCAATTTCTGCTATTTTTTAAGTTATAAGACATTATGCTCGGTTATGATACGTTACAAAGCCCTATGGAGATGGGAAATTATGATTTTTCTAATTGCAATTTATGTTCTCCTCGATACTATTTATCCTATAACTGTACTGAAACGATTCAGGCGATAGTTACTTGAAAGAGGTAAAACACCTGGATCGCGCACAAGTAGATTTATACCTCTATAACCACTTCATACTTGCCACGATTCAGGAATACTGCCCGCAATGTAGAGCTACCTGTAATTTTTACTGTATTGTACTTCTGATTGATAATGATGCATGCGTGAAATGTGTTATGGTTTACCTTTTTTCATGAATAACCTATGACAGAAAAAACGTTTAATGAGAAGGGGGGTTATGCATGAAGAGATTTATTGCATTTATCATTATTCCGCTTATTCTTTCTGTTCCCTGGATAGTCACGGCTGGTGGAGCACAAGAAGGAGCTTCTTCGGAAAGGGGTAAGTACCTTTCTGGAAAGGGGATCATCGTCCCTCCTGAGGAAATCTACATAGATTCATATGTTAGTGCGGTCGACTATCATTATCCAAAGCCCGAGTCCGGTGTCGGAGTCTCACTCTACTCTGGACACCACCAGATATCTACCGGAGGGCAGAAGGAAATAATACAGATAGGTATTCAAGGTAGGGAGACAAGTTTTGAAGAGCTTCCGCCATTGAACATAGCTTTTGTCATCGATAAAAGCAAATCGATGAGTGAGCAGGATACACTGGACTGGGTCAAGGATGCCTTTGAAACCTTTATCAAACGGGTACGGGACAAAGATTTTATTTCAATAGTGGTATTTGATGATGATGCGAACGTCATCTTTCCTCCTACTCAGATGAGATCGATGCAGGAGCGTATGAAGTTCAAAGATGCAGTTCATTCTATAATTCCAAGCGGAGGTAAGAATTTAGAGGCGGGTCTTTCGCTTGGTTACAGACAGGTAGAGGCCAATTTTCGTAAGGATTATTCCAACCGGATTTTATTGCTGTCAGATGGTATGGTATTTGGAGAGGAAGCAGTGCCAGGGGTTTTTCAGATGGTAGAACATTTTAATAACATGCATATCAATCTTTCAACTATTGGGGTTGGGGTAAACTACAATCTTGAATTAATGAGGGGCCTGGCTGATAAGGGTGGGGGCAGCTCTCGGTTTATCTCAGGCAGGGAGGAGATGGAAAAAATCTTCGGCATTGACCTTGAAAGAACCTTTGTCCCGACGGCCAGGAACCTGAATATGAAATTGGAGTTTCTGCAAGATGTGGAAATACTTGGAACCTGGGGTTATGACAATAGGGTAGAGGGAAACACCATTTACTATTACCTGGGCACCTTGCACCATCGTGATTATGAAACGATTTTAGCTCAGATACGCATACCACCTCAAAGCACAAATGAATTAACCCAGGAGAAAAACCTGGCCCGTTTTTCCCTTTCCTATACTGACTTAAATTGTAAAAAACACTATCCGGACCCTTACTATCTGAAGGTCAACTTTGTTGACATTGAATCATCGGGCACGGGCTTTTCCGATGGAATGGTTATGCAAGCTGGAACCATGCTTCATTATGCTCAGGCATTGAAAAAAATTGGAGAACTTTACTACACTGAACAGCTGCAGCCGGCTTTAGACCTCACAATCTCAACTCAGAGGGAAATAAAAAGCGTAAGGCTCAGATTGGGAAATGAGGGGTTTGATAATGAGATTGAGATTTTGGATAAGTACATTGCTATTATCGGTCAGGATTTGGGACTGTCAGAACCGGAATTGCAAACGATAATCAATGAAGGGAAATAGCACCTCCTGTTGTAGCAGCTCTGCATAGTGGTGTTGCTTTATTACTATAGGAAAAAAGGAGAAATCAAATGAAAATACTACTTGTTGGTCCCGAAGTGGAGGAGAACCTTTCAATGAGATATCTGTCATCCTCACTCCTTGCCGCAGGCCACGAGGTCAATTTAGCGCCTTTCAGCAGTACTGCCGATATGGGTTCAGTGATTTCTGCAGCCTCAGAGGTAGATTTGATAGGGCTCTCAATGTGTTTTCAGGCAAGGGCAAGGGAGTACCTTGAGCTCGCACGCAGGATCAAGAATGAATCACCTGAACTCGTAGTGGTAGCTGGTGGACACTATGCCTCCTGCGCAGCAGGAGACCTACTGCACCACCATCCCGAAATCGACATCATTGTAGTTCATGAAGGGGAAAGAACTCTCGTCGAAATTGCCGAAGCTGGTTCCAATCTTCATAACCACCTATCACACATCAAGGGTATTGCGTATAAGAAAAATAGTGAGGTCGTCCATACGGCACCGAGGCCAATCATTGATGATCTTGATACTATTCCTCCGCCTGATCGTCGTGGACCCGTTCGCCTGCTTGCAGGTGTGCCTACTGCCCATATACTTGGCAGTAGAGGATGCCTGGGGGCCTGTGATTACTGTTGCATCAGCACACTTCATAGAATGGCCTCCGGGAAACGTTTCCGCCAGCGGAGCACCGAGAGTATAGCCGATGAGATGGTCAGCCTGTACAATGGGCGGGGAATCCGCCAGTTTATATTCGAAGATGATAACTTTCTCGTCCCTTCTAAGCAGAAGAACCTCCGTCGTCTCGAAGCACTCGAGCGTGCTCTTAATGAGCGCAGTGTCCGGGATATCGCATTTGCGATTAAATGCCGTCCAGCGGACGTCGATTTTGATGTTTTTCAGAAATTAAAGGAGATGGGACTATTAAGGGTATTTCTGGGAATTGAGTCCGCTAATTCAACGGGTCTCTCTTCTATTGGCCGTATCCAGACAGTCGACGATTCTGAAAAGGCCCTTGCAATATGCGAGGAACTGGGAATCTCAGCGCAATATATAATCATGCTATTTAATCCAGACACAACAATTGCCACGATACGTACTGACATCGATTTCATGCGAGAGCATATCAACTTTCCTCTAAACTTTTCTCGTACTGAGATCTATTCAGGTACTCCCCTTGAGCGGCGAATGATTGAGGAAGGACGTACGACAGGTAATTACCTTGGACGACGCTATCATTTACTAGATCCTGCTGCTGAACTTGCCTACACACTGGCAAAACGAAACCTTCTTCTTAGATGCATGGACTCCGGCAGTTTGATGAATGATGTAATAAGGCTGGATCACCTTTCAGAAGTGATGAAATATTTCTACCAAGGAACAGATATCGATACTCTGTATAAAGACATTCACCTATGGGGGTTGAAAGTCAAGAGGAATAGTCTGGATTTATTAGAGAGGCTGATTAACACCTGTAGTTCAGACCCCAGCTTGTTGCATGCGATTACTCGAAGTACAATTCAAGATCTCATAAAGGAAGAGGCTTTCACTCGCAACCTACTCATCTCAGAGGGTGAAAGGCTTCGGTTCACTCTGGAGGAACTTACTTTAAGAATGGTGGGATTAAGACGCGCTGGCAAGGAAACTAAAAAAATACAAGTTCGGCATGGAGCGCTGGCGACTCATGCTGCTGCCGTTATGCTTGCGTTATGTATAGCAGGTGCTGTTCCCAGTATAGGTGTTTCCCACCCTTCTGGTAAAGAACCAGATGAGGAAATTGACACTGAAACGGATGGTCTATACGAACAATATGAATTGAAAATTTTTGGAACAGACTATAAAAAAGTGGATACTGACGGTGACGGAGTGCCAGATGGCGATGAGGACCATGATGGTGATGGAATATCAAATCTCGAAGAGCAGAAACTAATGGTTAAGCTCATGGAAACAGTAGAGATAGGAAACTCAGATAATGTAAAAGCACTTCTAGATGCTGGTGTATCAGCGGATGCCATTGATAAAAATGGAACGGCTGCGCTTATCCGTGCGTCACTGCACGGTCATATTGAAATAGTACAGGTCTTACTTGATTCAGGAGCTAATGTAAATACTGAAGATGATATTGGAACAACACCTTTGATGAGTGCGACTGAAAATGGCCATAACGAAATCGTACGGGTATTACTCGACGCAGGTGCAAACGTCAATGCAAGAGGTGACAATGGCCTGGTAGCACTGATGATTGCAGCTGGCAACGGGAACGTTGAAGCAGTTAAGACCTTGATTAATGCAGCTGCCAATGTAAATGCGACAGACAACAACGGTTTCACCGCCCTGATGTATGCAGTAAGTTCTGATAATTTCGAGGCTATGAAGATATTACTAGATGCGGGTTCAGACGTAGATGCCACAGACAACGATGGCTACACGGCACTGATGCGTGCAGCAAAGTTTGGAAATGAAGAATCTGTGAAGACCCTGTTGGATGCAGGCGCTGATGTACATGCAAAAAACAAAGATGATACTACTGCCCTCATGTTCGCAGTATCTATTGGCCATGACGGCATTGCCGATATGCTAAAGAGCTCAGGTGCGAACGAATAAATGCTTAGAACAATTGGTAAGTTGCTAGGATACGTAAAAAATTTCAATATTGCTGGTAGTCATAAAACAATTGCGTGATGAACCCCCATAATAAGAACTCCTTGGCTTATTGTGAGCTAAGGGGTTAATAGATTAGCGGGGCCAGGACTTGAACCTGGGACCTTTGTGTTATGAGCCCAATTCCAGCTATTTGTTGCGTTATACGAGGTTATGCTCTATTATACTCAATTATAAAACTGGCAGAGAGTTAGAGAAATCCCTGATTCCACCCAGTATAACAGAGTATAACGAAAAATAGCGGGGAAATGGAAGTTTTGTTACAATTTCGTCCCAATCCTCTCATATCATCCCGCAGTGATAATCAAAATTGTAGATAACCCGTCTTCTCCCAATTGCATATACATGACCCGCTATACAGGAGATTGTGAATCAATATCTGTTTCACTCTGGAAAGTGTCCGCTTTCTGCGCCTTTTGTATAGTGGCAATCGTCGGTGGTGCAAACTGAATTCCTTCCTTCTCGAAAGCTCTCATAATCTCAAGGTTCACCTTCTGGTTCAATGCAGTAAAGGCCCAGTAGTCCGGTGGATGGTACCAGTACAGGACAAGAATATTCAGCGAATCATCGTTGAACTCATTGAAATAGACTCTCGGCGGAAAATCAGGATTGCTGCCCTCATGATCTTTCAGTATCCTTTGAATTATATTCACGGCTTTCTCTGCCTTGTCAGGAGGAGTGTCAAGGACCAGCCTGATGTTGGTGAGTCGTCGTATATGGGGGCGTTCGCCGATGTTTTCAATGTCCTGTGTCACTATACCTTGATTCGGTATCGTTACCCTGTGCCCCGTCAGGAGACGGATTCTGGTCGATCGCAGGCCGATCTCCTCCACCACGCCGTCATGCCCTCGCACCACGATTCGCTGCCCTATGTAAAAGGGTTTGTCCGCCAGAATGGTGATACTTCCGAAAAAGTTTCGTATTGAGTCCTGCGCAGCAAGCGCAATAGCGGCGCCTCCAATCCCGATACCGGCGATCAGGGACGTCACTTTAACGCCGATATTGTCGAGCCATATGGTCAACCCGATCAGGATGATCATAACCTTGGCGATGTTTGATAGGGGGCGAAAGAGAGCGATGGAGGTCGTCTGACCACGGGCCTGCATCCTCGTGCCCGCGTTTGCCGTAACGATATCGACCAGTTGAACAATGGTCCAGATGAGTGCGAGGACCAGGATTGTTCTCGTACTCATCAATGTATGACCTGCCAGGGATAAATCAATGAAAAACGAGGAAGCTCTCCAGATGAGAATAAACAGAAGGATGCGTACAGGACGATTGAGGAATCGCGAAAACTGAACCGTCAGTTCCTTCCTCTTGAGCTTAACCATAAATGCCGCAAGCTTCGTCAATGCAACCGCTATAAGAAAGGACAGAATACCGAAAACGATTATTGCAAACCATTGCCATAATCGAATCTGAAAAAATTGCTTGTCAGGAAAATAGGGAGAAAGAAACTCACCTACAGGTCCATAACCGTAGTATTTGTACATCTGTGGTATTTCGGACACCGTTGTATTCGAAAACTTCCAAATATACACACCATCTTCACGGCTCACGCGTTCCAGCATAATATCGAAGGATACTGTTTCCTCATCGATACGACCGAGCATCTCTCGGTTGGGGGGTAGCCCGTCGTCGGTATTCCCTCCAGGATGATTACTCAAGAGATCGTAGTCGATCCAGAGCGCTTGATCGATGACAATTCGAAGCTGGCGTGCGAGCGTCTCCCCCTGAATGCTCAACACTGTTGGAAGGTTGCGAAAGTCAAGGTATTGTATTGCCTTGAGGTAATCGCCTGATCGCGATGCTTCCAGGAATCCTTCGACCGTTGAACGTGGAGTTCCCCGATTGAATTCATCGGACGGTACAGGTGGAATTACTTCACTGGGCTCAATACTTTCCGGTTGAGCTTTCTCCGGTTCCGACGGTTCTCCTTCGACCTGTTCCGAGGGTTTCCCATCCTTCGAAACCCCTAGCACATCGGTCAGCTTAGGTTTGTCCTCCTGACCGTGCGCCAGTAACGGGACTGAAGCACTCAATACACAGAGAAACGTGAGCATTACAAAGCCTGTGAACCAGTAAACCCTGTATGGTTTCATCCCAACATGACCCCCTTCACGTTATACCTCATAATAAGATCGCTTCTTGCAGCTCGAGAATCTCGACAAGAGAAAGAGAGGGCATCAAGCAACCCGTTTGTAGAGCTCCTTGTGTTTGAACAATACTTTACGCATCGCACTGTCGAACTCAGGCTGAGCAGGCAAATCTTCGATGGAAGCCCTGAAAAACTCGTTTAATGAAATGCCATATTTCTCAGCCTTCTCTTGGAGAAGAGTGGCCGTGGATTCATCCTGCGACACCGTGATTGTCGTCATGATGATAGCCCCCTATCCTCTCTCTCACTTCACCAACTCCGGATCACCCGGACGCCAGGTTTTGTCGAACCAGGGCTGAAGCGGTCCGTAGAGGCGAAACAGCATGTTCCAGCCCTTGCCGGGAACGGTCTGGAGCCAGTTGCTCTCTTTTCCCTTGGGTGCCTTGGGGCCGAAATAGACGTCGTAGGATCCGTCGGCATTCTGCTGTAAGCCCTTTTTATTATTGTCCAGCCCCGGGAACTGCTGGTCGGTCTGGAGCATGGAACGCGTCTGGTTGTCGTAGAGAGTGAAGGACCAGAAATCCTTGGCCGGAACGTTTGGCGGCAGGTGCACCTTGTAGGTCTTGCCGCCGTCAAGGACGTTGCCGTCCGCGTCGAGGTAGGCTATCGCATATTGCGAGCCCTTTCCGACCATCTTGGCGGTCATCGCCGGGGTGATGCCCGTCGCATAGAAGTGGAAGAAGGAACGGGCGTCCGGCACCATGACGCCATTTTCGAGGAACTCGTGGCTGCCGCCGGGGAAGCACGTGCTCCAGATACTTTCGCCGGGATAGAAGTAGTACATGTCTTCGCGTGGACGCGCGGTCAGGGCGCGGACCGTGACGGCACCCACATCGGCGGCTTCCGCAAGGATCTTCTTCATGCGGGCATCGGGATTGAAGGGCTGGCCCTTCTTGATGCCGATGGAGGCCAGCAAGCCCAGGATCTCCGGATTCTGACCTTCCGCAGGCTCGGCCTGAACCACCTCGTTGATCTCCTCGAACATCTCGAAGTCCATGCGGTGGATCGTGTTGAATTCCTTGCCGGACACATTGACGAATTTCATTTTAGGAGGATTGTCTTTTCGCGACAGTGGATATATACGGAAAAGCTTCTTGGTCGCTTCGACGGCTGGGGTGGGGTCGCCGTCGACCTGGAAGCCGCGCCAGACGACCCAGTTGCCGTAAGTATTGGTCCGGGCGACGTGATACCCTTCTGGAACCTCTCCCTCGTAGCCCGGCGGCAGGATCAGGAACTTACCGCCTTTGCCTTTGTCCGGTCCCGCGTTGCCGAAATCCGTGACATACTTGAACCAGTGATCGTCAATGAAACCGAGCACATTGGGTGGCGTCTCGATGACATAAGGCTCGTCGGTCATTTCCAGCCACGCCATCATGTACACCGAGGTCGTATTCGGCGTCAGGAATAGCGCCTTGGAATCCATGAGATTCTCGAACAGAAGCGCAGTCGTGTTGGGAGGGCCGAACTCGAGTGTTCCCTTGCGTATCGCGTACATGGACGCAATCTGAATGCTGTTCAAATAGGCCTGCACCCCTCGCTGAAAATCGAGGTTGTCATAGACCAGCTGGGTAGTCTTCTCATCGGGCACTCCGTCGAATAAGGTTAGCGTGCCGATGCGCGTTTCCAGCCTGTCCGGTGTCGCGATCCCCGGCGGGACCTCGGTGGTCATCTTCATCTTGGGCGGCTCGGCCCACGCTTGGGTCAGAAACCCGGCTGCCAGCAACCCGACGAGAACTGAAAAGTACTTAATGAGTCTTGTTCTCATTTGTTTTTCCTTTCTTGGTGTGCTAAGGTAAGAATCTAATGCGCATAAGAGTTAAGACAAGAGTAAAGGTGCTTGTGGAGCAATGGAGGCGAGAATACAATCATATTTCAAGGATTATTTACAATATTGGCAGGTATAAATTAAAAAAAACCCCTCAACTCATTGTGAGTCAAGGGGTTAGTTAATTAGCGGGGCAAGGACTTGAACCTGGGACCTTTGGGTTATGAGCCCAATTCCAGCTATTTGTTGAGTTATAAGAGATTATGCTCGGTTATACTCAATTATAAAGCTGTCAGAGAGTTAGAGAAATCCCAGATTCCACCCTGTATAACCGATTAGAACCAAATATAACTGAAAAACAGAAGTTTTGTCCCAATTTTGTCTCAAATCAATAAATATAATTTTAGTTTCTTTGACCTCTTTATACATTTGTATAAGAGCGAACATATGAAATTACCATGAGGGCAAGGATAATCATTAAAAAGGGCTGACATGACAAATGGAAAAACAAAAGCGCCGATTCCTCCACCAGTAGATACAATTCCAATTGCAACGGACTGCTCGTTCGGAAAATATTTACCCACGAGCGACATGACCAAGGGGCATATAGCGGAGTATCCCAGCTCTACAATAAAGAAGCTTGTAAGAGACCGTATGAAATTATTGGAGACTACTGCAGAAAAAATTGACACTGTACATGGCAGCGTTAAAAATAAAATGAGCCGTTCCCCTTTCAATCCCCGGTAACACAAAGATATTGAAATCCTACCAATACACAAACCAATCCAGAACAAAGACACCATAAAAGCACTTGATACTAAGGACATATTATGACGACTCACTCTATACTCTGCTATCCACGAAGATATACCGACCTCTGAACCTGTATAGATTAGTATGATAAAAAAGAAGAATGCGATTGGTTTTACTGAATCGAATGCTTACGATTCGCATAAAAGGTCGATACTGTATTTTGAACCGCACTGCGATAGGTTTCAAGCTTCTCACGATGGAGTTTCGCTCTCTCCAGATCAGGCTCATGTAACCTGGTTCTGCCGGCGAATGCTTTGCTCGCTTCTGTGAGATCATCAAAAGTACCGATTGCCAGACCTGCCAAAAGCGCTGCACCTAGTGTGCCAGGTTCTGGCTGTCGGATAACTTCAATCGGTATTCCCATCATATCCGACTTTAATTGGGTCCACCAGATTGAACGTGAACCACCTCCCATTGCCTTGGCATAATCGACCTTTACACCCTCCTCACTTAAAAGTGAAAGTGTGTTAACATGGTCGTAAGCGATGCTTTCCATAAATGCTTTGATGATATCGAATTGCGAAGTGGCCAGAGTCAGCCCAAATAGTGTTCCACGTAAGTTGCGACCATTCTCCCAGAAAATAAAGGCACCTGAAAGGTACGGTATAGCGAGAACAGAACTAGGAGATAAACTACTCATCTCTAACTTGGTATCAAGATCTTCGATAGACACATTCATTAAATTCCTTGCCCAATTAAGCACAGCTGTTCCTGTGGGACAAATTGCCCAAACGGCATTCTTGCTCCTACCAGGGTGAGCCGTAAAAGACAACCCTCGCAGGAGCATCTTAGCAGTCGGAAACTCGTCCGTTGAGATCAGTAAATTCTCAAAAGAGCCACTGACAAGACCTGCATCCCCAACT
>Ga0209427_10001821_pt1 | contig 24831 bp, 15 predicted proteins | sample DeeMarSWOR136_30_FD_187465 | JGI IMG/M metagenome (GOLD analysis project Ga0209427, IMG submission 187465) | Marine sediment microbial communities from White Oak River estuary, North Carolina - WOR-1-36_30 (SPAdes) (version 2) | ecosystem: Environmental > Aquatic > Marine > Intertidal zone >...
CCAGAAACAGCGCGCGACCCTGGCCCGCGCGCTCACCCGTGATGCGCCCGTGCTGATCCTCGACGACGCGCTGTCGTCGGTGGACACGCACACCGAGGCAGCGATACTCGACGGTTTGAAAGACGTACTGCGCCGCCGAACCAGCATCATCGTCTCGCACCGCGTCACCGCGGTGAAGGACGCCGACCTGATCCTGGTGGTGGAGGACGGCGCGATCGTCGAGCGCGGCGTGCACGCCGAACTGGTGGCCGCGGGCGGCGTGTATGCGCGACTGCTGCGCCGGCAGCTTCTCGAGGAGAGCCTGGAAGTCGCCAGCGGGCTAGATCTCACCGGAGCAGCGCAGGTCTGAGCCGTTTCGGCTCATCTACATGAACCCACACCCCTGCGTTGCCTTTTTGCCACCTGAGGCTAAAGGCGAAAAGGCCCGTAAATAAAGGATATCCTCGGGAACTCAAGATGATCGGCGATCACATCCGGAAACACCGGCCCGGTGGCGTTTCGAAGCGGATCACGGGCTCCTGCAGCGGCCGCGGACGCACATGGCGGACGTATTCCTTGACCTGCGTGTAGCCACCGGGGTAACCGGCGGCTCGGATCTCTTGAAACAGTCGAATCGCGCTGAGCTCCGGATACTCCTCCAGGCGCGAGAGGATGATCGCTTTGTAAGGGTCGATCTTGCGGGCGACCGGCGGACGCGGCTTGTAGCGAACGGGTTCGTGATCGAGATCCCGGTCGAGCTGCCCGGTCTTGATCCAGTGATAGATGGTGCGACGGCTGATGCCGAGTCGCTCGACCAGAGCGGTGATCGTCATCGCTTCTTCGAGGTAGTGTCTCAGCAGCACTCGCTTCTCCCTTCCCAACATCGGCGCCTCCTCCCCACGAGTGGAGACGCCAAACTGGCTGATCGGACCTGGGATTGCCTAGAGCAGCTAGGCATCTAAACAACAGTTTCCCGGGTCCCTTAGAGCGATGGCGAGTGTGCAATCTTCGTCCGCCAAAGATGTGTGCAATTTTCATCCGCCGTGTACATTGAGGGCCGCGACCTGACGACGCCTCGTGACTCGAGCGGGGACGAGCTCCGCGGGAGAACGGAATCATGAAGAGAGACCCTTCGGGCGGGGACCGCAAAGGAACGCCGGTGGGGGCCGTGGCAGGTGCCGAGAAGGGAACCGGGAGCACGGGCGAGCCTTCCACGGGATCGTTGGGCCTGCGCACGCTGGTCCTGACCCTGTTCTTCCTGTCCGGTGCCTGCGGGCTGGTGTACGAAGTGGTCTGGATGCGTATGCTCACCCTGGTGTTCGGCGCCACCGCCTTCGCCACCAGCACCATCCTTGCCTCTTTCTTCACCGGACTGGCCCTGGGCGGGATCTACTTCGGCAGGCTGGTCGATCGGGGCCGGAGGCCTCTGCTGGTGTACGCTCTCCTGGAGGGCGGGATTGGACTCTTCGCCTTCCTGATGCCCATGCTCCTCGCGGCGGTCACCGCCCTCTACGTGGGTGTGGCCCGGCACTTCGAAGTGGGGTTCTACGGGATCAGTCTGATCCGGTTTGCCCTCTCCTTCCTGGTCCTCCTCGCCCCGGCCACGCTGATGGGGGGGACTCTCCCCGTCATCGTGAAGTTCTTCGCCCGAGAGGGGAGAAGGCTCGGGTGGCACGTGGGCAGGCTGTACGCCGTGAACACGTTCGGGGCGGTTGCCGGGACCCTCTCGGCCGGGTTCTTCCTGATCCTCATCCTGGGGGTGAGGGAGGCGGCCTACCTCGCCGGGTTGGTGAACCTGGTCATTGCCGGGACCGCCTTCGCCCTTCACCGGCGGCTTCTCCGGCGTGTGCCGGGCGAAGGGGACGCGGGAGAGACGGAAGAGGCTCCGGCCGTGGCACCGGAGTCACCCTTCTCACCGGGAGTCGCACGCCTGGCCCTCTTGGCCATCGGCCTGTCGGGATTCTGTGCCCTGGCCTACGAGGTGTTCTGGACCCGGGCCCTAGTCTTCTTCCTGGACAACTCCACGCACGCCTTTACCACCATCCTGACCTCCTTCCTTCTCGGGATCGCTCTGGGCGGCATCGCCATCGCCGGCTTCGTGGACCGTGGAAAGAGGTTGCTGGGTTGGCTGGGAGCCATCGAGGTGCTCATCGGGGCTTCGGCTATCCTGGCGATGCCCATCCTCAACCACTCCATCCCGGTGTTCGAGCGAATGGCGGGGACGGAGGTGAATTCCCTGCTCCCCTGGAAGTGGATGGGCGTCAGGTTCTTCAACAGCCTCTCCGTCACCCTCGTACCCACGGTGCTCATGGGGATGGCTTTCCCCGTGGCGGGCAAAATCTGGACCCGCAGCGCGGGGACCGTGGGGAGGGCGCTGGGCGAGGTCTACGGCGTGAACACGCTGGGTGGGGTCCTGGGGTCCCTCCTGGCCGGGTTCGCCCTGATCCCCGTGGTGGGCGTCCAGAACGGAATCCTCCTCGTCGCCGGGATCAACGTCCTCGTCGGCGGCGCCCTTATCCTGTCGGAGCCCACGATGGCGAGGCAAACCCGGATCGGAGTGGTCCTCGGCCTGGGGGTGGCCGTGACGAGCGTGGGTATCCTCCACGTCCAGGCGGGCACTATGACTCTCACGTCCCATTATGAGAGGCAGGAGATCGCGGAAGTCCTCTCCTACGAGGAAGGGATCGGGGGAACGGTGAAGGTCTACCGGGATATCTACGGGGACCGGATCCTGAGCGTGGACGGGTTTCCGGTGGCGGGAACACCGCTGGACTACCACGATATCCAGAAGGCCCTTGCCCACTTCCCCATGCTCCTCAGCCATGTGCCGTCGCCCCGGGTGGCGGTCATCGGCTTCGGGGCAGGAGGAACGTCCTGGGGCATGATGCAGCACCCCGTGACGAAGGTGGATTGCGTGGAGCTGGTGCCTGCGGTCCCCCGGGCCGCACAGTGGTTCCGGGATGTCAATCACGGCGTTCTTCAAATGGCGGGGTTCAACCTGATCCTGGGAGACGGCAGGAACTACGTTCTGGTGGCGGACGAGGAGTATGACGCGATCTCCATCGACGCGACCTCACCCAAGATGGCGGGGAACGGAAGCCTTTACGCCCTGGAATTCTACCGGCTCCTGCGCGAACGCCTCACCGACGAGGGAGTCGTCATCCAGTGGGTTCCCTTCCACCTCCTATCGGACGGCGAGGTCAGGATGACCGTGAAGACCTTCCTCTCCGTCTTCCCGCACTCGTCCATCTGGTTCACTCCCCTCCGGGCCCACCTCGGCCTCATCGGCACGATGGGGCCCCTGATCATCGACTTCGCCGCGCTGAAAGAGAAGTTCGAGATTCCGGGTGTGCGGGAGGATCTGGAGTACGTGAACGTCGCGGACCCCGTCGACTTCCTGACCGCGTTCGTGATGAGTGAGGAGACCTTGACCGAGTACGTGGGGGGTGCCCGGGAGAATACGGACAATCATCCCTATCTGGAGTTCACGCCGGCCATGGCCTACTTCGTGGGAGAACGCTACAGGATCAGGAATCTCCTCAATTTCAGGGAGACGAGGGAGAGTGTGCTTCCCTGGTTGGTGAACATGGGCGACACGCCGGAACAGAGGGCCGAGGTGGCGGAGAGGATCCAGAAGCGGTTCGAGGCGATCCATTACAGCATCAACGGAGACATCCTCCTCTCCCTCGGCCAGAGGGAAGCGGCCATCGCCGAGTACGAGGAAGCCCTCAGGATCGACCCGGAGGAGAAGAACTGGCTCAACGCCATCTGGCGGTACGGCAACCCGAGGAGGTGACGGAGGCAGAAACCCCCTCTCCCGTCTCCTTCCTCAGCGGGTGGTGACCAGGATCGCCCCGCTCACGTGGTCGGTGCCGAACCGGTTGGTGGCATCGGTGGGGCTCAGATACCTGATGCTCTCCACCGCCGCCGCCCGCACGGACCTCAGCTCCCACACCCCTTCCAGGCGAACCCCATCCACGTATGCCTGCGGGGGGGTGGGATCGGGGTTGTAGGGGGTGGGAGTAGCCCGGGTCCGTAGCCATTGGGGACGGTACCTCTGGATCGCTTCATAGGCCGTCGTCACCAGGTCCTGTTCGATCTCCTCCGCGGTCAGCACGGTGCTCGAGCCCCCCGAGCCGGTGTCTCCCTTCAACGCGCAGGAAGACGACGGGAGCGCAAGAAGCCCCAGGAGGGCTCCGAACTTGAGCATGGTTATCATCGGCGGTAAGGTGCGCACGGTAATACCTCTCTCAGCCAATCAACCGATCATTGCCGGAAGACTCCGCCCCCCCACCGCGGGATGCGGTGGGGGGGCCATTGGGTTAACGGATGGAGATTCGTCCCCGCTCAGTGTCCTCCCGCCGTCCCGATCATAGCCTCGTCACAAGTGAAGTTCGGGTTGACGCGGCATTCCCCGGAGGGCACCGGCATGCAGGAGTCCCGCCTATCATCTCCAGGCCACACCACCGTCCCACCGTCCAGGAACGGGTGGTCCCAGCGGTGGAGGTCCCAGAGCCTGCGTCCCTCAAGCCAGAGCGTCAGCTGCCGCTCCGCGTCGAGGATGGACCAGGCGTCGTCGTACGCGTTGGGATACTCCAGTTCACCCGCAGTGGCAGGCTGCGCGATGTCTGGCAGTCCATAGAGCGCCCGCACCCGGTTGATCTGGGCGGTGAACTCCACGAGGTCCAAGTTCCTCAGGGCCGCTTCGGCCTCGATGAGCCGGGATTCCTTCCCCGTCAGGGTGGGCATGTCACTGCCGAAGTCGTCGTACTTTTCCTGGCGCCAGTGGGGCGTCTGGCCGTCCATGCCCTGCGAGTGCGTGCAGGTCCCCGTCACGTCGCACTTGGTGAAGGGTGCCCGTGGATCCGGTGGGTCGTAGGACCCGGCCAGGGTCTGGTACGCCGACATCTCGGCGCGTTGGTGGGTCTCTTCGTAGATCTCGTTGTCGTCGTCGTTGCTGTCGTAGTAGGTCACGAGCTCGAAGTCGTCGGGCACCTCCTGGGCGTGCTGGACCGCGGTGGTCCAGTCCCCCAGAGCCGCGTAGACCGATGCCAGGCCGGCATGAGCGGCGGTGGCGAATTCGGGGCTCGTGGACGCGTGGTCAAGCGCGTTAGTGAAGGAGGTGAGGGCTCGGTTGAAGGCCGTGTCCTTGGGCTGGAGATCGCCGTACTCGTCCTCCGTGGAGTAGACCACCCGGCAGTAGTTCTCTCCGAGGACCCGATGGGCGATTCCCTGGAGGACGTACGCCCGGGCTACGTAGGGACTGTTCGCGAACTCGCTGGGCTCGAGGAGCCCCTCGATTCGCGCGATGTGGAGCTCCGCCATCCAGCGCGCCTCGTGGGCCTGCTCCCAGTTGCCGTTGACATTATCCTGCTCGGCGTAGCCCCGGCGAAACGTCAGCGTGGCCGTATAGCTACCCGTGCCTCCCAGCTCGTCGGTGAGGCGCGCCACGTCGAAGGTCACCCCATCAATGATGTCGGACACGTCGGAGGAGAGCCCGGTGATGAGGATATCGATGAGATCCGGATCGTTCAGGTCGTCGTCATCGATCAACCCGGGATTCTCGACGTCGAAGATGTCACCACATCCTACCGTGAGGACGAAGAGCGTGCTCAGCAACGCCCAGGCCCCGCGGCGGAACATGCGTGCGATACTCATGGTCATATCTCCGTTCGCGGGTTCAGAAGTTCACCGTCAGGCTCACGAGGAACACCGAGGGGATGGGAAGCGTGTAGTATTCGCGGGCGAAATCACCCCAACTGGCACCCACCCCATCTTCGTTCCCTTCCACGTCTATGCCCGGGAAATCGGTGACCGTCCACAGGTTCCGCGCCTGGAGGCGGAGGGTCATTCCCGTGGCTCCGCCGATCAGGAAGCGCTCCGGCACCCGGTAGCTCAGGGAGAGGGAGCGCAGCCTGAAGAAGTCGCCGGGCAGGGTCCACTCCCCATAGGAGGCCCGGTTTTGGGAACAGCGTCCCAGCTCCGCCGCGGTGATGTTGGAGATGTCCCCGGCGTTCACGGCGTCGAAAACGTACTGGCAATCCGACCAGGTCTCCCGTCGGACATTCTGTCGGGCCGTGCCCGATTCCCGCACGTGCCCCCCCTGGAACTCCCCCAACGCGCTCAGCGTGAGGCGTCGGAAGAGCGTCAGGTCCGTGTTGATGGTCCAGGTCGTGGTGGGAACGGCCGGTCCGATGTATTCCTCCTCGAACACGGGCTGGACTCCCAGCTCGTCCCTGTTCTGCACGATGTCGCCGAACTGGGCGTCCACCGGTCGGCCCTTCAGCCTCTCATCGGTAACCGGCCCCAGGGACACGATCTCGTTTTCGCCGTGGAAGTAGTTCCCGCCGATGTCCCAGGCCACGTTGGTTCCCCGGAGGATGGAGGCGTTCGCCGCAAATTCGAACCCGCCGTTGTCCACCTGCCCGAGGTTCGTGAGGATCGCCTGCTCGGTGCCGATGGAGGGGGGCCGCGCGAGGCGCAGGAGCGCGTCGGTGGTTGTCTGGTCGAAGAAGGTGAAGTCGAAGCTCAGGCGGCCCTCCAGGACGGATCCCTCGAACCCCATTTCCAGCTCCCGGGTCCGTTCCGGCCCCACCTCGGGGTTGCCCAACTCCTCCAAGATGACCCCCGGCTGGCGGGTATCGCCGGATATGGAGAGCCAGGTACGCGTGGAGGCGAAGGGCCCGGGGGCACGCCCTGACTCGCCCACCGCCATCCGAAGCTTCATGGTCTCCCACCAGTCCGGCCAGAACGCGTGGTCGGAGATCGTGTAGGCCGCCGACGCCTTGGGGTAGAAGGCCATGCCGAAGTCCTCGCCGAAGGTGCTGAACCCGTCCCAGCGTCCGCCCACGGTGACGAAGAGGCGGTCCTTCCATCCGAGCTGCTCCTGGAGGAAGAAGCCTCCGCTGGCAATCCGCTCCCAAACCTCGCTTGCGTCGGTCTCGGCGCCCGAGCCCACGAGCTTGTCCCCGGGTCCAGCGAACCGCTCCCCGAAGGCGTTCAGGCCCCAGCTGAACTCGTCGTAGAACTGGCCGCCCCAGGAAAACGTGGAGGCCAGATCCGCAATCGGTAGCGTGGTGTTCCAGCTCCCGGCATAGTCGATGGTGATGTTCCGGTCAGCGCCCAGATCGTTCTCCCGGTCCCCCTCCGGCTCATTCCAGAACCCCCAGGGCCGCTGCTCGATGTAATCGGAGCTGGAGTAGTCCATCCCGATGTTCAGGCGCTGGGTCAGGCTTGCCGACGGGGTCCACGTGACGTTGGCGCCGACGATGAAGTGGTCGATCATCTGGTCCAGGTCCATGTCCATGAGGACCGAATCGTCATGGTCGGGGGTATTGTCATGATCCCCCCGCATGACGTTCAGCAGGAATCCCTCGGCGTTGTTTCCGTCGGGGATCCAGGTGATGGTCCGCCGCGTGAACATGTTGTTTGCGCGGATGGAGAGGTTCGGCAGGGGCTGGAATCGGAAATTCGCCCGAAGGCTCAGATCCGTGGCGCCCTGAGGGTCGATGTTACCCTCCTGACTCCCCCAGCTCGCCGAAAAGTAATAGGGCACTTCCGTCCCGCCCTGCACCGAAAGGGTGTATTCCTGGATGTGGCCTTGGCGCAGCCAGGTGCCGGAGGACGGGCAGCCCGGCCAGGCGGTGCAGTCGTTCACAAAGAGGCCGGTGGGATCCGACTCGGGTCCGACGTGGCCGATCCTGGAGAAGCCCTGCTTGATGTTGGCCGTCCAGCGCGCCGCTCCCCCACCGCCGGACTTGGTGAAAATCTGGATCACGCCGCCGGCGGCCTCGGTGCCGTACAGCGTGGTGGCGGCGGCCCCCTTGACGACCTCGATCCGCTCGATGCTTTCGGGGTCCAGGTCGTCGAGCATGGTGGGCCGGTTGTACGCCTCGTCAGGAAACGTGTGCAGGCCTTTCTCAAGGCGCACGCCGTCCACGTAGATGAGGGGTCTCGTGCTCCCGCTCAGAGTGTTCACACCCCGGAGGAACACGTGGGAGCCGGTCCCGGCATACCCGCCGCTCCCGGTGATGGTGAGGCCCGCAACCTTGGCCTGGAGCGCTTCGGACGGCGAGAGGATGGGTTCGAGTTCGAGACGCTCGGCCGAGATGACGGAAACGACGTTTCCGATCTCACGGCGGCGGGCGGTGCCGGCCGTCCCGGTGACCACCAGCTCGTCCAGGGCAATGGGCTGCACGCTCAGCTCGAAGTCCAGGACGGCGGTCTCCCCCGCGCCCACCGTCACCTCGGCCGACCTGGTGGCGTAGCCGATGAGCGTGACCTGGATGGTGTGGCTGCCCCGGGGAACATTGAGGAGAAGGTAACGCCCCTGCGGGCTGGCGATTGTCCCCAACCGGGTTCCCACGAGGACGATCTGGGCACCCTCCAGGGGCTGCCCGGTGCTTGCGTCTGTGATCATGCCCGCGACCTGTCCGGTCTGGGCCAGCACCGGGGGTGCTGCAGTGATGAGGATGGCGAAGCTTGCCAGCACCACCATCCCGTTCCGAACAAGCGAATGGGTTCTCATGGCATCGCTCCTTCTAGGGATACGGAGGTGTGGGGAGGTTGGCAGCAAAACCAAATCGCGGGTTCACCAGTCCCCGATCTGCCAGACGTCCTACGGCTTCCGCTTCCAACCGCGTCTTGTGCACCGGCATTTCCCGGCGATAGGTTCTGCGCTTGGAGCATGTGAATCTATAGTATATGGAATATGATAATATAACCCTTTTTTCTGCAATCCGCCATACCGGTATGCCACCTGGACGCAAAGCGAAACGGTAACGAGGCGCTGGCAGACCAATCCGCGTCAGCGCTTTCCAAGGGGCCGAGCCGGCGGCGCAGAGCTTCTTCGCCACCCTCGCTGTGCGAGCTCCTCGACCGGCGCTGCACGCAGGCCTATAAACGTCTGGCTCTGCGATTTCAGCGAGGCGTTCTACAACCCCCACCGCGGCCACTCCCCGATCGGGCACGAAAGCCCGATCGACTTCGAGAAGAAGCATGCGAGCGCGGCGTGAAAATCTCAGTATTCACCTGTCCACCAAAACCGGGGGAACTCCACCGGGCTGAATGGACCCACTCCACGGAGCCGGACCATGGGTAGCGTATACCGGGTTTTCCTGGCGGCCTTCCTCCTCCTCCCGGTGGGATGTTACCGATATGTGAACGCAGATGCAAAGGATGTGACCCCCGGCACGCTCATCCGGGCTCAGCTCACCGAGGCCGGCACCGAAGAGGTGAGACGGTACTTCGGTCCGGGAGTGGAGTCAGCCGAGGGTCCCCTGGTGCGCCTGAACGGGGCGGAGGTAGGAATCCTGATGCGTACCTATGTCTCCCGTCCCGGATCGTGACCCGATCCTTGGTCAATTGACTGAACAGGACAGCAGACCCAACCGAGAGGAGCAGGGGTGAAATGAAAAAGCTCACGTTACTCGGGCTTCTGTTTCCAATGGCGATCATGCAGTTCGGGTCCTGCTCGGGAAGTACGGCTCCAGGACTCGACAACCTCGAGACGCTGAATGGAATGGATCAGGTATCGCTGGTCTACCCTGCGAATGGATCGCAGCTGAATGATGGATTCGTCAGCTTCCTCTGGAAGCCGGGCTCTGATGCGAGTATCGGATCGTTTGATATTGATATCGACGGTGTCCTCTACACCTCTGGCTCGGAAAACGCCTTCGCTATTCAGCTGGAGCCCGGAGCTCATTCATGGAAGGTGAGAGGAGACGGAAGTGAATGGACTCCCCCATATGATTTTGAGATCAGAGAGGCGACTGAATACCAGGATAACGATCGTACCGCGTTCTTCGATGATTTCGTAGCCAAGACCATGATCAGAACGGCCTGGAGTGAAAAGAAGTGGGAGAATCTGGGGACGACCTTCGAAAATGAACTCGCCTCACATCGCCTGAGAGCTGAATTCGCCAACGCCGATACGAAAGAGAAGATGACAAGGGCGATCTTCAGACTGAATAACATAAGGAAAGATCACCACTTGGCGCTGGGTTATACGGAGGATATGATCGAAAACAGGTATGCCCCTGTGAAGTTCTATCCAGACCTTTCAGATGAAGAGCATGTCTTCTTCTTTGCCGCCAACTTCACTGAAGAAGTCATGGACCTGGGCGTTGAACGTGGTGATAAACTGATTGCCGTAAACGGCATACCACTCGCTGGTTACCTCTGGCTTCTCGAACCCTATATCTGTGCGTCTACAAAACGTCACATGAATACACGGTATTTCCCCGAATACCTTGGTGCCAGGAATGATCTCTTTGGCGCCGAACTCTACCTGCCAGATGGGACTGTAAAATATGTACTTGAGGACCAGGAAAGCGGTAACTGGTACGAAGTCACGCTACAATATGGTTTCACGTCCGAGGATGAAATCCCCTGGCTCTTCCCGAAAGTGATCGCCGGGAGCAGGTCATCAAACGAGGACTATTACAGGTCGCTTTACGAAGGCCTCGGGTTCACCTCTGTGTTCGACAACCAGGTTGACGCTGCATTGTACCTCAAGAAAGACGAAGGACTGGCAGTCATTGAGTGGTATGACCTTGAAGAGACGGAGACAAGCATACGTGACCTGATGGCGGTTGCAGAACGAGAGAATGCACTGGATTACGACCTGGTGATCGATGGCATGTTCAGCAGTGGGGGAAGTGGGAGTGAATACGTGGTCCAGGCCCTAACGGGTGAACCCTTCACCACGACGTTCGGCAACGTTCGAATAGAGGATGTGGAGTTTGTGAATCAGCATAAGGGAGAGCAGGGCCAAAGGGTGGAGGCGTGGATCGAAGACTGCATGGCTCAAGGGATGAAGTACACTACGAATGAGCCCTTCAAGCTGCGCAACTTCCCGGTTGGGAGTGAGGGTGTCATGCAGCCGGCAGAGGTGAGGTTCACCGGGAAGAAGGTGATGCTGTTCTTCCCCTGGGGAGGCTCCAATCTCGACCAGTTTGCATCAATGGTGGCCGACAACCCGGAAACCGGAATTCATACCATGGGAATGTCCATGGGTGGTTACAGCAACACGTGGGAGTGGGGTGAAACCCTGGAGGTACCCTTGCTGGGTGAAGTGTTCTTTGAATGGAATATTGGGCACACGATCAGGCCGAATGGTGAAGTCCTTGAGGGGAATCCAGCTCTGGCAACCGAATGGGTACCGTTCACGAGAGAGAACTTTGCCACCTACCAGCAGCAGCTGATAACCCGAGCGCTCACGTTCCTGGGGCATTGAGGGTAGACTGTTTCAGGTCTGGTGTCCCGAGTCGGGACTCCATCACCCCTTTATCCGCCGGCTCGCAGTTCGAGAAGCGCACGCCCGTTGGCGATGGCGACATCCGTACCGTACCGCTGTGAAAGCTCCTTGAAGCGCATAAGGATGGAATCCGCCACCGCTCCGGTCGCGACCTCCGGCATGCCCCGGCGCCGGAGGAACTCCTCTCGATCGTATTGCTCGATCAGGTCCTGGCCCTCGTTGAGCATGAGGGGAATGAACTCCATCCGTTTCACGGAGCCGTCCACCACGGAGAGGTTGCCAAGGAGTCCCCAGAAGGCGAACTGGCCCGGATACCCTCCGATGTCGCCCATGGCATGGTAGGCAAGGCCTCCAAACTGGCGAATCAGAGGCCGCCCCCTGTAGATCTCGATTCCGTCGAACCCCCGGTGTCCGTGACCGAGGTACATGGACGCACCCGCGTCGATGATGGCCCGGGCGAAGGACTCCTGCCACGCCGCGATATCCTCGACGTAGGTGTGGCCATCCGCGTTCCGCTCCCCTTCCCCCACGCCCTCGAAGTCTCCTTCGTCGATCTGGAAGTGATGGTAGTAGATTACGAAGTCGGCGTGGGCAGCGGCCTCCCTGACGGCGGAAAGGTTACGATCCCAGTCATCCTGATGCCCCGTCCATACGCCATTGACGTTTCCTGACAGAAGGTCGCGCTCGTCCCGACTGGTCGTTCCCGCCACAAGGGCAAACCGGGTGCCTTGCGCGTCTATGTAGGCGGGCTCCAGGGCCTCCTCCGCAGACCGGCCGGTTCCTGCGTGGGTCACTCCGTGGCTCTCGGCCGCTTCGATCGTCGATAGGACTCCGCATTCTCCTAGGTCCCAGGCATGGTTGTTCGACAGAGACATCAAGTCGAATCCCAACGACGCGAGGAACTCCATCACATCGGGTGGGACCGCATGGGGGCCTCCGGTGTTTCCAGGTCGGTTTTCGGGCGGAATCGGGGGCTCCCCCGTGATCGTCACGTAGTCGGCGGGGAGCCCGCACCGCGTATCTGCCGAGGCCACAGCCATCTCGAAGTTCGTGAAAGCGATGTCGGCGGTTTCGATGAACGGCCGCACGCCGCTAAAAGCGTTTGGCCAGATCTGCCTCGGGTCAACCTTGATCAGGGACTGCCCGGCGATCACGAGTGTGATGGTCTCTTCCGGTCCCGGGTTCCCGCAGGTTGCACAGCCGAGGGAGAGGGCGGTGACCCAAGCCATCACAAAGGGGTGGGATTGTGTCACCGCGGGTATCCTTCGTTTTCGCGTTCGAAGCGAGGGAACGCTCTCAGGACCTGGTGGAGGATATCCCACCGATTCATCTCAGGGCCGGGACCCCAATCCTCCCAGTCCAGACCCCGGCGTACGACGACCAGGTCGTGGGAAGGAACTACAATCGTGTAGTTGCCCTGGGAACCGGAGGATGAAAACGCGTCTTTCGGGACGTCGGTTCGGTCATCCGGCACCAGCCACCACTGGCCACCGTATTGATGCCCCGTGCTCTCGGTTGCCGGGGCCGGGGTCCTGACGAACTCGATCCAGTCCTCGGAGATGATCCGTTCCCCGTTCCACACACCTCCGTTGAGGTAGAGGAGGCCCAGACGAGCCAGGTCCCGGGCGTTGGTGTAGACCTGGCTGCTCATGATGAGGTTCCCGAAGCGGTCCACGCCGGGAACGGTGCTCCGCATACCGATGAGGCGAAAGAGCTCCCGGTGGGGAAACTCCATGAACGCCTGTGGGTCCCCCATGGCCTCCTTGAGAGCGGTCAGGGCCAGGAGGATGTCGAAATTCTCGTAGTCGAAGACTGTCCCCGGCTCATTGACCAAACCCCGATCCCGGGCGTGGAGTGACGCGTCCCACCCGCCGAAATAGACCAGATGGGAACCCCGGACGGGCTGCCACTCGTTGTCAACGGGGTAGAGACCACTGGACATGTTCAGGACGTGTCGGAGGGTGATCTCCCGGCGAGGGTCCGGAGCACCCTCCCAACTGGACGGAGGCCAGGCCAGGGGCAGGGGATCATCCAGTGCCAGGAGTCCTTTTCCCACAGCTATGCCGAGGACCGTGGATGCTATGCTCTTGGCCGTGGACCAGGTTCGGGTCCGGGTGTGGAGGTCGAACCCGGGGGCGTATCGTTCGTAGACAATGTCTCCCCGGTAGACTACCAGGAGGCTCACCGTGTTCTGCCCCCGATGACCCCCGTGGGCTTCCCGTTGGAATACCCAATCTCCGGCACGGCGAAGCGCGGCCATGTCCACCCCCTCCGGGGCCGGCTTCTCCTCCACCAGATCCCCGTCGGGCCAAGGAATGCTTGCTGCGTCGCCTGGAAAGGGAGGGAGCCTCAGCTCGGGCAGAGCGGGAAGGTCTTCGAAGGTCTGCTCGGGCCCCAGGACCACACACCCCAGGCCTTCCCGATAGGCCGCCCGCATGACCGGCGCCGAGTCCGTCAATCCCAACCCCACCGCCACCCGCTTCTGCTGGTAGTCGATGTGGACTCGATCCGGCAGCATGGGGGCATACGGACGCTCCCCTCCCCTGTGGCCATAGAGAAGACTGGCCAGCTCCAGGGAATAGACCTGCTCCACGGTCCGGTTGGATACCCAGAGCCCGTTGCAGAAGGTGAGGGCCTGGTTTCCCCGCCAGACCAGCTCGGTGGTGAACTGATGATAGTCGTATCCCGATTGGGGGTGGAGTGGACCGGGGAGCGCCAGCAGGAGCATCGCCACAACCACCGTCACCGTCCGGCCTTTCCTCGACGGACGCGAACCCCAGGACCGTTTCCCACGTGTATTCCGAAGCACCGTCACTGCCTCCTGTCTTGAGCGGGCCCGTACCTACCCCTCGGGCCCTTGATCCGGATCCTGCGGGTTCGTTGCCTGAATTCTGCTGCGTCGATCCTCTGCGTCGTTCAGGGGAGCCTGGAAGACCGCTCCCCCTCGGATCCCCGCTGTCAGGGGATCGGATGCGATATACGGGGCGTTGAAGAACCCGCCCTCCACGGCCACCGTCAGGTGCTCCAGGGCCCGCTCGGGCTCATCCAGGAACGCGGCGAAGTGCACCAGTCGATAGTGCCGCTCACCGTCCACCACGACACGTTCCTCCAGACGATCCAGGACTTCAGCAACGTCTTCTCGATTCCCCTCCGCCATCCCCCGGTAGCCCTGGCCGAAGATGGACCACACGCTGGTGGGATCCACTGCGATGCCCCGTTCGAAGGATGCGACGGCCTCATCGAGGTCTCCTGCATAGAGATGGATGACACCCTGGTAGAAGTGCTGCTTTTCGTTGGCCGGCCGGCCCAATTCCTGGAGATACCCCTCCGTCCGGCGGTGGGAGATCAGGGCAGCCCCGTAGTCGCCCAGGTAGATGAGGGACTTGGTGATCTGATCCTGGGAGCTCACCAGGTGGTCCAGGCTCCGGTTCAGCTCCTGGGACTTCCGGTAGCTCTCCATGGACTCCTCCATGAACCCGGCGTATCGGAGCACGTACCCCAGATGCTCGTAGAAGCCGGGAAAGGAGGGATGGTGGGCGATTCCCTCCCGCAGGAGAGCCACGGCCTCCTCAGAGCGGCCCACCTTGGCCAGATAGGACGCCAGCTCGTCCCGAGCGGGAGGATAGCCGGGGTCCAGTGCGAAAGCCTCTTCCAACGTCTCCCCGGCCAGCTCGTAGTAGGGCCCCGTGCCGCCGATGAGGCCAGCCAGATCGAGGTAGGTGGTACCCAACTCCGTCACGGCCGGGGGATAGCCCGACAGCCCCTGGACCACCGCCTCCAGGGCCTGAAGACGCTGGCGCCAAGCTTCCGCTCCCACGGGGTGGCCTACATCCTGGCCCAGCAACAGGAGCAGGGCCCGGTAGGCATCCGGGTCCTCTGGCAGGGGCATTCCCGAGAGGGCATCCCTGGCCAGGTCCGCTTTGCCCAGGGCCGCCAGCACGTCCCGTGCGATCCCAGGAGGCAGGCCCGGCAGCTCCTCCAGGGAGACCGTTCTGGATGCCGCCTCACCAGAAACGCCATGGACCTCCACCACCTCCCAGGTCGCGTTCCACTGGTCTTCCGCCGGAGACACCTGCACCCGGACGATATGGCTCACGTCCAGGCGGGCAGCCAGCTCCTCCGGCGCCGCGTCGCCACCCGGTCCTTCCGTGGCTCCAAGCCGCACCACCAGGTTCGGCACCCGGGTGAGCCAGTGCCCGATCTCCGCGGCCAGTCCTGCTCCGGCCTGGATGGAGAGGAGGTCACCGGTGGAATCCGAGGACGCCAGGACGGCGACCTTCGACATCGTTCTTGCAGCCGGAATCGTCCCCGCCTCCTGGGACTCGCAACCCACCAGGAGTCCCGAAAGAACGAAGGAGAGGAGAAGCACTCGACGGTACCGGCCGGACGTTCTGCCCCCTGTCGGCTTGGCGAAGGGCGTGCGTGAATCCCGAACCTCACGGTTCATCGAGCCTCCCTTGGCTGTCTCTGCTGTCCGGGATTCACCCGGAACAGAGCCGTTGGTTGAATGGGCCTGATCAGTCCTTCCCTACCCTCTCCCGGTCGGCCAGGATCACGGTGCCCACCATATCCCCCATGATGTTGGCCGTGGTATTGCCCATGTCGATGAGCCGGTAGATCCCGCCGACGATTACGGCGAGCTCCAAGGGAAGACTGAACGCCTCGACCATGATCAGGGCAACGACAAACCCCCCTCCCGGGATGCCACCCGAACCAGCAGAGAGAAGGAACCCCATGAGGACCACGGTGAACAGATCCCCCGCTGTCGTCGGTACCCCCGCAGCCTGCATCGTGAAGATGACCACGGCTGAGAGCATCGCGGCGGTGCCGTCTTTGTTGATCTGGGCGCCGAGAGGCAAGGTGAAGGCGTAGATGGATCGGGGAAGCTGCATCTGCTCCGCTACGTCCAGGCCCACAGAGAGGGAAGCCAGGCTGGAAGTGGTGGAGATGGTGGTGGCCCAGACCGACCAGGTCTCCCGGAGGAAGTCCCAGGGACGTCGCGTGGTGAAGAGCCTCAGGAGGACCATGTAAAGCAGGATCATTACCAGGTGGGCGGCCGTAACGCCGGCGATGAACCTGGCCATGGGCCCGAACAGCTCCGAACCATATCGGCCGATGGTGACCGCCATGAGCGCCCCGATCCCATAAGGGGCCACCAGAAGAATCAAATCCACGAACTTCCGGAAAAGATCCGCCAAGTCCGCGAAGGCTTTCCGAAGACGGTCCCTGGGGGATTCCGGGAGAAGCAGCGTGGCGATCCCGATGAAAACCGCCACTACCACCACCTGGGCCACATCCCCTTCCGCGAACGCCTGGAACAGGTTCTCCGGAACCAGATCCATCAGAACCTGGATGACCGAAGGAGCCACCCCCACTTCCTCCTCGACCACGCCCTGGAGAGTCATTCCAACTCCGGGACGGAGGATAGCCATTGCCGCGATCCCAAACAGCAGGGCGACGATGGTGGTCGCGAAGAAGAAACCAAGGATCTTCCCCGCCAGGCGTCCGAGAGTCTTTAGGTCCGTAAGAGTGGTTAGCCCCGCCAGTAGGTTGAAAAACACCAACGGCACGGCAGCCAAGATGAGGAGTCGGACGAAGAGATCGCCAAGGGGCTCGATGAATAGGATGCCTTCCCCGAGAACGGCTCCGAGAAGCGCTCCAACCACCATCCCCAGGAGGATCCGGGTTCCGAGCCCCATGGCCCCCAATGCGCCCCGAAGGCCGCCCGCGGCGGCCGGTCGGTCAGCCATCACCCAAGATCCGCCTGACGATGGCCAGCAAGGTGTCGAGTTCCGATCGGAGTTCCTCGAACCTGGCCAACGCATCCTGATTCGGCCTGGAGTCTCCCAAGAAGATCACCCCATAGAGGTAGTCCAGCTGAGAGATCAACATCCGAGGCGGGTACTTCCCGGGCCCCTCCACAAGTGCACGATAGACCCTGTCGAGTTCGTCGGGGAAGTCTGCGCCCATCCGGGCACGCGCTTCCTCGATTCTCGCTGCCGCCCATTTGGCCTCAGACCAGGCCTGCACAACGTCCTCGCACAACTCGAACTGGGCCTCCAGGTCGGCGATGGTGATGCCGTCCTGGTCAAGTCTCGGATCGATGAGGAGCTGGAACGGCTGGGTGTCGGTCCAATCGTCCACCCTGAGCCGAACCTGGTACCGGCCGGGAACCGCTGTTGGCCCATCCTGGCCGCTGCGGGTTGGCGCCGGATCCCAGACTCCCGGATACCGAGAGTCCCAGATGAACCGGTGCATTCCAGTCCCATCTTCTACCAACGGGTAGACAGTCCGCTCGAGTTCGGAACTGCCCATCGCCCCCAGGGGCTGAGCAGGACCCGGTTCGGGGCCGGTACCCCGCAAGAAAGAGCGTACGAGTTCTCCGGCCGAGTCCAGGATGTCGAGGGAGACTTCCGAGGCTCCGGGCGGGACATAGTAGTGGATCATTACTCCCGCGGGCGGATAATCGGGCGTGGCAGCCGTCGTCCCGAACTCCGCGAACCGTCGTACCTCACCTCTCCGGAAAGTTGTCCGAACGGGGAACAAATCGGGGCGATCCAAATCCATCTCGCCGTGGAGGTTGTGAAGAGGAGTGAGGTCATCGAGAATCCAGAAGGACCGGCCCATGGTGGAAATCACGAGGTCTTTGTTGTGGACCACCATGTCCGTCACGGGCACCACCGGCAAGTTCAGTTGAAGGGACTGCCAGGTGGTCCCGTCGTCGAAGGAGACGAACATGCCGAACTCGGTGCCGGCGTAGAGCAATCCCTCCCTGTCCGGATCTTCCCGGACCACTCGGGTCGGATGGTCTGCGGGGATACCGTTCCCGCCCGTGGTCAGCCGGGTCCAGGATCGACCGAAGTCCTCCGTCCGATAGATATGAGGCGACCAATCGTCCAACATGTATCGGAGGACGGCCACGTACGCCTTTGCCGGGTCGTGAGGGGAAACCTCGATGGTCTGCACGCGACCGCCAGGAGGCAGGTCCGGCGGGGTGACATCCGTCCACGTACTTCCCCCGTCACGGGTAAGATGGACGGGACCGTCGTTCGCACCCGCCCAGAGTACGGCCGGGTCGTGGGGTGACTCGGTGAGCTCATAGAGGGTGGAGTAGAACTCCTCTCCCGTGATGTCCCGGGAGATGGGCCCACCAGACGCCATCTGTCGTTCGGGGTCCCGGGCCGTCAGGTCTGGGGATATCGTCTCCCAGGTGAGGCCCTCGTCCGTGGTACGATGCACGAACTGTGAGGCATGGTATAGTACGTCGGGATCGTGTTGCGACGAGATCAGAGGAGACACCCGCTGGAAGCGGTATTTCAAGTCCCGAGTATCCTGACCATACATGTCCCGGGCCCCGACGGAACGCTCGATCTCCTGCCCGGTGAGGAAGCTGAAGCGGCTGAACCGGCCCTTGCACGCGCCGTATACGATGCTCGGATCACCCGGCCGAGGAACGATGGGCCCGGTTTCGCAACCCGGGCCCTCCTCCCAGATGCGAACCGGACGGTCTCTTCTCGCGTCCATCGGATAGCGGCTGGGAACGATCAGCGTTGAGTTGTCTTGCTGGGCCCCATACACCCGGTAGGGGATTTGATCATCCACCGCCACCTGATAGATCTCGGCCGTAGGCTGGTTAAGCTGCGTTGACCACGTCTCGCCGCCGTCCAAGGTGACATTGGCACCTCCATCGTTCCCCTGGATCATGATGCGGGGATCGTTGGGATCGATCCAAAGGTCGTGGTTGTCGTCATGGGGGGTTTGGACCACCTCAAACGAAACGCCCCCGTCCCGGGATCGATAGAATTTCTCGGCGCCGGTATAGAGGACGTCAGGGTCGACAGGATCCACCCAGACATAGTTATAGTAGAAGGAGCGGTGCCGAATGTCGTACTCGTCGTTGATGAGACGCCAACTCTCCCCTCCGTCATCGGATCGGTACAAACCACCTTCCGGTTCCGGGGCCTCGATCAAGACGTACATCCTCCTCGTGTCCGCAGGAGAGATGCCGATGGCGATCTTGCCCGTGAGCCCCGTGGGGAGCCCGCCGGTGACATGTTCCCAGGAGTCTCCGCCGTCGCGGGAGCGATACACGCCGCCCTCCCGAGCGCCGCTGATAATGGTCCATGGCTTCCTTTCGGCCCGCCACATGCCCGCCCAGATCTCCTGAGGATCCTCGGGGTTGATCTGGACGTCGGATGCCCCTGTACTGTCGGAAAGGAAGAGCACCTTCTCCCAGCTGCGGCCTCCGTCCTGCGTCCGGAAGATGCCTCGCTCGGGGTTGGGACCGAACGCGTTTCCCACGGCTGCCACAAAAACGAGATTGGGATCACTGGGGTGTACCTGGAGCTCCGCGATCTGCCCCGCATTCGGAAGCCCGACGAAGGTCCACGTGTCACCCCCATCGTCCGACCGGTACACGCCCTTCCCGGTGATCACGTTGCTGCGAATGGCGGCTGAGCCGGTGCCGACGTAGACCACATCCGGATTGGAATCGGCCACGTCGATGGCGCCGATGGAACCGGTGGAGAAGAACCCGTCCGACACGTTCTCCCAGATGTTCCCGTAACTCTCGGTCTTCCATACCCCACCCCCCGTCGCCCCCATGAAGAACGTCCCCGCACGGGACGGGTGGCCCGCCACCGCCGTCACCCGGCCACCTCGCGCGGGTCCGATGTTCCGGTACCGAAGCCCTTGATACATCACGGGATCGACCGTGACTGGACCGGCCCGAGTCTGAGCCACTCCGCGAGAAGGCCCACTCCCAAGCAGAAGGGTCCCCAAGGTCATGAGGAAGAAGATGCGAGAATTGAGAGTCACTCGGGGTCGCAGGCGCTCAGCCATGAGGGTCACTCCGTGATGAGTTAACTGTTCAAGGGGTGCCCGCCTCGAAGTTCACATGGCCCAGGCGGGCGTCTTTTTCCTTCGTTCTATCCCGTGGGCAGCTGAACACGGGGAAGCGATGTTCAGCGCTCGTAGATCCGGACCTCGATGACTCCGTCCTCTCGGACCCAACCGCGGTACATCCCCTCCCCGGTGTAGGGAGTCGCCATGTTCCCGTCCTTATCCATGACGATTGCGCCACCCCCACCACCAAGGGAAACGAGCTGCCGGTTCACGGCGTCGCTCCCGGCTTCCTCCACCGACATCCCCCTGTAGGAAATCAGAGACGCGATTTCCTTCGCGGTGAGCAGAACCATGTGCTTCTCCCCGAGCCCTGTCGTGGAGACCGCGCAGATGTCGTTGTTGGCATAGGTGCCGGCGCCGATGATCGGGGAGTCGCCAACCCGGCCCGGTCGTTTGGTGATTCGACCTCCCGTAGACGTACCCGCAGCGAGGTTTCCTTCCGCATCCAGGGCCACCGCTCCCACCGTCTCCCAGAGCCCGGCGTCCAGATTCTCATTCCTCGAGGAGGCTGTGTCGGGTGGGATCGCCGCGCCGTACGGGACCTCCCGCTCAAGGCGCTCGAGCAGGTCGTTCCACTTCCGCTCGGTGTAGAAGTACGATTCGGGCACCCAGGGAATGCCCATCTCCCGGGCAAGGGCCGAGGCACCCTCACCAACCACCAAAACGTGCGGAGTGTCCTCTAGGACGACGCGCGCAAGACTGATGGGATTCCGCAGGTGCCGTGCGGCCGCGATCCCGCCCGCCTTCATGGTTCGGCCATCCATCAAGGACGCGTCGAGCTCCACGGTCCCGGCTCGCGTGTAGCTCGCCCCCCTACCGGCATTGAATAGAGGCGAGTCCTCCATCACGACGATGGCCGCCTCTACCGCCTCAACGGCGGAACCTCCCGCGGCAAGTACCTCATAGCCAGCGGAGAGGGCCGCCGAGAGGGTGTCACGGTATGCCTGCTCCAGGTCCGGGTTTTCTTCAAACTCACTCCTGTCCCGAACCCCTCCACCTCCATGTATGAGAAGGGCAAACCGCTTCGGCTCCTGGGCCTTCTCCCTCTCAAAAATTGAAGCAGCGGCGCTGTCTGCATCGAAGAAGATGATCCGCCTTCCTGCCTCGGAGAGGAACATCTCACCGGAGTGATGTCCAACCCCGGGAGCGAACTCGATGAACTTGGTTCCGTAGATCTCGGGTCCGAAGAAATGGCCGAGGTATTCGTAATAACGCTGTCCCCGTTCCAGCCTGTACCGACCCTGGAGAAGGGCCGGACAGTCACGGTCCACCCCGTCTCCCAACGGATCGTTGTCCTCCAGGCCCTGGAACATGAACACGTCCCGTTGCCGGAAAGCGGCCAGCATGGCGGCCACAGGCCGGCGCGTCATGTAGGGCACCAGGTTTTCGAAACCGTATTTGTACTGGTTGAACTCCGGGCACTCGCCTCCGGCGAGGAAGGGGACCCTGTTCCGGTAGTCCACAAACCCCTCGCCGGCAATGAGGTCGGGACGCTGGCGGTCGAAGTAGAGCACCGACGAAGGGTTGGCGACGATGTAGCGTACGTAGATCCCGCGGCGCCGAAGCTCATCATAGACGGGGGTGCCCACGGAGTAGCGACTCAGGAGTTGCCCGCCGGCCGAATGGCCGACGTGAACGATAGCCTTCACCCCCGGATAGAACTCCGCTACATGCCGGACCATCCCGTCCAACAGATCGTAGTTGCTCACATGCAGCTCATTGAGGGAGTTTGCACCCTCCCGCCAACCCCCGTCCCAGAAGGGGTAGTGTCGACCGGCGTACCGGTCCGGGTTATCTAGGAGGTGTTGCTCCCCGATCATGCCCGGCGCCAAAACCATAGTGGTGGCTTTCAATCCGAGCTCAGGGCGGTCATCATCGGCCGCCTCCAGTGCCGCGAGCATCCTTTCGAAGTATGTCGTGGGGTTTTGACTGCCCCCGTGGTGCACGAACACCACGAGCTTCACGTCCGGGTCGACGTCCTGCAGAACGTCGTGGGTCCCCTCGTAAGTCAGGACGTGTTCACGGCCATCAATGAGAAGTGGGAAGTCAAAACGGCCGTGCTCTTCTTGGGCACCGGCGGGCCGGGCCACCGCAAGCGCAATGACGACAATTCCGAGAGTTCTCATCACAGTTCTGCTCCGTCCGTTTTCAAATACCAGGTGGCGTCCGCGTGTACCTGTCGGCCCAGACTCGGATCAGTTCCAGGGTTCTGTTCACGTCCGAGAGATCGTTGTACATGCCCAGGGACATCCGGAGAACCCCCTTCCGAATCGAGAGATGGACTCCATTCGAGGTGAGGTATTGGTATAAGTCGTTCGTAGCTGGGTCGTCGGCGGTGTCGTGGTGTCCCCCACCGCTCTTACCGACGGCTACGATATGCCCCAAGTGAGGTCCGGGGCGGCCTCCGGCTACCGGGAGGCCGAGATCCAGCATGCTTTCCACCAATCTGGCCGACAGGGCTCGGAGGTGCCGCTCGATCCGCGAGACTCCTATGGAGGAGATGAGGTGGAGGGAAGCCTCCGCTGCCCGGGCTCCAAAGTAGTTGTAGTTCCCAAGGTCGAACCGTCTCGCGCCCTCTGCGTACGGCAGATGTTCGCCGCTGCTTCGAGCCGTCTCTCCGGCCTCGACCCCGAGGTCCATTCCATACCGGGCGACATGAGCGGGAATCAAGGACTCGGCCAGCTCCCGGCGCACATAGAGGAAGCCGTAGCCGTAGAACGCGAGTAAGCTCTTCTGGGTTGCTACGGCAAGGGCGTCGATGCCCAGGTCCCCTACGTCGCACTCGATCGCACCGATCGATTGGGCGGCGTCCACCAACAACACCGCGCCATACGCGTGGGCAGCGTCCGATACTCCACGAACGTCCGCGATGAAGCCGGGAGAGAAACTCACATGGGGAACGGTCACGACCCGAGTACGGTGGTCCATCGCTGCAGCGAGGGCCTCCACCGGAATGGCTCCATCGACAGGCTGGACCGCCCGAACCTCGATTCCTCGTAGCTTCTTCAGGTTGTACCAGAGGAATACGTTGTTTGGGTGCTCAAGTTCGGGGCAAAAGACCACATTGTCGCCCGGCTTCCATGGTAGGCTGGAGGCGAAAAGGTTCAGGCCCTCCGAGACGTTCTTCGTAATGGCCACCTCGTTCGGCTCAGCACCAATCAAGTGTGCCAAACGCTCCCTGGACCGCTCCACCGACGCCCTGTACGCCGCCTTGTCACCCACGCCGAGAAGGGACTCTTCAACGTGCTTGTGAGCCACTTCCGCCACTTGCTTCGGAATGACGCCCCGCAGAGCAACGTTGAAGTACACCTTATCCTCGACGGCTGGGAAATGGGCTCGTACCTCAGGGCCAAGAAAGGGAGAGGTCTCTTCGTCTGTGCTCTCTTTAGGCACGGAATCCCAACTCATCGTGACTTCGCCTTGAGGCGGTCGCATCTCAACAATCCTTTCTTGTGCCACCGGCGGCTGGGCCGGCGCGCAACCAAGCAAGTAATACGATCGGTGTGAGGCAGGTCCCAGGCATCCGTCGAGGGTCCCTTCAGGCTAGGCCGGGACGATCCTAACGGAAGGTTTGAGGAGCCGTTCGAAGTCCTTCTCATCACCAGGCCAGGACGGAGTCGGACACGGTGTCGCTCTACCGGCATACTGGTATACCAGCTCTTTCGAAAAAAAACTCTCGCTGCGGTCACGATTCCTCGCCCCCCTGGTTGAGCACAATGGGTAACCGGTCCGACTTCGCAAGCTGAGCGAAGATCCGGCTCCGAGCTTCGGCCCCCTTCGAGAGATGCTCGCGGATCAGGCGTTCGGCTGCCGGGGAGTCGCCCCGCTCGATGGCCTCTAGGATGGCGAGGTGTTCAGGAACGGCTTCGTATACCCTGGCGTGATCGTAATACCTGGGCAGAGCCAAAGCCAGCCGAAAACGGAGCCTCAAGGGTCGGTAAAGGTCCAGGAGTTGGTTGTTCCGAGCTGCTCGAAAGATCTCGAGGTGAAACCGCGCTCCGGTTTCATACGTCTCCACAGGGTCATGGTCATCTGGATGCTCCATGGTGTGCCGGAACACCGGACCAAAGACACGTAGTTCCGGAGTTGCGCCTCGCTGAGCTGCGAGGGAAGCCGCAAGGCCCTCGATCCCATGACGGGCCTCGTAGATCTCCCGAACGTCTTCGGCAGAAAGCCGATGCACATACGTGCCGCGAGCCGGAACGATATCCAGAACACCGTCGCGGGCCAGGTCGCGCATCGCCTCCCGCATCGGCGTGCGCCCAACCTCCAGGGACTTAGCGAGCTTTCGCTCGGAGAGGGGTTCGGTGGGGTCCATGCCACCACCCATGATCAAATCTAGGAGCCCGCGATAGGCGCGCTCGCGTTCAAATTGGTAAGAATCCGCCATAACGATCACGCGAAAAAGGTTGTCAACAGAACGGGAATGAGCAGGGCTGCCAGACGAATCCCCGGCAAGTGCTTGACAAAGCCCCTCCCCATCAGTTCCGGGGCTAAACTAACAAAGCCTCCGGTTTTTCGCACCCTGCGAGCCTGCCTGCCAGCCAGTCTTTGCCCGCCGAATGGCAGGACCGCACCGTCACCTGGGAGCGGTCCCTGACGGCCTTTGCGATCTCCACCTGGCGCGGCCATGGCTTGCCGCCCAGCACGTCCCGGATGAAACCGACCGGGTCCCGATCGTAGCGGCCGAA
>Ga0209427_10001822_pt1 | contig 24830 bp, 15 predicted proteins | sample DeeMarSWOR136_30_FD_187465 | JGI IMG/M metagenome (GOLD analysis project Ga0209427, IMG submission 187465) | Marine sediment microbial communities from White Oak River estuary, North Carolina - WOR-1-36_30 (SPAdes) (version 2) | ecosystem: Environmental > Aquatic > Marine > Intertidal zone >...
GAAAAACAGGGACACAGGCACTCTGTCCAACAAAGTCGTTTATGTCAAGGCCGTCCCTTTCAACTATCTGGCTCTGGTGAATACCGGCTCCACATCGGGAAGGCATGCCTGGGCGGGTTTGAATTCCGCCGGCTTTGCCATCATGAATACGGTGGCCTATAACCTTCCCGAAAAGCCGGGAGAGGTGAATGACCTGGAGGGTATTATCATGGCGGATGCCCTGAGGACCTGCCGGACGGTGAATGATTTTGAAGAATACATACGAACCAATCTGGGTCCTGAGCTGGGAAGCTGGGCCAACTACGGCGTCATGGATGCCTCGGGAAAAGCCTTTATCTACGAGGTTCACAACCACGGCTATGAAAAATTCGATGCCTCCTCTGTTTCTGATGGCTATCTTGTGGTCACCAATTTTGCCCGCAGCGGCAAAGAGAATAAAGGAGCTGGCTACCTCCGGTTCGAAAGAGCCAGCCAGCTTTTTCAGAGCTTACCAGAAAAACAAATCGGCCTCCAAGATATTCTCAGTCATTTTACCAGGGACATCGGCCATGTTCTTCTCCAGCACCCTTCTCTCCCTGATTTGAAATTCCTACCTGCCGGAGAAAACCGCTGGCTGTATAGCCGAGACTGCATCGACCGGCCTATCACCTCCGCTGCGGTGGTCATGGTAGGAAAAAATCCCTCAAATCCAGATTCTCTGGCCACCATGTGGGTCATCCCCGGAGAGCCGCTGTGCGCTGTGGCGGTTCCTCTATGGGCAGAGGCCGGCTCCTGTCCAGAATCGCTGTGGGAAGGCGAGGAAGCGCCAATGTGGCAGGAATCACTCCGGATCAAGGATATCCTCCGTCCGTTCAAAGAGGGCAACAAAAGAGACTATATCAACCTGATCCGGTTAGACAATGCGGACGGCACAGGATATCTTCCTCTCCTTCTGGAAACAGAAGAGGAGATTATAAAGACAACTCTGAAATTTTTAAACAAGAACCGGACATCGGATGAACTGGCGGCTTTTGAGGAGAAAATGGTGGAGAAAGCCCTGTCTACCCTTAAAAAAATTCCCTCATCCAGAACCGATAAAGACTGAATATTCTTTCTTCTTCTGGCCGTGAAATAGCCTTAAATAGAAGATTTTCCATTTTGTGCTTGCTCCAGACAGCAGTGTAGCGCCAAATTCGAAACGTCATTCGTGCCGTAAAGAATTGACAGGGTTAGTAGTGGCGGCCTTTAACGACTGCCAGCCCACTGTGACCAGGGCCACAGCGAGCGCCAACAGAGCCGACAGGGCAAATATCCCAATCCCGAGGTCGATCCTGTAGGCAAAATTGGCCAGCCATTTATTCATCAGATAATAGGCGACCGGCCAGGCGATCAGATTGGCCAGGAGGATAGCTGCCGTGAACTCTGACGAAAGCAAAAGAAGAATCTGAGACAGCGAAGCCCCGAGCACCTTCCGGATTCCGATCTCTTTTGTCCTTTTTACGGCCACATAGGAAGTTAAGCCCAAAAGCCCCAGACAGGCGATCAGGACGGAAAATCCGGCCGCGTAAAAAAAGACCTGCTCAAAGACCGCGTCCTTGGCATACATCTCCCGGACCTCCTGATCCAGGAAGCTGAATTCAAAAGGAAACCCAGGCGCAAACCGCTTCCAGACTTCTTTGGCGTGGCTGACCACGCCGGCGAGGTTTTTCCCGGAGTGCAAAATTCCTCCATGGGACATCCAGTCTTTGTTGTAGCTGATCAGGATAGGATTGATCTCGCTGTGCAGAGAGCGGCAGTGAAAATCCTTGACCACACCGATGATTTCAATCTCTTCTACTGGAAAGGCTGTCAGATTTCCTCTTGGGATATAGGGAAGGTGAGTCCCCACGGGCGATTCCAGGCCGAATTCCCGAACCGCGGTCTCATTGATGACAACCGCCCGTAAGTGATCGCTTTGCCGTTTCAAATCCAGAAACCGTCCCTCTAAGAGTTGGAGACCGTAGACATCGGCAAAATCGGAGTCGACACTGTAGTGTGTGAAACTTATGTATTCTTCGCCGACTTTGAAAGATTCATTATTCCATGGCCGACCCGGATAGCCCTGGGAAAAAGACACTTTCAGGATATCGGGATGCTGAAGGAGTTCGGCCTTGATGCTTTCAAGGTTGTTGCGGAATGATCCTGAACGTTGCTGGGGAAAAGTGATCACGTTCTTGGCGCTGAAACCAAGGTCTTTGTTCCGGGCGAAGCGGATCTGGCTGGCGATGGTCAGAGTTCCGATAATAAGCATAACCGAAACAGCGAACTGGAAAACAATCAAAGCCTTGCGAAAAAAAGATCCCTTTTTTCCCTGGGTGATATCTCCTCGTATGACTGTGACCGGCTGAAAAGCAGAGAGATAAACAGCCGGATAAAGACCGGCCAAAATCCCGATAGCGCAAGCCCCAGCGACAAGACAGAAAAGCATTGCCGGTTGGAACAGGCTCTTGAGGCTTAGCGCCGAGGAGAATGTCCGATTGAACGCCGGCAAAAATACAACAGAAAGGATGAGGGCCCCACTCAGCGCCATAAGCGCCACAAACACCGACTCCCCGAGGAACTGCCTGGTAAGGTTCTTCCGCAGCACACCGACAACTTTTTTGATTCCGATCTCCCTTGCCCGGATGGAGGCCCGGGCAGTGCTGAGGTTGATGAAGTTGATTCCGGCGATGGCGACGATAAAAACGGCAATGGTGAACAGAATCCATAAAAGTGTCTTATTTCCGTGATTTCCCTGGTAACGGATATCAGAAAGATAGATGTCGCTCACAGGAAAAAGGGAAAATTTCACCACCGGTCGTCCTGCCCGTTTAAACACAGCGGCCATGTAGGTGTCTATTTTTTCATTTACAGCCGCAAGGTCGTGCTTATCGGGCAGCAGCATATAGGTAGGGTAGCTGTTGTATTCATAATTGCGGTCAGCATCCGGGCCTCTGATGGAGCGGAGAGTCAGGATGGAGGCAAAAGCATTTAAATTCAAATGGGAGTTTGTAGGCTTCTTCACCACCCCGGTTACTGTCAACTCGAGGCGGCTGTTAAGGGTGATTACCTTGCCGATCGGATTTTCGTTTCCGAACAGGTTTTTCACGACTTCCTCAGTCAGGACGATGGAGTAGGGCTCATCCAGGACGATCTCGGGATTTCCGGCCTTGAAATCATAGGTGAAAACTTCGAACATTCCCGGATCGACCCAGGCAAAAGTCATCCCCTTGATCATGGTGTTTCTGTCTTGTCCTGTACCTGTATCGTGGTACTGGAGGGCTTGGTCGGTCTGTAAGTCGAGGCGGGTATAGATAACGATCTCCGGGACATTCTCGGAAAGCTCCAGAGCCGCAGCCGAGATGATATGCTGTTGTCTCCAGTGCTGCTGTTTCCACTCTCCACTCATGATGACGGTGTACATCCGGTCGAGGTGTTCGTTGCCTCGGTCGAAGCTCAGTTCATTTCGGATGAAAAGAGCAATAAAGATGACGACCGTAAAGCTGACAGTCAGGCCGAAGATAGTGATGAAAGAATAGGCCTTGTGTCTCCGAAGATTGCGGAGCGTTATTTTCAAATGATGCCTGAACATGCTCAAACCTCCTCAATAAAGACGCCCTCTCTCAAAAAAGGTTGCGTCTTTTTCTTTAGAAACAGAAGTCAAGTATTAAAGCCAAGCTGGAAAAATGGTAAAATGATAAAGTCCTTTGTAAATAGACTCAGGGGGTCAGGGATGAAAAAGAGAATATTCCTTAGCGGGATTTTATCAACACTGCTTTTCTTTTCTCCTCACCATCTCCACAACTCAGAGGTGCCTCAAGAAAAGAAAGACCAGCAAGCGTTTCAGTACCAGGTCACGGTCATTCTCAAGCTGGTCCAGGTGTACGTGACCGATAACAGAGGAAACCCGGTGACGGATCTGGCCAAAGACGACTTCATCCTCTTTGACAACGGCAAGCTCCAGACCATCACCGATTTCGAAAAGCACATCCTGGCGCTGCCCAGTCAAAAAATAGAGGAAAGAGTTGAGAAAGAGGCCAAAGAGGAGAAAAAAGAGACAGAGCCCTCCCCAACTCCGGTGCCGCCCTCCATGATGAACCGGAAATTCCTGCTGCTTCTCGACCTCTTCCAGACCGATGCCTCTGGAATGACACGATCAAAAACAGCTGCCCTCCACTTCGTCGATACCCAGCTTCAGCCGACCGATGAAGTGGGTGTTATGACCTATACTCTGAATCAAGGCCTGGTCCTCAACGAATATCTGACTGCCGACCATCAGAAAGTGCGGAAGGCCATCCAGAAGATCAAGTCTGTCCCCGGAAGGATTTATGACCCGTTTGAAAAAGATGAAGAGCTAACCGAAGCGGAAAAAGTCCTTAAAAAGACAAGAGCCCTGCAGTTCGCCAGGGATATGGTGGAATTCGCCAAGTCCCTACGCTACATCCCTGGATTCAAAAACGTCATCCTCTTCTCCGGGGGGATATCCAGAAAAATGCTCTACGACACTGAAGCAGAGGAAGATGCCTATGGAATCCCGAAAACAAACCCGGCGCTTCGTGAAGCCTACGATGAACTGAGCAAAGAGCTCGCTTCCTCCAATACTCCTGTCTATGCTGTGAACACCATAGGGACTCGACAATTGCTGGAAAAAGGAGAGGGTTTTGACGAATTGGGCGACCACTCCCTGAAGATGCTGTCTGACCTCTCCGGAGGGCAATATTTTGCCGATGTGGCCACCTATAAAGCCATTGCCGAAAAGATCCAGAACGTGACCGGAAATTACTATGTTCTGGGATATTACATCGATGAAAAATGGGACGGCAAATATCACAACATCAAGGTCGAGGTCAAACGAAAAGGATGTGATGTCCATGCCCAGAAAGGTTATTTCAACCCCAGGCCTTTTGCCGAGCTCTCCGAATTCGAAAAGAAATTCCACCTCATGGACCTGGCTTTAAGTGGACGCTCTTATTTGCAGGAACCCCTGTCATTCTCTTTAATTACGCTTCCCTGCGCTGAAGAATCCGAGTCGAACCTTGTCCTGCTTTCCGAGCTTCCTGTCGAGACGATTGCAACCGAACTGAGTGGAAAAACAGAAATGATCACGCTGGTCTTCAACGAAGAAAACGCGGTGATCGACTCCTCTCAAGGCGAGGTCGATTTTTCCGTCTTTTCTCAAAAAAAGCTCTACCATTATTCTATCCTGTCTCTCTCTCCGGGGAAGTATAAATGCTGTGTTGTCATCCGAGACCTGAAGACAGGAAAAGGAGCCGTAGCCTCCTCTTCAGTAGAAATACTGGAGAGCCAGGAATCAGGATTGAGGCTTTATCCTCCTCTCCTGCTCATCCCTGACAAAGAAGCCCATTATTTGAGAGCTCAAAAAGACACGAAAGAAGAAGCGGCTGCGGCGAAAATTTCCTTGAACAAGATCTACCCATTTTTGACCAACAGACAGGCGCCGGTGACAGGAGAACTGGAGCAGGGTATCCCCAATTTATTGGCCATACTGCGCTGCTCGATTTTCGACATCCAGAGTCCTGAGGTCGATCTCACTGCCAATCTGGTCAATAAGGCAACAGGGCAGATAATGCAGCTAGATTTCTCCATCCTTTCCTCGAAGAGTCAGGAAGGGTCCGATATTCTCTTAATCGAGTTCCCACTTCCTGAGATGAAACCAGGTGAATACACACTGGAAATTTCGGCTGAAGAATTATCGACACAATCGAAATCCAAGGTCACTCATCATTTTCGCGTCAAATAGCTTCATCTTTTTTCGCCCGAGAAACAACAAATATCACTTCAAAAATCATTTTGAATTTCTGTTTGAAAAAAAATTTAAAACAGGCTGAACAACAAGAGCGAATATTGCGCTTTTCAGAGAACGAAATGACCTGGCGTCTCTCTGAAGAAGAAGATGAGAAAAAGCAAGTGAACATTTTCATGCTTCTTTCCGTTTGAATATGTGAATTAACCTAAAAGTAACAATTGGGAGGATTTTAATATGTTACCTTTCAATACAAAGAAAAAATTCAGCTTACTCACAGCCATCTTACTGCTTGTGATTTCGGGATTTCTAGCGGCCCAGGATAAAATCGTTGAATTGAAGTTCGCCCAGCCTCCTGTATCGGATTCGGATGCATCCAGAACACTGCAGAGCTTGGTGAGAGCAAGAGCCATAAGCGAGACATATTCTACCGGAGGCCTTTATCTCATGACTCACTATGGCGATCGTGAAGAACTCTTTCAAAAAGAAAACCAAAAAGGGATTGACAATCCTCTGAAAAATCAGACCTGGCGCTATTGCAGTGTATTCTCTGCAACCACTGAGAATTCTGTCATCATGGGGAGAAATTGGGATAATCAAAATGTGGGCTCCATCATCGTCAGTCTCTACTATCCCCCCAAAGGATATGCTTCGATTTCCTTTTCCCGAGCCATAGATATGGGTTTTCCACTCAACGTGGACCTGTTGGATTTCAAATCAACTGATTTAGGAAATAAGCTGCTTCTGGCTCCTTTTTATGCCATGGACGGGGTCAATGAACACGGTCTTGCAGTCTCTGTGGCCGGTGTAAAGCAAACAACAGTCAAACAAAAAAGCGGTAAAGAATCGGTGGGGATCACATTCCTGATTCGAAAAATTCTCGACCAAACAAAAAACATTGAAGAAGCTGTCGTCCTGGTCGAAAAGTTCATCCCCTTTGATCTCGATAAAAACTCCTTAAACTGCCATCTTTTCATCGCCGATGCATCGGGTAAGTCCGTTGTTCTGGAATATGTTGAAGATCAGTGGAAAAGAATATCCGGAGACAGATCCTGGCAGGTCCTCACCAACAGGCCCGTATACAATGTGCCGGATGCAAAGCTCAGAGATCAATGCTGGCGCTATCGCAGCATATCCGATTCTCTCGAAAAGACAAAGGGAAATGTGGACTGGAAAGCCGGCCTGAAAATCCTGCAAGATGTAAGGCAAAAAGGCACAACCTGGTCTGTTGTCTATTCCCTCGCGTCAAAAGAACTCTACTTCTCTGTTTATCAAAACTGGAACATCATTTATCACCTGGAAACATTCTAATAACCAAAATTTCAAAGGAGTTCGGAAAAACTAATCGAACAAAGCAAGCAGTAAAGAAATCCAATTGAAAGTGTAGGTGATTATGAAAGGCAAATCAGTTGTTGAAGTGGTCATTGTTTTTGTGCTCATGAAATTATTTTCAATCTGGTTTGACTCGATCCTCGCCGGTGTGAATGTTGCTTCCGGGTGGAGAACATTCATATTCGGTTTGCAGGCTATCGTCATTCCAATGGCTATTATCTGGCTATTGAAAAGGAAATGGTCTGTTTATGGTTTTAGTATTCATAAATTTCGTCCGGTTCTCCATTATGGTTTTATCGGAGCTCTGTTAATGATGTTGCTTGGAGCAGGAATGGGCTTATTGAAAAGCCGTGGAATCAATCAAAGCGGAATAGAGGGTTCTCTCATCCTGAGTGCCATTGCGGTCATCATGATCATCCTGTTTATCCTGGCTGCACGATTATCCCAGAAAAGGGAAGGCCGACAAAAGGATTTCAAATTTCGCATAGCTTATAAGCTGTTGATATTGGCTGTTTTGGTTTCCTGCCCGATCATTGTTGCCATAGTCCGGGGTACGAATGTAACCGGAATCATCGCCTGGGACCTTTATTTTCTCTTTATGGTAGGGTTTGGTGAAGAGATAAAGTACAGGGGTTATTTCCAGTCAAGAATCAATGAGGAATTTGGCCGTCCCTGGCAAATATTCGGTATCCCTTTTGGGCCCGGACTGATTGTTGTCTCCATTCTGTTCGGTCTTTCCCATATCGGTCAATTCGGGATATTCAATCCTTTTTTAGGTCAGTACACGGTCAATCCTTGGATGGGTGTTCAAGCCTTTTTCGGCGCACTTTTCTTTGGTCTTATTCGGGAGAAGGCCGATAATATCATTGCCTCCGGTATTTCTCATGGTGTCCCCAATGCATTCGGACAGGTGCTGGTAATGGCACTTAAATAAGCTTTTAAGAGTCAGATTTTGAGTAAACGATTTTACTGTTCTTTGATAATTGCAGCTTTATTTTGCACGGCGTGCACTATGCAATGTGACTTTACGGATTTCTCTTTCAAGTGAATCTTGATCATTGAGCTGAAATTGCAGTTCTTCAAAATATTATTTTTCTTGAAACCTTTTTGATAATCCCACGTATATATTTTTGTGAAACGCAAAAATATACCACCTGGGTTGGAATGCAAGAGCTAAGCAAAGCCGAAGAGATTGTCTTGCTTGCGATCTGGCGTGTCGGTCAAAACGCTTACGGCGTAACTATTCGCAAACAGATCGAAAGGGATTCTGGCAGAGATTACACCTACGGCACCCTCTACGGACTCTTGAGACAGCTGGCCTTCAAGGGTTTTGTCCGGAAACGGCTGGGCGACCCGACTCCGAAAAAAGGAGGACGCCGGAAGACCTATTTCGACCTGACACAAGAAGGCAAGCAAGCGTTGAAAGAAGCCATTCAGCTCCACCGCCGGGTGTGGAAAGATCTGGATGAGTGGTTTTTCGATAAGGCATGAAACGAGGCAAAAAACAAGAGGCAATGGACAAAAGGTCACACAATCAAGAACCTCCTGGGTTGGCCCAATGGCTGATGAAGCAGATGTCCTGGTCCGAAGATCGAGATGCCATCCTTGACAATCTCCGGGAAGAATTCACCTATCGTCTTTCGGCGCAGGGAAAGGCGTTCGCCAGATTGTGGTATTGGCTGCATGTGCTCAGGTCGGTTTTGCCTTTCATGAGGTTTGAACTGAAATGGAGGCTAGCCATGTTTAAGAATTATATGAAAATAGCGCTTCGAAATTTTTTTAAGCATAAAAGTTTTTCCTTTATCAATATTTCGGGTCTGGCCATAGGCATGGCCTGTTGCCTGCTGATCATGCTCTGGGTTCAGGATGAATTGAACTATGAGAAATTCAACGCAAATATTGACGATATATTCTGTGTCGTGCATTATTCGGAGAAAGAACCGGATAGCCTCAACTCTTCAGTACCGGCACCTTTAATTCCCTATTTGAAAGATAAATATCCCGAAATACAACATGCTTCACGATTCAGAGACAGTGGCAGGCGGCTCTTCTCTTATAAAGCGGACAGTGTTTTCGAAGATAACGGCGGATTTTCCGATCCAGGCCTTTTTGACATTTTTTCATTCAAAGCTGTCATGAGTGACCCAAAGGCCGCATTAACGGATCTCAATACGATAGTCCTGACAAGAAGTATGGCGGAGAGATATTTCGGTACTGAGGACCCTTTGGGGAAAACTATTAAACTGGAGAACCAGTATATTTTTTCAGTGGGAGCCATAATTGAGGATATCCCCAGAAGTTCCAGTATTCGATTCGATTATTTGATTCCGTTCGAGAATTACGGTCGATTTGCTCAGTTAGATATGGATGACTGGGGAAGGTATGAAGGCTATGCGGGATTTGTTATTTTACAAAACAAGGCTGAACAGGAAGCATTCTCAGAGAAGATCGTTAATGAGATTGTACACAATAATCCGACCTCCCCCTATAGACTCAAACTTTTTCCTTATAAAGATCTTCGTTTATTTGGATTGAACAACGATGGAACTTTAAGATTCGTCCTGGTCTTTTCTGCTATCGCCATCTTGATACTCCTGATTGCCTGTATAAACTTTGTCAATCTCACCACTGCCCAATCAGGTAAAAGAGCAAGGGAGATAGGGATGAGAAAAGTCATCGGGGCCAGTAAGTCATCAATAAGAAAACAGATATATTCTGAGTTGTTCGTCATAGTGACAATCGCCTTTATTCTGGCGGTCATCCTGGTCGATCTCTTCCTTCCCAGATTAAATGCTCTTTCGGGTAAAACACTCACTTTTTCAATAACTGAGAATCCAGGATTGTTACTGAGTATGCTTGGTATCGCCTTCGTTACAATGATAATTTCAGGCACTTATCCTGCTTTCTATTTGTCTTCTTTTTTACCTGTAAAAGTCATGAAGGCGGCTCCTTCAGCCGGATCAAGCAAGTCGTCTTTAAGAAAACTGCTGGTCATTTCTCAGTTTACGATTTCGATTGTTCTTATCATCTCCACTCTCATTATTACTCAACAGATGATTTATATAAAAAATAAAGAGCTGGGTTTTGATAAGGACCATTTGGTCTACGTTGAACTTTTGGGTAATTTAAAAGCGAGGTTTGACACGGTTAAAAATGAACTGTTGAGAAATCCCAATATTAACTCTGTAACGACCGCTGTGAGTCTTCCCAATAATGCAGCAAATGACGCAGGCGGCCTTGATTGGGAAGGAAAACCTGCTGATGTAAGAGGTGGAATGACTTTTATCAGCGTGGAGAAGGATTATTTCAAAACTGTTGGGATTGAATTTCTTGAGGGTGAGACTTTTAAAACAATCCCGGACAATAGAATACTCAGAGAGTTCATTATTAATGAAAAAGCTATTGAATTCATGCAGATAGAAAATCCTGTCGGAAAGTCCTTTAAGATGTGGGATAGAGCTCCAGGCCGGATAATCGGGATCGTGAGAAATGTTCACAATGCATCTTTGCATCAGGAAATTCGCCCTGCATTCTATGTGCAGTTTCCCTATTTCTATAACTATTTGATCATCAATATGAAAGATGAAAATATCCATAACACCATAGGATTCATTCAGGATGTCTACAGAAAGGTCAACCCCAATTATCCCTTCGAGTTTCATTTTCTGAATGAGAATATTGATCAGTTTTATCGGACAGAGATGCAGATCAACAGGATAATCACATCTTTTACAATGCTGGCTATTTTCATATCCTGTCTCGGTCTGTTTGGATTATCCTTGTTTATGACGGAGCAACGGGTCAAAGAGATCGGCATCAGAAAAACACTCGGGGCGACTGTTTCCAATATTGTAGGGCTGATGTCAAAGGATTTCCTTCTTCTTGTTGCAGTCGCCAATCTTATCTCGTGGCCTGCTGCCTACTTTATCATGAACAGATGGCTTCAGAATTTTGTCTATAGGATAGATATGAGACTCTGGATATTCGCGCTGGCTGCTGGCCTGGCGCTGTTCATCGCTTTTCTCACCATCAGTTTCCAAACCATCAAAGCTGCCACGGCCAATCCGGTGGATTCCCTGCGGTATGAATGATGGATGTGCAGCGGCGCTTGATCGATAGGCACTGCAACCTCGATTTGATTAGTTCAGGGAATACTGAGATGTTTATTGACTATTTGAAAACGGCCTTTCGGAACCTGAGGCGGCATCTTGCCTTCAATCTGAGCTTCGATATCTTTGATTAATCGCGCTTGAATCACTTTTTCCGCCACGACATTCTCACCCCGTCCTCGTTAATTTCGTAGTAGTTTTCAATCTGGGTTTCTATCTCGAAGCCTAAGCTCCGGTAGTATGTGATAAGTTCTGTATTTTGAGCTCTCACGATCAATTTGATTCGGTCGTATTTATCCATGATGGATTGCAGAAGGCGCTTTCCTCCTCCCTGGCGGCGGTGCTTTGGAGATACAGCAATGTCCTGAAGCTCGACGAATCCCCTTTTCTTATCTTCCTCCACGAATGCATACCCGATCACCCGTTCGTTGTCGTCGAACAGGACAAAACACTCGCTGCCGGTTTTCAAAAGGTCGATGATTCCGGTGGAGTTGTTCCAGACTTCGTTGTGCAGGGCTACGATTTCGTTGATGATCCGTAAGGAAGCGAGGCTTTTCACTTTGGTGATCATGTACCGTTCCATTTCTCAATACTTCGCGATCATGCAGCCCCGGATAGAGGTGGCTGCGCTGGTCGCGGTAAGCCGTTCTGCGTCGTGATGCCATCGGACATCATGTAATAATAATGCGTCTCCATGTTGATGAACTTTTTCTTATACTCTGTCAGGCAGGAGCTTAAATCATAATACAGGATTCCCATCTGTCGGCAGTGTTCGATATTTTTCAGTATGGCAAAAATCCCCAGGCCCCGGGAGGCAAGGTGCGGCTGACAGTTGCGCAGGCACATGTAATCGTCGACGCGGTCCAGCTCTCTGCGGACAGAAAAATTGGCAGCTACCAGTTCGTGGTTCAAATAAAAATAAAGCGCGATCAATTTTCCCATTTCCTCAGCCCGGCGCATGAGTAAAAGATCGGTAAAGGTCTTATCCCTGCTGTAGCTGACATAGCTTTCTGAAATGGCTCCTTTCTTTTTCTGCCAATAATCGAGCTGCTGCTTTAATATATCCTGAATCTCATTCCAGCGCAGCCGGGAATCCGCTATAACTTCAAGGTCTCCATTTATCCTTGATGTTCGTTTTAAATCATGACGGTGTTTTTTCTTCAGGGATTGATAATACTCTTCCTGGGAGTGCTTCATATCGATAAGGCCGCGGGTAGAACAGCCCAAGTACTGCGGCTCTTCGGGAACATAGAAGCAGCTGAGGTCATCGCTGAAATGGGGGGGAAGATGCTCCAGGAAATGATGGATTTCTGCGGGAGGGCAGAAATATTCTTTGGAGATGATAAAGTCTTCAGCAAAGCTCCAGAAACATTCCCCGGACATATCGTGATCGCCAAAGATGAGCGGAAAAATCCCAACGCACTTATCATCCTTCAACCCCACGACAATATTCAGAATGAAGCCTCGCTTCTTATAAAAATGATTCCAGATCAGCTCATTCGCCGTACAATCCACGGATAACTCACCGCTTTTATAGGTCCGGTTCAGCTCCATCCAGAAAAGCTTGACCTCATGATATGAATTGAAATTGAGAATCTTCATTTTTCTCCTTTACCGGCTGCATTTTGTTTTATCGAATCTGAGGATTGAGTGACGATATTTCCCCATAGAGCGAGCGATGTCGTTTGGCATGATACGGTGCTTGGGCAGGAGTAGAGAGTATTGTGCAAAGCATAAGTCGGAGGAGGAGATGCTGTTTTTCAGGTCAATGGCTGGACGCCATTGACCCAGTGGGTCGATTTCTCCTGAGCTGGGGTCTGCGTTCATGGCAGGGATTAGGGGTGGTCAGCCCATCAGGTAATCCTACAGAGGGAAGGCATAAGGTTCATGTTATCATTCAAACCTAGCACATAATATAAGCGAAATATAGTAAGATTGCAAGTGGGTGCAAAAAAATTCAATTAAATCATCAAGTCTCCAAAAAATTCGGAGCTCTTGATTGATTTTCCCGCCTTGGATTTGGGCTAAAATGACCTAAAATCAGCAAGTTAGATTCAGACATCAACACTCGATCAATGGGCTCATAACCCGGATGTCGCTGGCTTAAGTCCAAGGGACCTGCCGTAATCTCCCCTCAACTTCCTCAATTTTCTGAGCTATAAGAATCTCCCTTTCTGGCTGCTGGCTGGGGGAGTATCTTTGTCTCGATTTTCCCATCAAATATAAAATAGAAATGACGGAGTTAATCTAAAGCTTTATGAATTCAAGGTTGGGTAGATTCATTACTCATTTTGAGTCGTTGACCTTGTCGTTTTGGATGTGATACTCTCATCCTCCGGTGCCAGGGGATGGAAATTAGTGATAAGGGTGGGGGATTTGGATAAAGTACAAAAACGAATTTTCTATAATATAAACACAATACATATTACGAATGAAAATGAAAGAAGTCTATGTTAAAAACCGCAAGGAGTGGCGGGAGTGGTTAAGTGAAAACCATGACAGGGAGACAGGCGTCTGGTTGATTTTTTACAAGAAGGGAATTGCCAAGCCCACATTAGAGTATGAGGACTCTGTGGAAGAAGCCTTGTGTTTTGGCTGGATAGACAGCATCATCAAAAAAATCGACAAAGAAAAATATGCAAGAAAATTTACTCCCAGGAAACCGGCCAGCCGCTGGTCGGAATTGAATAAGAAGCGCGTAGAAAAAATGATAAAGGCAGGTTTGATGACTCCATTCGGTTTAGAAAAGATTAATGAAGCTCAGAAAAGCGGCCTCTGGGAAAAAACCGAGCGGCCCAGGCTCTCATTTGAAATGCCTCCCGAATTTGCGGAAGCCTTGGAAAATAATCCAAAGGCCAAAGAAAATTTTGAAAAACTGGCTCCCAGCTATCAAAAACAATACCTCGGGTGGATCGAGGTGGCGAAACAGCCTGAAACCAGAAAAAAAAGGATCAAAGAGTCCATTTCTTTGCTTAAGAAAGGGGAAAAACTGGGTTTAAAATAGGGCTAAGAATTTCCTTTCCAGCTAAGCTGGCTGAGTAAACATCTTTATCTCGATTTTCCATCAATCATCGAAGGGAAATAAAAAAAAGATCATACAAAATATTCCCTGCGGGCTCCGTCAGCTATCAAGAGTTTCCGTGTCTTTAAAAAAGGGGGGCGTCTTTATTGGGGCTCTTTCCTGATTATGTTGTTGAATCTCGTACTGGAGATATAATGGTCTGCCAGAAGCCTCCCATCGTGAATAAGATTAAATACTGAATATATCGAGGGCGCATCCTGAGCTTGTTTTGCAGTTTTCAATTCTGTGATTTTGATTTTCAATTTATCTCTGGTCTTTTTATCCAATTCAAGGATGAACCTGGCAACCCACGGACATTGATGAGAATAAACTATGTGCCATCCTTTATACTTTTTGAGTTGTTTTTTATGATCTTTAAATTTTGGCAGGGTTCCTTTTTTGATCTGCTTGACTAATAGTTGCTGTTTTCCGTCTTCTTGGATAATTTTAAAGCCGTTTTTCAGGAAAATATCTTTATTAGCCATAAATGCATCATCACTGGCAATGACTGCAACACCTTGCTTCCCTGCCGCATCTTTTAGACATTCTTTGATCAAGTCCGATCCATATCCTTTTTTCTTATAGCTATTGGGATTGATCCAGATGCAATGAATGAATAAATAGTCTTTGGCCTCAACAGCCCTCCAGGCATTCTCTCCCGAAATATACTCAATAAAACCATGGGCTTTCTTATCTGCCTCATCAAAAAGAGCCTTGATCTTCAGCCCTTCCGAAGATCGCTTTTTCAGCCAATCCCGCTTTATTCTGTATCCCTCATTTTTTGGGTTGAGAAAACAAGTCGGAGGGTACTCTTCAATGTTCTCGAGATTGACATCAATTATCTTGGGTTTCATTTTTCAACCTTCGTGATGTTTTTCAAAAAGAGATATAAAAACACGATGCTAATCACGGCCAACACGACAAAAATGACCGCGATGGACATGTCTTCCGCGATGCCTCTTGCCTTGGCCATCATGACCATCCCCGCAAGAGCGATAGAGAGGATGATGAGGAAAACGAGCAGGACCGGAGCCAGGATATATCCCAGCCGGCGTTTTTTCATCAACAATACGGCCGTCAGGGCGAGCCCGGGAAGGGCGATGGACAGGTCCAGGACGTGAACGGGGTTTACCAGGAGATTGTAATCACTGACAGTTTTAGGCATGGTATTCTTCAAGATAGCCGGAACGACATCCTTGAGCCAGAGCATATAAAAGAGTACGGAAATGAGAAGCAGGTACACTCCGGTCAATCGGGTTGGGACCTTTTCCCCGAACCAGTTTTGAACATCCATCCTGTTCAGCCCAAGGATGGCCAGGACGAATAAATAGAGCGAGCTTCCCAGGATCAGGCAGTAGAGAAGGAAGAATTTGTTGAAATAAACCCCGAAGGCGTAGATGCAAAAGGAATAGAGGATGTAAAAAACGGTTCCGGCGAAGATAAATGAGGCGATCCGGTTGTTCCGGAGCATGAAGATCAGGGAAAGGACAAGCAGCGGCACGACGAGAACAAGATCGACCAGGTCCTGGCCGGCGCCTTGGGCTGCCATGGAGGCCGCGTCTAGCTCATAGGTCGCGGCATCGAACGCTCCGAAGAAAGAGACGACAGCCAGGGCTGCAGCCAGAACTGTTGATAATATGACGATCGCTTTCTTGTGTTCCATATCCGGACCTCCTGAGTATAAATACAGTTGTATTTGCGCAATGTCGCGCTTTGGACATTACCATTTTCTGGGAAAATTTTCCAGAAACAAGCGCGGATAGAACTAATCCAATAAGATAGATTATTATGCCGACAGCTGTCAGACCATTTTTTTGGTTTAACTAATGGCCCAATTTTCTGCGTGGATGATGAGGATAGCTATCCGCTGTGTTCCGCTATCTCGTTCTTCCTATTTATCCTTTTCCTCAAAGCTTTTGGTGTCCCACTTGAGCGGTTCGATGACCTTGCCCCCAGCATCGACTTCTATCTCGCCCGTCTGACCATCCTTCACAAGCTCCGCCTCATAGACGTATCTCGGCCTGTCCTTTTGTTTTCTCTTATTTTTGGGCTGGACGGAGGGATTTGCGCTTCTTCAGCCAGCGCTCCCTCAGACGCACAGAATCCAGGCCGAGCAGATTGCCTTTGGAGAACGGGTTTTTTCCCGTGCATTTAAAACTCAGGGTGTGCTTCCCGGGATCGAGGACATAACTGCCGAGATAGTAATCCTTGACGAGGATTTCTTTAGCATGGAGGTCCAACGCTCCTCCTGCGCCCCAGTCAGGATAGCCTTCAAGCTGGGTCACGTCCTTCCCGTCGAGAAAAATGCGGTAGACCCCGTAATCCGGCGCGCAGGTCAGCCGTAGCACCAGGCCCCGGAGCTCCTTCTTTTCGACATGAAAATCAAGCTCCAGGGAAGGATTATCGGCGGAAGGAACAAACAGGACCTGGCCTTCCCCTGTCCAATCATATCCTTTCTGCAGTTCAGCCTTTCCTCCAGAGGGCCGGGCCGTCAGTATCATGTCCTTGCCTTCGACAATAATATCCAGGTTGGGGAACATCCTCTCCTTGAGGGGCGGCAGGCTCGTGAACCGCTTGGGCTGGCCAACTTGGTACCAGAAGGCGACAGTGGCCATGTCGTCCTCCCGTTCCACATGGCCGTCGATCTCGCCGGTTTCGGTCTCATCTGCGGAGATCCAGCCCGTGTGCTCGATCTCGAAGCGGATCGATTTTTGAAAACGGACCGGGTCAGCGATATGCCAACGGTAAAGCGTGTATCTTACGCCCAAGTCGCTGGGATCGGCGCTCATGTAAGTGCACCCAAAATAGGGGAACAGGCATTCGTTCAATCCCCAGGCGCAGAGAAAATAATCTTCTGTCCCGGTTCCCTGGATGGTCGGCTTTGTATCACCGTCGATATAGATCCGGGCATCTCCCTCTCCAAACCAGAATGGAGAGCGGGAGCGTGCTGACATGACCGTTCCCACGTAGTGTCCCTGGCCTTCCGCCTCCAGTATGAGATAATCTCTCCCGGCGCTCTCGGGGAATTCCTGCCGGTATTGGGCACAGAAATAGGCTGTATCTTTGGACAGGCTGTCATATTCAGTGTAGTCGATCTGGTAATAGAAGCTGCGGACATTCTTTTCGCCCTCATTGGTCACCGTGATCTTTCCCTGCTTGAAGAAGGGCATCTGCCAGTAGCAGTTGTAGCCGTCGCCCCCTTCGACCAGAACCGGGATCGAGCGGATCTCCCGCCGCAGACCAAATCCGGCTCCGAAGAAATCCCCCAACGGGGCCTCGACTGCCGGATGTTTCCCCTCATCCCAGTACATACGCAGCACGATCTCATCAGGACGGGCCGAACCATACTTCTCGAGCCAGTTGGGTCGGGCATCGTTAAAAGTCAGCCAGATATGGTTGATGACTGCGGGCCCTTTTATATCGGCGAGGACCATGGTCTCTCCTGGCTGGATATACGTCCGCCGGTCATAATTGCTGTTAAAATCCGGGTCAGACGATGTTACCGCCTTTGAGCGGCCCTTTTTTGCCCGGGTCAAGTCTGACATCAAGCCGCCAGCACTCTCCTGGCTCGTGCTCTGCAAGGCAAACCCAACCATGAAAAGCAAAAAAATGACGATTCTTTTTGATCTCATGAGACTTCTCCTTCGGATGTTGACTTTGTACGAAAGAATATTTTTTAGGCCTGTTTCTTAAGGATACAGATCAATTCTGTGCTTTTCGCTTCTTTCCCCACCCTTCGAAGATCGAGTAGACAACTGGAACGATAACCAGAGTGATCAGCGTTGAGCTGAACAGACCACCGATAACTGCCCTGGCCATTGGAGCCTGCGCTTCTCCTCCTTCGGAGAGTCCGAGGGCCAAGGGAGTCAGAGCCATCATTGTGGTGGTGGCTGTCATCAATATCGGACGAAGCCTGCGCCGGCCAGCCTCTTCAATGGCTTCTCGAAGCGGCATTTTATCCCGGCGGCGAAGGAGATTGGTGTAGTCCACCAGGAGTATGGCGTTGTTGACGACGATCCCTCCTAGCATGATGCAACCGATGTAGGATTGGACATTGAAAGTGGTGTTCGTCAGGAACAGCATAAGGATGACTCCGATAGCAGCCAGAGGAATGGAGAACATGACCACAAAAGGATCGCGGAGAGATTCATAAAGGGAGGCCATAACCATATAGACGAGCATCAAAGCCAGGATGAGGCCGAGTAACAATTCCCGGAAGGCTTTCTGCTGCTCTTCGTAGTCGCCGGTGAAGAGAATGCTGAACTCCCTGGGCACGGGAAGGGTCTGGAGCCTCTCGCGAATATCAGCGATGATCGATCCCATGTCTCTCCCGCTGATGTTGGCCGAGACCGTGACAGTGCGTTCCTGGTCCTTGCGCTGGATCTGGACCGGACCGCTTCTCGGCTGCACACTGACCACATTCCTCAGCATGACAGGCTGTCCTTCGGTATTGGTAAGGGTCAAGTCCAGGATATCCTCCAGGCTCATTTGCTCAGCGTCCTGGACCTTAACCCGGATCCAGAATTCGTCCCCAGCCTCTCGGTAGTTACTAGCCCGCGTTCCGGTGAGGAACGTCTGGAGAGTGTAAGCGATCTGAGAAACTGTGAGCTTCATATCAGCGGCCTTCTGGCGGTCGATGACGATGATTTCTTCCGGGGTGCCGGTTTCACGGCTCACCTGGGCATCGGTGATGCCATCGACCTTCTCCACCAAGCTCATGACCTGTTGGGCCAAAGCATCGGCTATTTCCAGGTCATATCCTCTTATTTCGATCTGGACCTGGTCCCCGCCGCTGGTGCCCATCCTAAGGAGAAAGAATCCCTGTCCTGATCTTAGCCGTGTTCTTAATCCGGGAATCCCCTCAAGCTTTCCTCGGAGGCTGGCTGCAATGTCATCACTGGACCTTGACCGCTTCGATTGGGGCACAAGGGAGACTCTCATTTCTCCGACGTGAGAACCGCTTCCGCGGAAGCTCGATCCCCCTATACTCTCCACCATGCTGTTCATTTCAGGAACATTGTTCTCTACGATGGCTGCAATGGTCTTAAACTTTTCATCAATGATCCCTAGGCGGGTGCCGATTTCCATTTCGCCGCTGACCCGCACCTCCCCCTCGTCTGCTGCTGGCATGAACTCGGTACCCACAAGCGAGACGAGGGCAAGACTTCCGATGAAAAGCAGAAAGGCTATCCCCAGCACAAGAAGGCGGTGATTCAGCGCATAGTGGAGCAGTTCTTTGTATCTGTTCTCCAGGTTAATAAAAAATTGGCCGCTTTTTTGGTACAGTTTAAGCGTCAGCGATTTTTTCGTTGAATTCGCAAGTTTTGTGACCCGGAGGATCTTGCTGGAAAGCATGGGCACGAGAGTGAGGGCAACGATCAGGGAGCATAAAAGCGCAAAAGCGATGACGTAGGAGAGCTGTCTGAACATGATTCCTGACATGCCTCTGAGGAAGATCAAAGGAAGAAAAACAGCCAGAGTGGTCAGGGTGCTGGCAATAACCGCAGATTGAACCTCCCCAGTGCCGTTGAGGGCGGCCTGGACAGGTTTCTCGCCCGATTCCTGAATCCTGTAGATGTTTTCCAGGACGACAATGGAGTTATCGAGCAGCATGCCTATTCCGAGGGCGAGCCCTCCGAGCGTCATGATGTTCAGAGTGAATCCTCCGAAGTAGATCAAGGCAAACGTAGCAATGATCGAGATCGGGATGGCTGTGGCAATGACAGTCGTGCTTCGAAAACTGCGCAGGAAAAACAACAGGACCAGAACTGCCAACAGCCCTCCATAAACGGCGGCTCTGCCCACATTCGAGATTGAACTCTGGATGTATTTGGATGAATCGATTATTGGAACGAGGGTAATTTGAGGAATGTCGCGCTGGATAAGCTCCATCTCTTTCAAAACAGCTTGTGCGACCTCGACCGTGTTTTTGCCTGATTGTTTGCTTATAGAGAGTCTTATTCCTGGTTTGCCGTTGACCCGGACTATCCGTCTGATCTTCTGCCAGGAATCCTCCACAGTGGCGATTTCTTTGATCTGTATCGGGACGCCGTCCCTGATGGCCACCACTGTATCGCGAATCTCATCCAGGTTTGTGTAAACGCCCGGGGTGCGGATGAGGACCTCAAAGTTGCCCCGTTCTATGGTGCCGGCCGGGACGTCCACATTTTCAGACCTGATTTTGTTGAGGATCAGGTCTAGTGGCAGTCCGAGGGCTTTGATTTTATCCTGTTCAAGGTTGACGTGTATCTCCCGTTCGAGACCTCCCCAGATATCCAGGGAAGCCACTCCGGGCACGCGCTCGATACGGTACTTAATCTGATCGTCGATGATGCGCCGTGTCTGAATAGGATCCAGGTCAGACGATGCTCCTAGGATCAGGATGGGGAAGCTCGCCGGGTCAAATTTACGCAGCCTTGGCCGATCCACGTCATCCGGGAGAGAAGGGATGATTCGGTCCAAACGGTCCCGGATATCGTTGGAAGCTTCCTCCAGATCAGTCCCCCACGCAAAAGAAACACGCACCATGCTGCTGCCTTCAGAAGAGGTGGATGAGATCTCCTCTACACCAGGCACAGCAGCCATGGCTTCCTCGATCCGACGGGTTATCAATTCTTCCATTTCTTCAGGGCTGGCATTGCCATAAGATGTAAAAAGACTGAGAGTGGGGTAGGTTATATCCGGCATGAGGTCTATCGGAAGACGGGTGAAAGATATGAAGCCGAGTATGATCACGATCAAAAAGATCATGACGGTAAAAATCGGGTGATATACTGAAAATCGAGATAGATTCATCTTTGTTCTCCTGGTTTCATCTCGGGAGAGCTCTTTTCATCCTGAGGAGAGGAAGGTTGAGGCAAGATGATCGGGCTTCCATCCGCGAGAAGATGCTGGCCCAGAGTCACCACAAATCCAGAGAAGGAGGGGGGATCGGCAATCTCTGCCAGTTCACTGTTGGAGATACCGACCTTAACAGGCACAAACCGGACTATGCTATTCTCCATATCCGCTAGAAACACTCCCTGCCGATTGTCACGTTTGACAACAGCGCTCATCGGAACCACGGTGGCGTTGTCATGGATCGCATACTCAACCTGGACACTGACAAACATTCCGGGTTTGAATAGCTCCTCCGGATTGGGAATCTCGATTTCGATCCTTGCCTCCCTGGATGTTTCTTGTAGGAGGGGTGCGATACGGACGATTTTGCCGGATGCAGCTTTATCAGGGATGGCATCCGTGCTGATGAATGCGTTTTGCTCTTTTTTTATCCGGAAATAATCCTTATCAGTGATGTGGATCACGGCCAGCAAGGGATCGATCTCGAGGATGGAGAGGATCGGGGCATTGGCTGTGAGCATGGTCCCTTCATGCACTAACCTCTCTCCAACGACCCTGGAATTGCTGCCGTCTTCCCAGGTGGCTCTTATTTTTGTGTAGGAGAGCCGAACATTGGCTGCTTCCAGAGCGGCTCTTCTGTGTGCTACCTGTGCCTTGGCAACCTTGGACCTGGATTCCTGCGTGGTGAAGGCGCCTTTGGCCGCATCGAGTTCAGAGTCAGCGGAAATGCCTCTTTTGTGAAGCTCCTGGATCCTTTCCAATTCCCGTTGGGCCACGTTCAGGGAGCTCAGTGACTCTTCGAGGTTGGCTTGCGCCACCTGCAAGTCTGCCTCAGCCTGGCGGACCTGCTGGCTGTATTCCTCATTATCGAGTTCTGCGATCAACTGGTTGCGCGTGACCCTGTCCCCGATATTGACCATGAGTTTTTCTAATCTTCCTGAGATTTTTGGGGCGATCATGAATTGAGACTTGGGAACCAGGGTTCCTGTGAAGTTCCCATAATCCCGGATTGTGGTTTTTTTAACAGCTGTGACTTCTACGGCTACAGGTGCTGCCTGGTTCCGAATACCCGGCCCCTGGCTGGATTTAAAAGCTTTTTGATAGACCTGCCAGCCGACCAGCCCGATAATGATGGCAGCAACAGCTATCAGTATGATCTTTCTTTTTTTCACCTTTTACCTCCGTAATCTTTTCCGCCCTGATAGCGACTTCCGTGCTTGTTTTCTTTATCTGAATCGATCAATGCATCTGGATGATACATGATAAAAAGCACTCCTTACCTTATTGCGATATCAGAAAATTTTATGTTTTTAGTCTGAAATGTTGTCCCCATTACTCTCTCTAAATTGGCCACAGAAAGAATATAATCGACCATTGCCCTCAACTCAGTGCTCTGGGCATCCGCTGCATCTCTTTGATACTGAAGGAGGAAGAAATTCGTGGATTTGCCGACTCGAAATTTCTCCTGCTCTGCTTCCAGCTTTTTTCTGGCCAGTTCACGTGCCGCTTTGTAGGCCTGGACTCTCTGGTAATTGGTCTCGACAGCTCTTACGGCTGTGGTGATCTCCAAGAATACCTGTTGCTCCTGTTCTTTGAGGTTCAAAAGAGCCTGTTCCAGGCTGACTTTTGCCTGAGCGTACTCGGCTCTCGAGAGTATGGTATTCAAAGGTATATCCAGAGTCAATCCGATTGACCAGTTGTCATAATCGAAGCGGAGAGCTTCCTGGAAGGCCTCGTTGGCTCCCCCGGGCTCTGTTCCTTCGACAACCCCGGTGAGAGGATTGTCGTCCTGGTACAAAATTCGGGTTCCTGAAACACCAGGGGACCAGTAGGAGGCCCGGAGGTTCAGCTCAGGCAGGAGCTGATTCCTTGCATATTTTGCGTTGAACTCTTTGGTGCCTATGTCTGTTCTCAGTGACTTGAGGTCCGGCCGGTTTTCCAGAGCTGTGAGCAGGGCGTCCTCGAGAGTTATTTCTCTTTTTTCGAGGGTGGGGCTGTCGCTGGGTATGATCTCTATGTTTCTTCCATCTTCAGAGGCAGACAGGTTGATGATTGTTTTCAGCCGGTCTTCGTTGTTCTTGACCGCTGCTTCAGCGGCCAGGATGTCGGCTTCCCGGGTGGCCACTTCAGATTGGGCCGTATAGATTTCTATCGGAGGCATAGTCCCCACCTCGATTTTCCTCTGGTTTTCTTCCAGCAGGTCACGGGCCAATTGGAGGGACTGCATTTGGACTTTCAGGTTCTCGATGCTGTAGACCAAGATCCAATAGGCCGCCTCAACACTGTAGATGGTATCCAGGAGAGTCTGTTGAAACTGGTTCTCGGAGATTTCTCTGTTGTTCTTGGCCACGATGATTTCTCTGCGGCTGATCTTATACCCAAGATTTTTCAGAAGGGGCTGGGTGAAGTCAAAGGTTATCGTGCTGCCAAACCTGGGATTGATGGTCTGAAATTTCCTGTTGGTTTCATTCATGTATGTGCTGAGAGATATATTAAATATACCTCCAGTCGGAATGGCCTGATTCAAAGACACTGCGTAGTCTCTATAGGTCCCTATGACTCGATCTCTCGCATCAATCCAGGACGAAGAAGTGGTGTTTGTTTCCCGGTTGTTAAGACCGACAGAAAAAGTGGGCATGAATTTTTCGCTGGCTCGAGATACGGAGAGGTCCGCCATCTCCGGGTTGAGGACTTCAACGGCAACACGAAGATTATTCTTCATAGCGCCGACAATGCAGTCTTCGAGGGAAAGAGATTTCCTGTTTTGCTGAGCAGAAAAGCTGGAAGTCAGGATGAAAATCAGAAAAATGAAAGCACAGGTGATTCGCTTCATCATCGTGTTCCTCCTCCATATTTTATAGGCACTTGCCTCATCACTCTATCTTTATGAGTATAAGACAACATTAGAAAAATATGAATAGATTATTAATGAAAAAAAGTGCTTGAACAGCGAGGATTGTTAATTTTTATTTTTAAAAAACCGTTGAAAAAACACAATATTTTATATATAAAATGGCTTGTCTTATGATTAAACAGCTGCACACCGCAGCCTGGACAATGGTTCATTCCGAGTTTAAACATTGTTTCAGCGTAAACTTAATCCAATCCAGGAGGTGAGGGATGGCTCTGCAGTTTAAGAAAGCTTTTCGAGTATTACTCCTTATATGTCTTGTGTTGAGCGTCTCGCGCGTCTTCTTTTCCCAGAGTACAGAAGAAAACATGATCAAGGACTTAAAATGGCGCAACGTCGGGCCAGCCAACATGGTTGGCCGCATCTCGGATTTTGAGGCCCTGGACAGTGACTTCACTCAGGTTCTCTGCGCCAGCGCTTCCGGAGGTGTCTGGAAATCCGTGAACGCAGGCACGACCTGGGAGCCCATTTTCGATAAGTACGGTTCTTCTTCCATAGGCGATGTGGCCTTCTTCCAGAAAAACCCGAATATCATCTGGGTGGGAACAGGCGAAGAATGCTGCCGGAACAGCATTGCCTGGGGTGACGGCATCTACAAATCCACTGACGGCGGAAAGACATTCACCCGGATGGGGCTGGAAGATACCCATACTATCGCCAGGATCATCACCCATCCGACCAATCCTGATATCGTCTATGCGGCAGCGACCGGGCACACCTGGGGGTACTCGGGAGACCGCGGTCTGCTCAAAACGACGAACGGCGGAAGGACCTGGCAGAAACTCACCAACGGACTGCCCAATGACGGAAAAACTG
>Ga0209427_10001823_pt1 | contig 24822 bp, 21 predicted proteins | sample DeeMarSWOR136_30_FD_187465 | JGI IMG/M metagenome (GOLD analysis project Ga0209427, IMG submission 187465) | Marine sediment microbial communities from White Oak River estuary, North Carolina - WOR-1-36_30 (SPAdes) (version 2) | ecosystem: Environmental > Aquatic > Marine > Intertidal zone >...
TTCCACTTAGGAGAAAAAGGATACTACAAAACCTTTCATTCAGCACGAGTTGTATCAACATCAGAGGCTGCAACTTCAAAAAAGAGGGTTAACCCGTGAACAAAAAACCTGACTACATCGTGAAAGCAGTAAAAAATGTGGAAGGTAAGGACAAATGGACAGACATTGGTGTAGCTTACATAAATCAAGGAGGGTCTGTAACGGTGTACCTCTCAGCCTTACCACTCAATGACAAAATAATCCTGATTCCTACAAGGAGTGGATAGCTCGTTACTCATCTTCACTACTACCCTCAAAAGAGATAACCTGTGCAACTGTACCATCTTCTGCACAAACCAGAGAATGTGCAAATTATGAGATTCTTTCTATTCTGTTACACGTGTAACAATTTGAACAAATTTACCTTTTTCACCTGTAGATTGTTGACAGAGAATCATTTATGAAAACATTGGTTAACAGCACTCACCTTCAGTTGAATTTGAACAACTCAACTGATACTGATCAAATCAAGTATAGAGTGAGGTAATACGTGTAACAAAATTTGGGGTTATCAATTATTTCAGATTATTATGATCCTTTTGTGCTGTAATACATTTGTACGCGTTGGTTACTGGATAAGCTTCCTGTTCAGATTTCTTATGAATTTATCATTTCTCCAGGACGTTTTGGTTCTCAGTTTTAAACCTACATACGGCGAGCATTCCAATGAATAGATTAGAGAGGGGATACCAAACCTTTATAAAATTAAGAGACAAAGTAGTATCATAAAAATAAGAGCCATATACAAGAACAACGTCTTAAAACCGTTGGAAAAATTAGATTTAAAAGAGGGTGAAGAGGTGGAGATAGAGGTGAGGAGATCGATGAAAGATTTCCATGGGAAATTAGAAATCGAGAAAGAGATTGCAGATAAGATCATAGAGATGGAAATATGGAGCTAAATCTCAGAAATGGGCTAAGAAAGTACAATGGAGAGCCCAAAGAGGTGTGGTATGTATGGAAAGAATTGAAGAAAATCCCTTATAGGAAATCTTGATAAGAAAGGGTTAACCCATTAGAAGAATAGTACTTTGGTAGGCCAAGATACTATAGAAGGTGTTTGCAGTCTTTTTTCTCCGCAAATATGGATAACCTTACTTTTTATAACAAAGTACAAATAGAGTTTTTGAAAAGAGTAGAAAGTGAATATTGAGAAAAAAGGTAGAAGAAGTTTCTTTTGGTGGATTTTGAAGAAAAAATTTCAGATTTGGGCATTGTTAATAGAAGACAATTTGTTACACGTGTAACAAAGTTGAGACAAACGTCCAGGGATTAGGTAATTCCTGTAATTATTGGGTTTTCATGTATAGTACTTACTCATCTTCGAATCATTTATGGACAGATGTCTGTGTGTGAATTGTATATGGTCTCAGGTTCTTTTTATAGGTGGTAAAAGTATAAATATGGCAAAGGATTACATACGCTGATGTCAAAAAAAGAAAATCTAGAACCCGACCTTAACCAGCTTTTCACCATTATAGATGAAAGTGGAGAAGAAGGAATCCACTTGGGTGATATCTTGAAAAAACTCGGTAAAGACGGACACGATTCAGACGTTGTCTTAGCTCTCCAGGATGACCTGTTTGAACTGAGTGAACGTGGCTACATTCACAGAGAAATAATCCAAAAACGGTTTGAGAGAGGAGTTTTGACCGAAATCAAATGGTTTGCAGCGGGAAAAGGTGAGTCAGTTTCAAATGGGGTTTTTATAGGGATGATGCCTGGCTGAATTATCTTGAATGCCTTTACTGAACATCAATCACACGAGCGGCTACACAGTTCCTTTTGCCATCTGTGTATTTCGTTTTTGGAACGAAGAATAAAGTACTATCAACAAGGAATCCTTCTTTCAAATTCACTGAGCAAAGATGTGGAAATCCCTTCTTAGATTTCAGTTTCTGTATTGCACAGATATGTGCTGTTCTGTGATTTTGGTTGCCATGAGTTTGGAAAAGTCATGAGAGATTCAACCACTATTTACGTGTGAATCGAGTGATTTGAAGGATTCATTAATCTTGACGGATTTGATAACCTTGACATAAAGTCAGTTATGGGACAACGTATACAGGTGAATGAAAATGAAAAGAACTTGCTCACTGTCTTAGGGAGACATCTAGGTATGTCTCTAAAAGAATTCACCAATTGCACCCCACACAAGTGGGTGAGCACTGTGGCAAAAAAGGTTGAGCAATTCAAGAAGCAGAATATTTTACACGAACTATTTTGTGCAGAATATTTTATACGAACAGGAATTATTATAAGAGGTTGTCCCATAATTCAAATCTTCTTGAAAAACAGATATTTTCTTATCTGTAAATAGAAATAGACTAAATATAAAAGAGAAAAAAAGACATTTATTGAATATCAAAACACTTTCTGGGACAGCCTCATAAGATTGAAATTGTAGTTGAAGTAACCTTCAGGTTGCCCTCCAATTACTATATCCATGTTACACGTGTAACAAAGAAGAAAACCACGTGGACAATCCTCTATACTGTGTATGAAAACAAGTAATACTCTATCTCTCTAATTGAAGTTATCCAGTATTCATCACGCTTTCTTTACAAAGGTTATGAGATTTTCCTTCATAGTTTCCAGGAATCCAGGTTCTCTGCACACATAACCATGGGTAGTCCCCTGGGTTTCATATATTTCCACAGGGCATCCTCCTCGACACACGGGTACCAGTTTACACGTGCGGCACTTATCCTGTGCCAGAGGATCTCGCGAAAGAAAGTCAATATTCACATGGTTGAACACGGGCTTGGAATCTTCCATACTTACTGTGCCTACAGAGTTTTTCTCATAGGGTGGAAGGATAGCACACTTGAACAGCCTCAAATAAGGATCTATTGTGAAGTACGAAATTTTCTGGGCAGAACATGCTCCCTGCGGCGAGGGTTTTATTGGGTCTTCTGTTCTGAAGTTCATGGCTCTGGCCACACTGTAAAGGTCATTTACCACTCTGAGCCCTTCTAAGTCTGGCATGCAGTAACCATAGGATAAACAGGCGGGAGAAGTATTAAATACTGGTTTGATTGAAATAACCACTCTGTTGAGATCATTATCTTTCAGAAATTCAAATAAAGACACCACGCGATCCTTGTTGGCTTCATCCACGTTTATCCGTATCATAATCCCCAGGTGTGCATCTCTCACCCGGTATAGCCCTTCCATGATATCATCGAAGGTACCGCTCCCGTTCTTGTAGATTCGCCTCTTATCGTGAATTTCTTTAGGACCATCCAAGGTTACCAGAAAACTGCAGTGGTACTCCGCCAGATCCTCCACGGTTTTGTCAGTTGATAACGTACCATTAGTGATAGCATTGATGGAAAAGTGTTTGCCGTTCTCTTCACACCATTTGCGTAACTCTTGTGCCACCAGCAGGTCCATGGGCATGTTCAACAAGGGGTCTCCACCAAACAATTCTATTCCCAGTGATTTGCTGTTGTTGTTTTCTGTTAAATCCTTGATGAACTGTATGGCACAACGAGTTGTTTTTTCATCCATGGTCTTGTGCTCTAATTCTCCCTTTCCTTCGTAGCAGTAGATACATGCCAGGTTACAGGCGTACGTGGTAATCACATGCAGAGTTGTAGCCACAGTATTGTACTTCGATCCTTCGTACAGTAACCTGTAGGCATCCTGTTCATTGAGTACATCCTCTATGATTATCCCATTGGCTGTGAATGCTTCTCTGTACTCTTCTGTGAGGGAAGATACCTCATTTTTCTCAAGGAGGTTCTTGATCTCAGAGTCTACCACAAATATGGTTCCTCGCAGCGTGTTAAATAAAATGTAGTTGTCCTCGAAGGGGAAGAACACATTATAGTACGATGCTTTCATAGGTGCACCCCTCAAACAGTTCTGGGTATTTTAACATGATAAAGGTTCTCATGATCTCTCCTAACTCTTTTTCTTCACATCCTGGAGTGTTAATATCACCATGTTTAGCGTATGCAGCTAAAGCGCACCCGCCGCCACAAATGGGAGCGAATTTGCATTCGACGCATTCTTCGATCTGCAATGGGTCCCGCAATGTCCATTTGCAGTATGCCTCGTAATTCATATCAGTTAAATCACCATTCTCGTTCAAGACACCAAATTTGTGTTCAGTATAGTTTGGGGCTGCAATGCACTTGAAGACGTTCCCCATGGGATCCACAGCTAAAAAGTTATCTGATAGAGCAGAACATCCTTCAACAAAGTTGTGAATGTATATGGGATTTGTTTGGAATCCCATGTCGTGGGCCATTTTGGAGAGACGAGTCAACGATACCACGTCCACCTCTTTGGTGTCACGTTCTATTTCAGTGTAGCAAATATCCTTACCGATGGGACAAAACCCGATATACAATCCTTCGTATCCCCGCTGCTTTAAATCTTCTAAGAGTAGTCTAATACCGTCGTAGTTGTCTTGGTCAACATCCACCCGTATGTGGAACGCTGTACCATGCTTCTTGAAGAGCTCAATGACCTCCATGAGTCTCTCGTAGGTACCATTTCCCTTTTTGTCGATTCGTGTTTGATCGTGTATCTCTTTTGGTCCGCACAAAGTAATCTGCACTTCGTGGTTGTAGTCTTTGAGTTTTTCTACAATCTCCTCAGTGAATAAAGTACCATTTGACGTGAAGGTTGCTGAAAACTGGATATTATTTTCATCTGCGTATTTTTTTAACTCTTCCAGCATTTCAAAGACTATATCTGGGAACAAAAGGGGTTCTCCGCCGTAGAAGTTCACCCCAAGGCTTCTGCGGCCTACTGAGCCCTTTTTGATGAATTCAACGGTTTTCTTCATGGTTTCTTTATTCATGGTATTGCTGAGTACGTCACCGTGTCCTTGATAACAGTACTTACACGCTAAATTACATGCGTGGGTGGGGATTATGGTGAACCCAATAGAGACTGCGTTATACTTGGCCCGGTTGAACATGACCTTTAACATGTCTAATTCGTTCAGGTCATCATCCACGACAATCTTCCCGCTTTTGAGTACTTCCAGGACTTCATCATCGATTTCATCGATTCGATTCTCCCTCATGAGGGTGTATACTTCGTCATCTATTTGCACGATTGACCTGTGCATGGTATTGTATACGAGGCCTTTCTTTTCCTTTTCATCTAAAAGGTAGACGTTATACACGGATTCTTTCATGGTGACACCTCCGTACGGGGTATTGGATTGATGGCATGACTATTTACTTTGCTGCTTAAAAGTATTGTGTACAGATCTCACCAGGTGACGCCAAGAGGTTTCTGGGAATGAATTTATGAGATAAGACTGATTTCCGCAGCCAGTTCTTGTTGCCACTTCTTTTCCAGATGAGATCAGCTGTGTATGTGTTGATTTCACCTCATTTTCGTGTTTAATTTGGGTAATCAAATCACCCAGCACTTCTCGGCATAACTCTTACACTCCTTTTTCCCTCAAATGAAAAATGTGAGAGGAAAAGAGTCCTCGGCTTTGAAGTCTATTGTTCTTTCTATCTCACCTATATAAATCTTCTGGTTAAAGTTAACATTTTGCTAGGATCAGATATACCGTAGTAATCCACTCAGAAAGTAACCATTCGGTTCGAAGCAGTGATTAGTAGTCATACCTCATATCACAAGGTTCTGTAAAAATCTAAGTATCCAACATTTGAAAAATGAGAAAAGAAAAGATGTTACACGTGTAACAAAAGTGGGATGACTAAATGTAACTCGACACTCGCTGTAATAACTATGGAATATGAAAAACCGGTGGAGATGGACTCTCCAAACTTGAGTCCGTTGGCATGAGACAGGTGAAATTCGTAATCTATCATTTCATTGGGTGTGAACCTGCTTTTAAGTACCAACTATTTGGGTTCATAATGTAAAATCTAGGTTGGTAATACTGATACTGTTCTCTTTTGTAACAACTCCCAGTTCATATACTTCATGCTCACCAAGAATGTCCTTCGTTTCCTTTACAGTGTCTTCAGAAACAATAACTGTAAACCCAACGCCCATGTTAAAGGTTTTATACATCTCTTTTAGATCTACATTTCCTTTTTCTTGGATTTTGTTAAAGATTTTGTGAGGTTCAGGCATTTCGATTTCAACCCCATAGTGAGTGAGTCTCTTCAAATTCAGCAATCCACCGCCTGTAATGTGGGCCATTCCCTTCACTGGAACAAATTTCAAAAGGTTCAAGATCGGTTTCACATAGATCCTGGTAGGGGTCAACAGTTCATGAAGGATGGGTTCATCTTCAGTACCATCCAGGAGAACTGCTCTTGCTAAGGACAGCCCATTGCTGTGTATACCAGAACTTTTTAATCCTATAACCACATCATTGACTGCAATATCTTTACCAGTGATAATGTGATCCTTTTTGACAAATCCTAAAGCTGTCCCCGCCAAATCAAAGTTCACCTCATGATCTTTCATGTTTGGGTGGGTAGCAGTTTCTCCACCGATGATGACGGTGTTGGCCTGTTTTGCTCCCTCCAGTAACCCTTTTCCTAATTCTGCGAGAAAGTTCTCGTCAGTCTCATCCATGACCACATAATCTACAAAAGCCATGGGTTCAACACCATTACACAAAAGATCATTGACGCACATGGCTACCAGATCAATGCCTATAGTATCATACTTTTCCAGTCTTTTAGCAATTATAGTCTTGGTCCCTGCACCGTCAGTGGATAATGCAAGAGCGTATTTGCCAAATTCGATCAACCCTGAAAAGTGACCAATCTCTGTAAGGGGTCTCCCTAATCCTGTTCTCAATGAGAAACTTTCTGAAATAACCTTTTTGATGGCTGAAATCGATTTTTCCTCTTTTTTTATGTCTACTCCAGCTTTTGCATAGTCCATTTTCGTTTTTGCTGTCATTGTCATTTTATCCCTCATTTTTTGGGTTTTGTATCTTTTTTATTTCATGCCGAGTATTCTCAATGCGAGATACGCTGCATTCTCTGCATTATCAATTCCTACACAGGCAACTGGTACTCCTCTGGGCATCTGTACAATAGATAAGAGGGCATCCAGCCCCCCGAGTTTGGCAGAGACTGGAACTCCAATCACTGGTTTATCCGTCAAGGATGCAATAACCCCTGGGAGGGCTGCTGACAATCCTGCTACTGCAATAAACACATCATACTCCTTTTCTGCCAGGGTTTTGACCTTTTCCGGGTTTCTGTGAGCAGATGCTACCTCTAAATCGTAGTCAACTTTTTTTCCTTCCAGAACATAACCCGCTTTTTTTGCTATGTCCAGATCTGATTCAGAGCCGCACACAATTAAAACTTTCATGAAACCACGTGCTTTTCTTTCATCCACTGCTTTTTCCATGATGGATTCTCATTTGTTTTGACCTCAATGGAGTGTGCTGTTAATTCCGCCTCTTTTATAGCATCTGCCACTGTGTCTGCTAACGCTAAGGCTACTCCTAGTCTTCGACCGTGGTGGGGTTCATGGAATGCGTAGGGTTTCTTGAAAATCCACACATCTCCGTGCTGTAATGCTTTGTCTATACCCTTGAATTGTGGGTTCCATCCCTCGCTGGGTGATACAATAACGTGAGATGCACCTGGTTTGATACTGCACAGGATTTTAACCCCATCTGTCTGTTGGTATAACCGAGGTTCAATAGGTATTTTGGCTACTGCTCTCATGTGCAGCCCAGATTGTGAATATCCGGGGTAGTGTGTCTTAAAAGTGACCATGCCTGTGTCGTGAGGTCTGCAGCTCACTTCATTGACGTACACCTTTTTGTTGTCAAAGTCTAAAAACTGCTCTACTGCATGAATGCCTCTTCCTTTGTTACCTGCTAGTGCAATGGTGGCCTTCTCTGCATAAGTGTATACCTGATCTTTGACCGCTTCAAACCCTTGTCTTTCTTTCTCGTTCCTGTAGATAGGCTGCCAACTGGAATGGTAATCTCCGTACAACTGGTAGTGACCTAATGTCTTACAAAAGTATGTCCCCTTATTTCTGACCACTAACTGGTTGTCCTCAGTAGAAAAATCAATGTACTCCTCCACAATGACATCTTCAGATGGTTTCCTTGCCTTTTTTCGCTCTTCCCATGCTTTTTCCACATCATCCTTGGAATTAACAATGTACGATCCGTGTCCTGAAGAAGAAAACCGTGCTTTTGTGATGCACTTGTAGTTGAAATCCTTGCACGCTGATTCAAAATCTTCAAGAACTGATGTGAAATGGTACTGTGACACTCGCACCCCTGCTTTGTCCAATGTTTCCCGTAACCTGAATCGATCCATAGCAATCTTTTGAGCTTCCGCCCTGGGAGACACAAATATGCCGCTGTCCTCAAATTCTGTTAATGCATCCAGGTTGATAGCCTCTATCTCTGGTACGATAAAATCCGGATTCTCCTTCTCCACTAAATACGTTAAAAATCCTTTTTCAGTCATGGCTCCTGTGTACGCTTTATCTGCTGCATGCTGGGCAGGAGCGCCCTGGTACCTGTCCACAGCCACGGTTTGCAGCCCAAGCCTCTGGGCTTCAATAATGACCTCTTTTCCTAATTCACCTGAACCTAACAGCATGACTTTCACGGAATCACCTCATCTCACGTTTCTATTCTCCCGATACCGGGTATCCAGTCGATGTTCCTCCCTATCAGATTATGTTCTGCCCTGTACTGGTAGACATCTCTCACTAGTTGGGCTGTTCTCATTCGCTTGTCCAAAAGCTCTTGAGAGCCAATGTCATGTCGGTGGAACAGCTTCCAGTCTGATGTCACGTATGTGGTGGCGTGTTCAGCAATTTTTCCTGCCTCTAAAATAGTGCCACCTTCCGCATATACTTCCACTGCCCGTGAACCACCGGTGTACAGGGCACCGTTCTCGTATACAGAGCCGTAGAAGACTTCTGCTCCTAATTCGTGAATTTTTTCAATATCCACAAAGATTTTTTTGTTCTTCCCTAGAGATCTCTGGTTGGGGTACCCCTTCGGGGATATGCACTTCACGACGGTGGCTACATCTCTCGTGTGGGCTGAAATTCCAGACAAATTCCCGTTTATGTACCCTTCGCAGATTTCATCGAAGTTCTCCAGAATACTCATGATATTAACTGCTTCTGGATCTCCCAATCGCGAGTAGTACTCAATAATGGTAGGACCCCACTTATCAGTTAACATGAACTGGCCCGTGATTACGCCAAAGTAGTTCTCTCCTGTTTCATCCTTGATGGATTTGATGGACTGTTCCATGATTTCCATGGATTTTCTGTATTCACCCTCCTCCATGAAAGGGAGTGACCCTTTTCCAGATATGGAGCCCATTCCACCGGTTTCGGGGCCAATATCCTCCTCAAAAGCATGCGGGTGGTCCTGCACTAACGGTAACGGTATGATAGCTTTCCCATCGGTAAAGCACTGCAGCGAGTACTCTACACCTTCCACCCGTTCCTCAATGAGAATTTGATCTTCCAGATCTTGTGATAAGTGCTCTTTGACGATCTGAGTTGCATGCTTTTTCTTGGCATCCTTTTTCTCCTCTTTCAAGTACGCCTGCAAATCTGCAATAACCTTGACACCCTTTCCACCTGCCTGGCGAGCTGGTTTTATAGCAATACTCCCTGCGTACTCATCAATGTACCGTAAGGCAGTCTCCACATCAGTAAAGGCCTTGAACCGTAATGACCCATGAATGTTATTCTTCTCCAGTAACTTCCTCATGAATGCTTTGGACCGTTCGATTTCTGCTGCCACCTTTTTGGCTCCAATACATAAGTGCCCTCTGGTAATGACCTCGTCAGAGACTCCATGAAACAGCGATTCTTCTGAACCAATGAAAACGATATCAGGATTGACATCATCGCAGTAGTCTGCCACGTGCACTGGATTTAGTATATCCATCAACTTGTACTCAGCTAATGAAGCAATTCCCGGGTTCTTGGACGGCATGGCAGCGTACACGTCGTAGTATTCTGCTGCCCTTTTTGCAATAGCATGCTCCCTGGCACCGCCGCCTACGAGCAAGAACTTCATTGAGACACCTCCGCGCATTCTCCTATGATTTCTGCAGGATACTCCTCTGTCGTCTCTGTGGGATACTCTCCTGTCATGCATCCAGTACACACAGGGAGCCCAATTAACTCTCTTAGTTGATCCACCTTCAAGTACGAGAAGGTATCTGCCCCAATAATGCGGGCAATCTCTTCTTCTGTGTTGCTTACAGCGATCAATTCATCTTTAGTGGGGACTTCCACCCCATACGGACAGGGAGCGATCAGTTTTGGAGATGCTATTCTCACGTGGACCTCTTTTGCTCCCCTCCTCCGCAACAGCGAAACTGTGTTCCGCATGGTGGTCCCTCTCACCACGGAATCATCAATTAATACCACTCGCTTACCAACTACCGCAGTTCTCACCGGATTCAACTTTAACTGCACACCAATCATTCGCTCCAGTTGGGTGGGCTTAATTGCCGTCCGGGTAGGTCTTCCCGTTCGCACAAATCCCAAATCCACAGGAATTTTGTTCTTGTTGGCGTAAGCCATAGCAAAGGGGATAGCTGTTTCTGGAACACCAATAACCACATCTGCTTCATGGGGCTCCAGCGTTTCACCAATTAACTTTCTGATAGTGTGAACAGACTTCCCGAACACGTGCGAATCTGGCCGAGAGAAATATACAAATTCAAAAGCGCAGTTAGCTCTGGGTTTGACATTATTTTCTATTGATTCAATGTAGAACTGATCTACCACCACTACTTCACCTGGTTTAATATCTCGTGAATACTCAGCTCCAATGACATCTAAAGTTGAACTTTCTGATGAGATCACTGCCATATCAAAGCCAATACCACCAATGCATAACGGTCGTATCCCGTAAGGGTCTCTGGTAGCGTACATGACATTTTCCTTTAAAACCAGTAACGCGTACGCACCATCTAACTCAGATAAACACTCTTCTACCTTTTTCCCGCTTTTGATCTGATCTGCCAGGGTTTCCACATCTATACTCCCATCGTACAGTATGGATATTCCATCATCAAAGTAGAACCCTTCTTGTTTGGTGAACACTCCTGCAATGCCGCAATGTCCTTTTAACCCAGATATGTTCAGGTTATCAGGAAGCCCCTTCACCGTTACGTTCTGCTCTCCTACTGACATGGTGGATACTTCTTCTCCTCGAGTCTGGATAGCTACCAGCCCGTAGTACAGAAACCTGGACACGTTCCATATTTCTTCAAAAGCGTAGATACCTAACACTCCTGCCATATACTCTCCTCCCGTTCTTTTTCTCGCATCATTTCAAATTGAGCAGTACAGCACTCCACTGGATAGTCCCCGTTCAAACAGGCCATGCACAAGTCTTGGAGCCCGATAGCTTTCTGGAGACCATCCAGTGTCTGGTACGTAACAGAATCTGCTCCTATTGTGTGGATTTCACCTCGTGACGCAATTAACTCCTTCTTGGACGGAAAATCGATTCCGTAAAAGCAGGGAAAAACGATTCTGGGACATGAACTGAGCAAATGGACCTCTTTGGCCCCTGCATTCCGTATCATGGATACGATCTTTCGTGAAGTCGTCCCCCTGACTATGGAATCATCTATTAACGCAATTTTTTTGCCTTTAATTTCAGATTTTATGACATTCAACTTGGATACTGCTTCTTCTCTCTTTTTCTGGGTGCCCATGATAAAACTTCTCCCTGCGTACCTGTTCTTGATCAACCCTTCCCGGTAGGGAAGCCCATGTTCTTCTGCAAATCCTAAAGCTGCGGGTCTGGCCGTGTCCGGCACCGGGATAACCACATCCACATCGTGGTCTAGCCTCAGGTTTTTTCCCAGGTTTAGACGAGTCTTGTAGACACTGCTGCCTTCGAGAACAGAATCTACCCGTGAAAAGTAAACCCATTCAAACATGCAGTGAGCATGACGCTCTGTTCTTAACTGTTTCCGCTGGATATCGTCCCCGTTTACTATAATGACTTCTCCAGGGGTTACATCTTCTGACATCATTCTAAATTTGTCTAATGTCACCGATTCTGAAGCAACCATAACCCAGGATTTCCCGCTCCCATAAACTAACGGCCGTATCCCAAAAGGGTCTCTAAATATGGTTAATGTGCCTTTTTTGTCAGCAATAACAGAAACTGCAGAATAACTCCCAAGGACTCGGTTCATCACGTTTTCTGCTGCTTGGAAGACATCATTGCCAATTAACTCCTCAGCAAACACATTCAAGAGGAGTTCACCATCACACTTGGACTGTAACCGTCTTCTCTTCTCTAGTAATTCTTCCCTTAACTCGCAGTAGTTGACAATATTCCCGTTATGACATAACCCTAACCCATACGGGTAGTTCACATAAAAAGGCTGGGCATCTCTGGAAGGGTCTGTCCCAATAGTAGGATACCTCACGTGGCCTATGGCGAGTCTGCCGTCCTGGACGTTCCAGTGAGAGAATACTTCAGATACTAATCCCACATCTTTTTTGAGGGTGACATTGTTGTTGTAGCATAAGATTCCGCAGGAATCCTGTCCTCTGTGCTGTATACTCATTAAACTTTCTAAAGCTATCTGTGGAGCATTATCTTCTCCTAAAATACCTACAATTCCACACATTTAGAGCCTCCTCGCATATTCTAATACGGATTCAAAGACTAAGCGGCCGTGAGCACCATTCCCGTTACGGGTCCAATCCTGATTCTGATATCTGTAAAATGCTCTTTCAGGATGGGGCATCATGCCAAAGACGTTACCCTCTTCGTTACAGATACCAGCAATGTTGTAGTGAGATCCGTTCGGATTCCAAGGGTATCCTGCGTGCTCACCTTCTGGGTTGCAATACCTGAAGATCACCTGGTTATTCTCCATTAATTCGTCAGTTAAAGGTGATACAAACTTTCCTTCTGCATGGGCTGACGGTATCTCGTAGATTCCACCTATTGTCATTTTCTGGGTAAATGCGCAGTGATTTTCCAGTTTTAACAATGTGGGCCTGCACTCAAACCGTGCTGAATCATTAGTAGCTAAGCACGCTTCAGGATGATCCGACAACCGGGGGAGTAACCCGAGTTCCACCAGAATTTGGAATCCATTGCATATGCCGCCAACAGGGTACCCATTTTCCACATATTCTTTTAATGCAGAGAATAACGTGCTCTTGATTCTGGCAGCAAATATAGCTCCTGCTCGAACATAGTCCCCACTGGAGAACCCTCCCGGGATCATAACGCACTGGTAGTCAAAGAGGGTTTTAGCAGTTAGTTCCTTCAAATGGATTAATTCTGGCTGAGCACCTAATTCCAGAAACGCATCATAGGTTTCCTGTTCGCAGTTGGTGCCCTCTATTCGCAGTATACACACTCTTACGTTCATCCCATCATCCTCCATAAGGGGGTCTCCCATGCATGACGAACATCAGTGAGAGAGATATCAATATCACCAATGACAATTCTCTTACCAGTGACTTCACCCAGTTTATGAGCATCTTTCCCGAACAATTTCTCAAATTCCTTTTCTTTTCCCTTTCTAACTTCTACTACCCACCTTGAATTGGATTCAGAAAATAATTCAACCTCTTTAACCCCGTTAACAGACATGTTGACACCCACATTACCACCTAAAGCCATTTCTGAAACACACACTGCCAATCCCCCGTGGGATACATCGTGGCAGCTGGCAATTATCTGGTTATCAATCGCTTGCAGCAACTTTCTAATTCTTGATTTCAATATATGAGGATCTGTCCGTGGGATTTGATTTCCGTACACATGACGTACTTCATAGTATTCTGATCCTCCCATTTCTTTTTCTGCCTTACCAATGTGATACAGTGAATTACCTTGTTCTTTTAAATCTGCAGTCACTGCATTCCGAATATCTGTGACAATCCCCACACCCAGAAGGGTAGGTGTCGGAGGGATAGCACCTGAATGGCTCTCGTTGTAGAAGCTCACATTCCCCGAAACAAAAGAGATCCCCATTACACTGGCCACTAAGTGTAACCCTTTGGCTACCTGAACGAAATCGCCTAACCGTTCCGGTTTTTCAGGATTCCCAAAATTCAGACAATCAGCCAGAGAGTGCGGAGAAGCTCCCACTGACACCAGGTTTCTGCACACTTCATCCACGGCAGACGCTGCTCCCCAGTAAGGATCTATTTCTACCCATCGAGGATTGACATCTGCAGTGATAGCTAATCCTCTGTACGAGTTGCGCAGCGGTTTAATTACTGCTGCATCCCCGTGGGTGTAACCCCCGATTTTTCCCTGTAATGGTTTGATAACAGTGGACCCTCGTACCTCGTGGTCGTACTGGCGGATGACCCAGTCTTTTGAACAGATATTTGGTGAAGATAATAACAGTAAGAGGATTTCAGTGTAATCATCTGGTGGGGCTCCATTCGGGACAACTGGAGTGATCTCTCTAATAATGTACGGTCTTCTATACCTGGGGGATTTAGTTAAGAAATCTAATTCCATTTCTAAAATTTTAGTACCATTGTGGGTGATTCTCAATATTTTCTCCGGGATAACCTTACCAATGACGGTACAGGGGACATCCCACTTTTCAAATATCTTTTTCACTTCTTCAACGTTCTCTGTATCAACAGATAACATCATTCTCTCCTGAGACTCAGATATCCAGATCTCCCAGGAATGCATCCCCTTCTCCTTTAATGGTACCTCATCGAGAGAAACTTCAGCCCCATACCCTGCAGCGTATGCCATCTCCCCTACAGCACAGGAGAGCCCTCCTCCGCCTAAATCCTTCATTCCGGTTAACAACTTCTTTTTGTTGGCTTCCAGGCACGCATGGATCAAAGGCTCTTTCAATATGGGATCTCCCACCTGGACTGCACTCCTGGACTCGTGTTCAGAATTCTCGTGAAGCTCAGCAGAAGCGAAGGTAACCCCGTGAATACCATCCCGACCTGTGCGGCCACCCACCAAAATGAAGTAGTCCCCAGGGGAACCCACTTTACTGTGGATGATTTCCTCCTTTTTTACAACACCAACGCATCCCACATTAACGATACAATTTGACAGATACCCATTATGAAAGAAGACCTCACCCGCTACCGTGGGTATACCAACTCTGTTCCCATAATCACGGATGCCAGCTACCACACCTGAAAACAAAAACTTGGGATGCTTCACGCCCTTGGGCAGCTTTTCCTCGTAATCTAACAATCCAAAAAACAAAGGATCAACCAATGCAACTGGTTGAGCACCCATACACACTACATCTCTTAAAATACCGCCAATACCTGTGGCTGCTCCTCCGTAGGGCTCGATAGCAGACGGGTGATTGTGACTTTCAAAGGCAATCACGTAAGCGTGGTCGTTGTCAAAATCAACGACACCTGCATCCTCTTCCACTACTACCATGTTCTGGGGCGCTTCAATAGTTAATAAAACCTCTTTTAGAATAGGCATCGATGTCTTGTATGAGCAGTGTTCTGACCATGCCTGTCCTAACGCTTGTAATTCCACATCTGTTGGGTTCCTTTTCTTCTCTTTAAAGTACTCTCTAACTTTTTCCATTTCTTGAAGTTCTAACCCAGCTCCGGTCACTTCACTGATTTCTTTTAACTTTTCAGCATCCGACTCCAGTACAGGAACTTCCATGTTATCCCTTCCTGATAGTGTACGTGTGTATCACTGGGTTGGTCAGCAGTTTAGTGCACATCTCCTCCACATTGTCATTCCCATCCACTTCAATAGTATACACCTTGGCAAGTTTCACATTTTTGACTCCTGAAAATCCTAGTAAATTCAAAGCTTTCTTGATATTTTCCCCTTCAGGGTCGAAAACACCTTCTTTTAACTCTACTTTGACTTCAGCTTTCATATAGATCCTCTCCCGTGATCTTTTTGTATAAATTTATATACAGTTGACTGGTTTCCTCCACCATGTCTGGCGGCAGAGGAGGTATATCAGGCTCAGGGACTTTCTCAGCCCTGGCAGCATACAATTGGTTATGGTACCCTATTCCCCGGTAGTACGATCTCACAAACTCCTTGCTCAACTCGATGTAATCTCCCTCTTCATACTCCTTTGCATCCCAGAATCGGTCCTCATCTGCAGTTCCGTACGTGTCTACCACCATAATTGTCCTGTCACCATCTAAAGCAAACTCTTTCTTTCCGTCCACGTGGATTAATCCCCTTTTTTTGACTTGCTCATCGATGTCCTCATCTATTTTCAGAATAATTTCTGTAATCTCATCATACTCTTCTTTTGAGAGACCAGAAATTCTGAGAGCTTCTTTTTTTTGTAATGGTCTATCCACTTTTTCCAATTTGGTGGTCACCTCAATGAAGGGCTCTGGTAGTTCATCTCCGTATTCAACGGAGGATAATCCCACATTTTTTGGATCAATTACCCCTGATTTAACCCTGTCAAGGAATGAACCAGCCGCATAATACCTGGATATAAACTCTAACGGTACTAAATAATTGGAGTCAGTAACTGTAGGCTTTTCCAGTATGTGAACTCTTACTACCCGCATCCTCCTCGGTGATACAACCTCTTTGAAATGTGTTAAAATACCCATGGTGCGCGCTCTTTCAAACCAGTACGCACTTGTCCTGCACAGGGTCTCTCCCTTCCGCGGTATCAACGTGGGGACAACATTATCAAAAACAGATATTTGGTCAGTAAACTCAAATTCTAATTCTTCGTGGGAAACTTGGAAGACTTTCTTGACTTTCCCCACTTTCCATAGTTTCATGCTTTTACTTCGGTTGGTGATTTATAAATGTATTTGTACATTTTTGTGTTTATGCAAGTAGAAATTGACAAAAATATGTGTAAGAAATATATGAATAGTTTCAAGGGTTTGGTGCGGTTTCATAGGTTTATGTATTTGAAGTTTTTAAAATGAAGCAGGGCAATAGATTTTTATAGAAGAAAAATGATGAGAATACTATTAAGAAACTGTGAAAAAATGCACTTGACAGATATCTTGAAAGCCTAGAATTACTCTATAGGTGCCTGAATGCTGCTGCGATTTAAGAAATCAGCCTCCATTTCTGGCTTGAGTTCTTTGCACATGGGTATGGAAGAGCAAGAATAGGAGAATACTATGCAAAATGAAGATGTGAATAAATCGAGGGTGAAGCATATCCGACTTCCTGTAGTAGAGTATGGGGGAGAAAAAGGTTATGCTTCTCCAAAAAAGGAAGAGAAAAAGGTTCCCAAAAGGGACTACAAGGAAGGTGTAAGAGAAATCCTACGATCTTCTTTCTTTGCAAATGGAAGAAAAATGAATATTTTTAGGATCAAATTGATAGGAAAACCCACTCCTTCAGATTTAGATGAAATCTTCGAATGGTTTAAAGCGAAGCCTGCTTTATATCTTTCTACTCAGGAGATCCTCCTCAAATCATTGTCAGAAGATTTTAGTAAAGTCGCACGCAAGCTTGTAAAAAAAGCACGAAAAGAGGTAAGAATGTTTGTTGAAGAGGTGAGGTTACTCAGGCCCGAAGAAAAAATGACATCTGAGCTATCTGATATTATTTTTCATGAGACAGATCATCTGAAAAAAATGAAATTGATAATATTTCTGGTTCCTGGATTTAAGAAAAGAGAAGTTCAAGATCTCTCAAATCAAATTTCTTCTCTGATCTCCGAGTCCAGCCTCTTGGAAATGATTGATTTAGACAATGGGATACTTCTCTCTTCAGTTAGTGCAGAAGATGCCAAATCTTTAGTTGGAAAGCCATATATCTTTCAGATTTCAGAGGATGTAGAGTTGCAGCCTCTTGAAGAAGCAAAACCCTTCAAAATTCCTCCAGATGTCATTCCTCCAGAGGAGGATGATCTTGTTGTTTCTGATTGACTTTTGGTTTTCACTACTATACCTGCTATGCGGAACTTGGAGCTTACAATCGAGTCCACAGACTTGTCCGGAATCTTGACAAATTAACTAATAGTCAGGCATGGATTAGCTATCAGAATAGATCTTCAAAAAGAGCGATCTACCCGCCTAAATGCGATACGAAAAACTGTTGTCCAAGAAATGAGTATATTGGCAATTTCGAAAATCGAATCTTAAAAATCGAAAAAAACAACGTATTGTTACACGTGTAACAAAAGTGAGAAATGCACTGAAAAATCTTATAGAATAAAAGTGAATAAAGCCATCAACAAACCAGTTTTTTATCAAAAAAAGATCATGATGGGAAAAAACCACAATGCTGTTACCGTTACCGAAATGTTTATATGGTTTATAGTAAAAAGAAAAGAACTCCTTCAGTGATCGAGTGGCGAAGACTACTGATCCTGAAAAAAAGTGCAGGAGGTGAAAAAAATGTTTGCAAAAATGATAACCCCCGGACTGCAGAATGCGGAGATAGCAGCTAAAATTGGTTGCAGCGGCGGCTATTATCCCTCATCAGGAAGCTGCCGTATTGGAATAGTGCCTGCCAATGGGATTTGCCGCGCGGGTGCTTTAGGTGCGGGACTGTGATGATGTTTTAGCACATTTTAGGTTGTTTATCTGGATTTGCTTTACCCGAACCAAGGATGTGCAATTCCAGATATTTATTTCTTCTTTTTTCATTGTGCTGTAGAAATCATTCTGGATGCTCCTAGTTTTTATGGTGGCAGAATCATTACGAGGTCATCTTCTCCTCATTACACTGGTTCAGGATTATTCTACGAAAAATGTACAAAAAAATGTTACACGTGTAACAAGAATAAGAAACACACTAAAAGGTTTATACAAAAAAAATGAAATCTAAATTGGATCTTTCTCATCTTTTTCTTTGATTTTATAAGCTAAATCAAATACTTCCTCAAATTGTTACATTCTACCATCTTTATAATCTCTTCTTGCTTCTTCAATTGAACGTACGTACTCTCCACCTGAAAGTGCACACACATCTTCGATTAGCTCTTCCATGGCAGCCTTGACAGTGTCAGATATAAGAGCCTGCAATTCTGATACAGCGAGATCTTTTACCTTGGTCTTTATAGAGGCACCTCTTTAGAGAGTCTGGAAGCACGGAGCATTTGATTTTCCAAATTTGCGGGTGGAGGACTGAGATCACTTCCTTTCCAGTGCTTTCTCCAGTTCAGTTAGCGTTACTACCTTTCCAAGAGATGTCTCAACAATGTGGAGAGCCCCTTCATGTCCTTTTAGAGTAAGTCCAGATACACAATCTTTGACAACAACTACAAAATAGTCACGCGCATGCGCATCAAAGACAGTTGCCAGAATGCACACATCTGTGGCTACGCCTGCCATGATAATAGTCTCAACCTTTAATGATCTCAATAAGAGATCGAGATCAGTCTGGAAAAACGCGCTGTATCTCCTCTTGTAATTAATGACAAAATCGGAAGGTGAAGGTTCAAGCTCTGGTAAAAATTTTGCTCCTTCTGTGCCTTCACGAGTATGGAGAGGTGCAAAATACAGTTCTACACCAAAATCAATGCCTGAAGCTCTGTGTATTTCCTGAACAAAAATTACAGGCATATTACATTTCTGAGCGAGCTCTCTCAGCCGGATGACATTGGGAATAATCTCTTTTCTTTTGCCTTGGACGAATTCTTTCTGCATATCCACGATCAGCAATCCTGGCTTTGTTATGAAATAGTTCAAGGGTTGCATTAACCTCTCTTTTTGAATAGGCATAAAAGGGTTGCGGTATTAATGCAGTTTCAAGAAATATGAGGGTTTAAATTCGGACACTTTCCTTTTGGTCAGGTATTATCTTTACAGGTGTTGGACCCTTATACTCCCCATGATACCACATAACTCACCATATGGGGGGTGAGTTGACTCTTGAAAAAGATTCTAAGTAATAAAATGTTCCATCTTTTTTTGTGGCAAAATTGAGAGAAACACCCAAAATTGACAACTCTCCAAGGTTAGCCGAAAACCTTATATACGCGACCTTCCTAAGCTAAAAGGAGGTGATCACTAATGGAGTTATGGGAAGAACCTGTCATGGAAGACATATCCGATAGGGTACTAGCCCAGCCATGGGTTACATTTACTTAAAGGATCTTTTTTATTTGTTCATTTCCTCTTTGGAGGTGAATCTCTGATTTTTGAATCAGATAGGTTGAAATCTCCTCTTAGTGTTTATTGGGAGTGCACTTATAGGTGCAACCTTACATGTACGCATTGCTATTCTACAGAAGGCAGTACTGCAGACGAACTCAATTCAACACAAGCCACGCAGCTTCTCAAAATGTGCGCAGCACACGATGTCTTAACTTTAGGCATTGGTGGGGGAGAACCGTTCATCCGCAGTGATCTCTTACAGCTGCTGAGAGAAGCTCGGGATTACGGATTTAATGTATTTCTCATGACGAATGGCCATTTTATTACCTCGGAAGCTGCTCATATGCTGGCGAGAAATGAGGTTCATGTTTCAGTAAGTTTAGATGGTGCATACGCTGTTACTCACGATCGCTTAAGGGGGACAGGTTCCTTCAAGAAGACAGTGAAGGGTCTAACCCAGTTGACGGAAGCAGGTGTCTTGTGCAACCTTTTATTCACTGCGTTCAAGTGGAATGTACAAGAACTTACCAGTCTCACGGAGAAGGCGGAAACCTTTAAAGCAGAGTCTGTAGTGGTAAATAGACCCATCGCTTTAGGCAGGGGAGCACATATCACAGATGCCTTCCTCACGCCCACAGAGTACAAGACCCTCATGACGCAGATTGCATCACTCAGAGATCAGGGAGTTCCCATTTCGGTGGATGAGAACCTCTATCATTTGTACTCCATAGTAGATGAACATTTTCAGGGCGATTGTCCTGCTGGACGGACTATGTGCGCCATTACTCCTGAAGGACGTGTTAAGCCCTGCCCGGGTCTTCCTCAATTGACAGGTGAATCCATACTTCATGAAGACATCGGATATGTATGGAGGAATAGTACTGCATTTTCTCCTTTGAGGGAACTCTCTGAAGAGATTGTTCCATGCAGAGAGTGTCAGTTCTTTTCCACATGCCGCGGCGGCTGTAGAGCAGCTGCTATGGCTGCATACAATTATCTTACCGCACCAGATCCTGATTGCTGGATCTGCGAACAAATAAAAGGAGTTGAAAAGTATGAAACGGATTGACTATTTAATAGATCCTCTCAGATACATTGTGAACTGCAAGCCCTTGCTCGCTCTGTGCCTGGGTGAAGCATTATTCATGTCAGGATACAGTCTCATCATTCCCATTTTAGTTTTATTTATGAAATCTCTTGGTGCGACTGCAGTGATCATCGGGCTGATGTTCACCCTGTATAGGGCATCATCATCTATATCGCCCTACATTTCGGGCATGATTGCAGATCGGGTTGGCCACACCAATGCTATTATTGCAAGCACTTTTTGCTACAGTGTGTCCATGCTGATCATTGCGGTGGCCCCCACTTTCTGGTATATTGCAATAGCTCAGATAATTGCAGGGTTTTTCTTCATCACGTACACAGTTTCTGCTGATGCGTTAGCATCAAAACTGGCTACAAAAGAGGTACGCGGCGGTGTGATGGGTGCCCGATGGAGCATTGCGGGGGCAGGCGGCGTGGCTGCTCCCCTCCTGGGAGGGTATCTGGCCACAGAAATCGGTTTTCGATTCGTGTATGGCGTTTGTTTTGTGTTCATTCTGATTGCTGGATTTTATTTCTTTTTTGCACTCTCTAAAGAGGAAAAAGAAGCTCCAAAACAGGAATCTACCCGCAGATGGAACTGGAAAGCGATTTTCGTGGGAGGCCTGGTCTTGTATCTGGCATTCATCATCTTCGTTGACAACATTGGCACAGGTATTTTCGAGCTTTCTCTTCCGTTATTAGCCTCAGATAAGATAGGAATGTCGCCCGTCACTCTTGGAACTGCATGGTCTGCTTTCATCTTGACAATGACTGTCAGTGCATTTTTTATGGGCGGGCTCTCAGACAAGGTGGGGAGAAAACCCATGATGCTCTTTGGAATAGGATCATGGATACTAGTAGGATTTTTCATCCTTCACGCCACATCTGCTGCCCACGTCATTATTTTGCTGGCTTTTGGTGGAATAATGACAGCCACGATCTCACCAAGTCTGGAAGCATACATCGCAGATATTACTGCTGAAAGTGAGAGAGGGAGAGCATACGGGATTGTGGGATCGTTCTCGTCCATCGGGTATATGGGAGGAGCGTTCTTGGGTGGAATACTCCTGGATCGATTGAGTTACCGTCCTACCTTTATGGTGATTCTCACCTTCTGGATTGCGACCTTTGTACTGTTCTTGACCATCATACGCGTTCGGAGGGAAGCGTGATGTTCAATTGCCTGAGACCTATCCAGGCACACTTCAGCATTACCTACCAGTGCGATCACCACTGTTTTTACTGTTTTCCAGAAAATGATGTACAACAGTTAAACGAAAATGACGTGGTGAATGTTGTGAAAAAAGCGCAAGAGGGAGGCATTCTCTCTGTCGTATTAACAGGAGGAGAAGTCTTTTCCCGGAAAGACTTCCTATCCATTCTTGAGGAAGTACACAAAACAGGTATACTCTTTCACATTGAAACGAATGGAACAAAAATTCAAGAAGAAGAGGCAGAACAGTTAAAGCACTTTGATACTCTGGTGAGCGTTAATGTGTGCATTGATGGAACCTCTCCTGTTCACGATGCAATACATGAAAAACCTGGAGCTTTTCAGAAGACGATGCGCGCGCTCACCTGTCTTTACTCAGCAGGGGTTCCTGTTGAAGTACACACTGTGCTTTCTCAGAAAAATGTGCATGTATTAGATGAGCTCGTTGAAATGACGCACGAACTTCACGTGAGAAGACATACACTCCTTCCGCTGGTGGGGCATACTGCATTTCAGCTCTCTCCAGAACAGTACAGTACAGTACATATGAAAATGGAGCAGTGGAAATCAGAATACCCAGACTTTCCCGTTCTCTTGAGGAGAAATGGAACCAGTGTAGGAATGCTCTCTCCATTATACATTAACCCGCTTGGGTATGCATCTCCTTGTCCCTATGATGAATGTTGTGCGGGAAACATTCTGGAAGAGGACATAGACCATGTGCTGTCTTCTGTGACCGCGTATTACAATGATGCATGCAAAAAATGCAGGAGGTGGAAAGAATGAAGCAGGACACCAGCCTCTCACTGGTGAAGCAGGTGAGGATTAGAGAAGAAGAGTTTGGTGCTATTGTCTATGATTTTGTCAAAGAAAAGGCTATTGCAGTAAACAAGACAGGGCTGTCCATCTTGAACCTGCTTGAAGAGAGAAACTACACCATAGATCAGTTAACAGAAGAACTTTCTCGCAGGTACAAAGGAGATGTATCTGTGATTCGTAATCACGTTATCGCATTTGCGGAAAGAATGATAGAAGCAGGTATTATTGAAGGAGGAAATGAAAATGAACAAGAATGAACCTAGATATCCTCAACTGAACCGTGATACTCGATTGAGAAGAGAGTTCTTTGGAGGGATGATGTACATTCCCAAAGAAAACAGTTTAATAGGCAATCTGCGGAAGCTGAACAAGAGTTTCTTTGCCATTGCTGAACAGTGTACAGGTGCACAGAGTGTAGAGGAAATGTGCACCTACCTCCAGAAACAGGGAGCAGACACGGAAAAGGCAGAAAAATGGGTAGAATCAGCAGTAGAACAGCTCATGAAAGAAGGGGCCCTCACAGCAAAGACAGAACCATCAATCCAGGAAAGACCGTACGTTTTGGGGAGGAGTGAAGAAGATGCATCTCGTATTACCCATTTAAGTGCACCCCTCTATCTAGGCTGGGAGATTACCTACACGTGCAACCTGAACTGCAAGCACTGTTACAATGTATCTGGTGAACGTGGTGAGTGGGAGCCCTCCTTAGAGGATATGAAGAGATTTGCAGACAGCTTTGCAGAAGCAGGAGTCTTTGGAGTAAACATTGGAGGAGGTGAACCACTCTTGCGGGAGGATGTCATAGATATCATTGCATACGCAGGCCAGCGTGGGTTGAGGACCAACATTGACACCAATGCAACCCAGGTAACAGACGAAGGCGCGCAACAATTGAAGAAGGCAGGCCTCCGGGCAGTGCATGTCTCAATCGATGGGAGCACTCCAGCTCTTCACGATGAATTCAGGGAAACAGCTGGGGCTCTAGAACAGACTATCGAAGGAATTAAACGATTGCAAAAGGCAGGATTCAATCCTGTTGTGAGAACAGTAGTCAATAAGTTAAATATTGACGATTTAAAACAAATTGATGATCTCCTTCTGAAGTTGAATATTCACTACCATGTCTTGACTCGATTTCTTCCTTTGGGAAGGGGGAGAGCATACAAGAATAACCTGATGACTACTCCACAAGAAAATAAAAAAGCACTTGAATACGTTGTGAAAAGAAGAGCAGAACTCGTGAAGAGAAAGTACTACCTATCTGTTGATGAAACCTACCCCATGACTGTGGAGCACCTTCAATTGTCCCAAACACCAATTGTACAAGGAGTGTGCCCTGCAGGGGTAGCTATCTGCATGGTGGCCACTGATGGGAGTGTTATTCCCTGTCCTTACTTCAGAGATTTTGTCATCGGCAACATGCGCGAGCGACCGTTTAAAGAGATATGGGATGACCCCTTCCTGGATAAATTCAGAAAAGATGCAGACCCTTACCAGTGTGTGGCATGCTCTTACTATAAAACAAAATGTGCAGGTGGATGCAGGGGCTTTGCGTACGTTGAAACAGGTGACATGCTGAATGCAGATCCAGGGTGCTGGATGTTACCTCAGGTGGACATACAATGACGTTGCGGATCTTTAGCGGGTTAACCCATCCTGTGAGCATCAAATGGGAATTAACATACAAG
>Ga0209427_10001828_pt1 | contig 24801 bp, 21 predicted proteins | sample DeeMarSWOR136_30_FD_187465 | JGI IMG/M metagenome (GOLD analysis project Ga0209427, IMG submission 187465) | Marine sediment microbial communities from White Oak River estuary, North Carolina - WOR-1-36_30 (SPAdes) (version 2) | ecosystem: Environmental > Aquatic > Marine > Intertidal zone >...
CATGCAAGTATTTTAACACAATTTCAAACAATAATCAACGAAAAAAGGCCAAAAAATCGCTTTTTTTGGCCGTCCTGAGCCCATTCGACTACGCTCAGGGCAAGCTCTGCTCAGGATAAAGGCAAAAGGCGCAAATTGTCATTCCGAGCCCCGGCCTACGTCGGGATAAACGGCGATGAGATTAAGTCAAGGGGAATACAGGTGATATGATCAAGGTTGTGCCTTGTTCTCAGATGCCAGCTTGCCGCTTTATTTCGTTGTAGAAAAATGCACTTGCCCCTGATTCACCGGATGATTTCCAAGTCTTCGTGTAGTGCTCCCGCACTTTCTTCGCAAATTCAATTGATTCCTCTTTTGTGAAACGGTCTAGCCTGGCAAAGCATATTTCGTCACATTCAGGATGGACAATCTTAACCTCGACCGGATCAATGAATACATCTATGAATAGCATGGGGTTTTGTGAAAACCCATGAAACTTCACGCCTTCTCTAGCATTGTTGTCCTTCATACTAACACTATGAGCAGCTAAAACATTCCATGCCAAAGCAATGATTGGCTTTTGTCCTAATTCCTTGTGTGTTGCGTTTAGAAATAGTTCCGATACTTGAACTGAATGCTCTGCCTTTTTGCGTTCTGGCTTTTTGTAATCGTGTTCCAATTGGTTCCTAGGGTCGATAATAAGTTCATGAACAATAGGTGGAATAGATATATCAATATCAGAAAGGCCTTGCATCTTCGTAGGATAACTTTTATCGATAAAATACCGTAGATGGTTACTCAGTATTAGCGCGTCGATTATACGGCAAACTGTCCGTTTTGCATAACAAACAGCACTATCCAAGCTATAATCGTCTTCAGGTTGTTGCAAACCTCGCTTGGCCCACTCCAGATATATTTCTGGCGGCACCCATTGATGCTCAAACCACGTGCATGTTTGCACATCGCTGGCGGGTATTGTTCGTCCAGCTGATAAGATATCGGCAGGCTCGACTTGTTTACGAGCAAAAGTCCTCGCTTTCATAATTTGACTTTCTCTTTCGAGCCTTCTCAATCCGCAGGGCAGCTTTTGCATTAACAGACTATCTTAGAGCAAATTCTTCTGCCAAATCTGCTTAATCCTTGGTTAATAATACCATAAACCCGCAATCCAATTTCCAAATCCATTTTACGCCCAAAATCCGCCAAAGAAAAGTGTAATTCTTTTAGCTCAGTCACACTATGAACAGATGGGAGTGCCGTTGGGGATGGCTCCCGATAGGGATCCCCTATGGGATTACGCCAATGGCGGGTGAGAGGAGGGCAGATGGCAGAAGGGAGAAGGGAAAAGGGACAATCCTATTTAGCTATAAGATTATATTTTTCTGGATGTTCAATTATACTAAATGAAAGGTCCACATCGAGGCTTGGCCAATATAAGTGCTTGTTGTGCCACAACTGGACTTGGCTTATTTGCTTAACGGTTGCATTTTTGAACCAGGGAAACTGCTCAAACGGCAGAAAGTATTCCTTACGTTTGAAAAAAATCCAAAAGCCATGCTCCGAAATATTCGTAATCTCAGGCTTTAAAGTGCTTGCGCCATGCTTTAACGATTTCATTCTTGTGTTCCTCTACTATCCTCTGGAGCCGTGCCAGTTGCCTCTTTGAAAAACCGGTATATGTTACCAAGGCCACTATAGGCTCGACCCAAAATTTTGCTTCACCCTCCGGCGAAACAACGTGGATATGGATTCTTTCTTCTTCTCTCGAAAAGAAGTAAAACCTGTAATTTCCAACGCAAAAAATTGTAGGGCTCATAACAAAAGTGTAAAGAAATCCTGCTACATTGTCAAACAAACATTCTCCGCAAAGGAAAAGGCCGATTGGAATAGGGTCGGTTAGCTCAATTGTTATGTGAGATTCTGGATTCTTTGACACTTCGGCAGCGCTCAGTGCAGGCTTTGCTGAGAACGGCGTCTGTGAAAAAGGGTGTAAAAAGTCGTTGCAAAAGCACGCATTTTTGTTCATTTTTTCCCACATTTGTGTTGCCTATTTAAGCGCGGATGTGGAGTCGGATGGTTTTTCACGGTATAATCAATGGTTCGGATCCGGCGTAGCAGCTAATTCGCCAGTAAAGGACATGAGAAAAACTAATGACTGAATCGAAGTTACTACTGAACGCGTACTACGAGACCCTGTATGAACGGCTGGAGGCCAAGAAAGGCCTTCTTGTGGCGACAATAGAAAAGCTGCTCGCCGACGAGATCAAAAAGCGCGGTTTCGTGGACTTTGACGAGGAAAAATATGCTGCGTACCGGGATGCATGCTTAGCTTTTGTGGATGAGCGGATAGAGACTTACAATCCGATTGGGATTCAATATACGTTTGACCGTATCCGAGCGAGGGAGGCTCTTGAACTGGAGCTGCAACTTAACTGGTACGACAGCCAGGCGGAATTTGAGGAGTTGGTGCAAGCGGTGCGGGACAAGACGGAGGTTCAGCTAACAGAACGAAGAATCGGAGAATTGGCTGATGAGCTGATTCGGGAACTCGGGGCTTTCCCGGACAAGAGTATTATATCTGCTTATGAGGCTGAGCCCGGTCTTTCCAAGCTGCCGGACTACATCGTCGCGCGAGCAACTGAAGAAATCATCAGGTGAAACGGCGGCGCTCTAACAGTTGCCGTATTTGGGCGGTCTGGCCTGGAAGCTGCCTAGCCGGCAGGGTAGAGATGTTCGCCAGCATAATCTATGATTGTGCCAAATGGGTGCGGACAGCACGATATGTGGATACCTTATCCGTTCTCAGTGCGCAATTGCATTTTGGTACACGCATTGTCTCAAAGATTTCGCGGGGATTTCGGGGACGGTCGTATGAAGCAAGTGACACGGGTTCGTGGATTACCAGACCATAGCCAAGCAACCGCCAGCAAGCATGTCCCTCGCCTCGTACTTGAGAAAACACACACCAAAAGGCCAGCTAATAGAAGCTTTTTGCGTCTTTTCGCCAGCCGTTGTACTTGCGTGATATGGGCCGCGGACTAATACCACACCGTAATTATGATATTGGGCTCGGTCTTCTTGGCTTGGACCTCGCCTGTGGCTGTGTTAGTCCGTTTTATGACAACACGCGGATTCTCTTTGAGCCAGTTGGTGATTTGGCCGTCAAGAAACTCCATGGCGCCTGGGTGCAGCTTTGTGAAGAAGGTCTTTACGCCGGTAATCCGGTCGGCGGAAGCCGCCTTGTCGGCTGGTTTTGCTGCCGCTGGCGTTACGACGTCCGCTTTGCCACTGCCGCCCAAATTCAAGGGTGAGTGCGAGACGCTCGTTTGACCCGTGTCGTTATCGTCAAACGGGATAGGTTTATCGAGATCGTCATCAATTGGAATGGGCTTGTCGGGGTCGTCATTGCCAGGCAGTCTGTTCGCTTCGAGATTATCCATATACTGTTCCCCTACCTAAGTCGTGGCTGTTTTCCTGTCTGAGTCCACCTTGGACGTATTGGACTCGTCCCTTTTGGCTTCCGCTTATCCGGTTTCCTGCTTCGGCTTTTCAGCAGACTCAACCTTTGATTGGGCTTCGGCTTCGGCCTTTTCCGTCTCGGCCTCAGTCTTTATCTTGTCTAATTCAGCCTGTGCCTTTTCGGCTTCGGCTTCGGCCTTTTCGACTTTGAGGTTCGCTTGTCTGAGGGCGCTTCGAGCCTCCGCTCTTTCTTTCTCAGCCTTGAGGCGCGATTGTTCAGCATCCTGGACTTTGCGCTGTTGTTCTTTTTCACGAGCCTTCGTGCCGAAGAGGTCTGTAATAACCTGCTCCACACCTTCAGGCTCAGGCACTTTGTGTTTTCTTTTCAGATCTTCGACCATTTCTGCCCTTGGGATGCCGCCAGTCGAGATGCTTGGAGTTAATATAAATATGGTCTCGACAACCCTCTCTTCAAAATCTCTGCCGGAGAAGAACATACCGAGCAGCGGTATGTCCTTTAGAAGAGGCACTCCTCGAATCACGTCGCGCCTCTCGCTCTTTCTTATTCCTCCTATCACCAAACTCTCACCCTGTCTGATGCGGTTCTCCTTGTTATCGATTTCCTTTTTGGTGATGATAGGTAGCTGCTTAACGCCCTCTGGGGTCAATTTTGATCCAAGAATAATGTTTGTTTCCAGGCCGATGTAATCGTTGGCGAACACGTGTGGGGTGATCTGAAGCGAGTCGACCACCTCTTCATAGTCAATTTTAGTCTCGTACCAATCCTGCCTGGGGTTTGTCAGATATGTCTGCTGCACCGGCACATTTTGCATTGACGAGACCTTTGCCATTTTGCCGTTGACCACCTCCAGCGTGGGGTTCATCAATATTTTCAGATAACCCTGTGACTCCAATATATCGAGCAAACTCAAGAACTTCTCATCGACATATCCGATCTGAAGACCCATTTTGGCGCGGCCGAGCTCCCTCATTGAAGCTCCGGGAAATGCAGGCAGAATGGTGGCCTCTTGAATCAAGTCCATAACAGCCGTTCCGTAAGGCTGGCCGGTGGGTCCTGCCCAAACATGCTCACCAAATAAGTCCGTAACCATAATGGAAGTCTGCCGGTCCACGGTCCTGTCGGCGTATACCTCGGAAATAATGCAATCGATTTTGACCTGAACGGGTGGGACATCAACAGCTTCCAGGGTCTCAAGTACGGCCTCGACATCCTCTCTGGCCGGGCACCTTACTATCAACTGATTCGTGGCAGGATTACTCGTGACGGTGTAATCGGGCACCCTGGTCGATTTGCCTTTTGGATCGAACAGCTGTGAGGCGAACTGCTCGTGGATAATCGTTCTTAGGGCCTCGGAGGTATGGTGCTTGCAGAAGTAGAACAACTTGAACTCTGGCAGTCCCCCGACGATCTGCTCGAGGATTATGGGCGGCTGTTTGTAGACTTCAGGGATCGGTATGTTCGGCTCGGGGGTGGTCCTAATACCATTCAAACTGCTGATGATGCGTTTGGACTCAGCAGCCGCGGACGTTTCTGCAAAACAATCCCCTCCGCTGCAAAATGACAGCAGTAGTCCCACCACCACAGCCCCAACCAGCTTTTGACTGCGGCTAATTATCTGGCTGCTATTTTCCATAATTGCACGGCCGCCGTTCTAAGCCCGCCTCCAAAAAGCGGCATCGTTTCGCTCAAAGCGGTTTTTACGTAAATATGGACGATAACCAGGTTTATTGTATTGCTAATTTCTTTATCGTCAAGCATATTTCAATAAATTAGGGAAAATGGCCAGTTTGGCCCTACCCAGATTAAATCGTTAGACAAATAGCATTTTTTTGCTATTTTATCGGCTCATGGCGAAAAAAAGGCAAAAAGCTATTACTGTGAGCTTTGTAGCACTGGGCTGTCCAAAGAATATAATCGACAGCGAAAAAATGTTGGCTGCAATCGCCCAGTCAGGCCTTCTCATAGTTAGCGAGTCTGATAATGCCGATGTTGTTGTCATCAATACGTGTGGTTTTATAGAACCGGCCAAAGCCGAAGCACTCGAAGCGATAAGGCATGCTGTGGACCGCAAAGTCAATGGCACTGTCGGAAAAATAGTCGTCGCTGGCTGTCTTTGCCAAAGATTGGGCCGGCGACTTTTTGACGAGGTCGACGGTATTGATGCTATTGTGGGTCTGGGCCAGCGGGATGATATCGCCCAGATAATCAAGGACACTATCGCGTCCAAGCAGCCAGTGGCCTACTTAGGCTCTCCACCAGATAGGTGCAATGATGATAGAGCAAGGTTACTTATTACTGGACGTCACTGGGCGTACCTGAGAATCAGCGAGGGGTGCGATCACCGATGCTCCTTTTGCACAATTCCAACCATCCGGGGGTCGTTTAGGAGCAAGCCGCCGAAACTCGTCCTCGCTGAGGCCGCCGAGCTGGCATCAGCCGGTGTGGCAGAATTAAACGTGATCGCCCAGGACACGACAAACTATGGTCGTGATCTGGAAATCAATGATGGGTTGGCTACGCTCATAACGCAACTGGAAGAGACTGCCGGCCTTGCCTGGATTCGATTGTTGTATCTCTGGCCGGCGGGAATCAATGAGAAGCTGGTCGAAACCATTGCCAATAGTGAAAAAGTCGTACATTATTTCGATGTTCCCATACAGCACGTAAACAACGAGATTCTAAGGGCCATGCGTCGGCCGGATACGAAAGCAGGCCTGCACCGGCTGATTGACAACCTGCGCGAAGCCATTTCCAATTGCATATTGAGAACGACCCTGATAATCGGTTTCCCAGGAGAGACAGACCAACAGTTCGCTGAGCTGCTTGACTTTATTAAGTGGGCAGAATTTGATGCGCTGGGCTGTTTCAAATTCTATCCGGAGTCTGGCACGAGTGCGGCCGCAATGCCCGGCCAAGTCCCCGACCAAGTAAAAGAACAACGTGTCGAAGAGCTGATGCTCACGCAGCAGAAGATCGCCTTTGCCAAAAACAAGAGCAGGACCGACGGTAAGCTTACATGCATAGTGGATTCAGTCGATAACGAAGGCACCGGGACAGGACGCTTCTATGGACAGGCGCCCGATATCGACAGCGTGTGCATCATACGAAACTGCCGAGCAAAGCCGGGTCAGTTTGTCAATACGAAAGTCGTTGACACAAGAGGGTATGATTTGATCGTGCAACAAATTTAGTGTCGAGTGCAATCCAAGAGCAAAAGTAAGCCGCGTTTGAAATTTTTCCGTCCTGAATCATATTCCTGCTTGTTATCGAATTTCCAAGGGAGTAAACTCTGCTCTATGGTCAAGCTTATCCCGAACATCTTGACTTTTGGCCGACTCGCTTTGACCATCGTCTTCCTAATTATGATTCTTAGCTCACCGTCCGTCACGAACAAGGCATTGTTTCTTGATATCGGCTTTGTGGTGTTTGTCATTGCGGGTCTAACCGATATGGTTGACGGCATAGTGGCTCGTAAACTCAACGTCACCAGCAAGTTCGGACGGATGACCGACCCGCTGGTGGACAAGATTCTTGTCTGCGGGGCATTTGTTTGTTTTGCAGTAATTGGCGAGCCGAGGCTTTTTGATTTCGGCCGCGGGATATTGGCGGCAATTCACTGGTCAGTGGTAGGGATTCTGGTCACCAGAGAAGCCTATGTGACGGCACTACGACACATCGCAGAGGCTCGCGGCGTCAACTTCGCGGCAACTATATCCGGCAAGGTGAAGATGCTGATACAAATCTTTGCAATCGGCACGGTGATTATAAAGATGGCTCATGTCCCAACAGCCCGCTGGGCTGACTGGTTCACCACCGTGACGTTTGTGATTGTGTTGACAGTTACGGTCGTGTCGGGTTTTCTGGCAACGCGGCGGAGCTCTTGGAAAGAAGCCAAGTGACGGGAAGGGGGATATGAGGAATCAATCATGGTGTGTGAGGGGGTTGTTGGCTCTTTGTGCAGTATTCTGTTTGCCGATAGTCGCACCGGTCAGTGGACAGACAAGCAAGGCAGAGACACCGCAAGAATTCATGCCACCGATCCCAGCCGGTAAAGAATGGAAGCTGGCATGGAGCGATGAATTTAATGCAACAAAAATCGACGAGTCTAATTGGGTGAGACTGGGTGACTGGAAGCGACGAGATGGCTACTGGGTGAAGGAGGACGCGTATCTGGATGGCAAAGGGAATCTGATATTGCGCACAAAAAAGGATGGCGACCGCTACACGAGCGGGGCTGTCCGGACTAAAGGCAAGTTTGAGCACAGATTCGGGTACTGGGTGTGTCGATGTAAATTGCCCAAGCAGGTGGGTCACTGGCCGGCGTTCTGGCTTCAGACAGACGGCGTCGGAAAAATAGGAAACCAAGGTAAAGACGGCACAGAAATAGACATCATGGAAAAGCCCTGGCTACAGGACAAAATAACGCAAAACCTGCACTGGGACGGCTACGGAGATTCACACAAGCACGCCGGTACTCAAGTCACTATCCCAGGTGTCAGTGAAGGCTTTCATACGTTTGGGCTACACTGGAAACCGGATGAATACATCTTCTATGTCGACAGTAAAGTGACCTGGCGAACGAGTGCCGGCGGCGTTTCACAAGTGCCGCAGTTCATAAAGCTCACGGAGGAGATTGGAAAATGGGGCGGAGATATAACAAAAGCGAAGCTTCCCGATTACTTCGTAGTGGATTATGTGCGCGTGTATGACACGGTCGATCAGGATGAACTGACTGCTCGCGAACAGCTAATCCACAAAGCAGCCAATATTAGACCGGCTGCGCGGCAGCTTGCATGGCAGGAAAAGGAGTTCATTGCGTTCATACATTTTGGCATCAATACGTTCACCGATAGGGAATGGGGAACCGGCAAGGAAGACCCGAAACTGTTCAATCCAACCGATCTGGATTCTCGACAATGGGTCCGAGTCTGCAAAGAAGCCGGCATGAAGATGATAATCCTGACCGCAAAGCACCATGACGGGTTTTGCCTTTGGCCGAGCAACTACACCGAACATTCGGTTAAAAACAGCCCATGGAAAAACGGCAAAGGGGATGTCGTTCGCGAGCTGGCCGACGCCTGTCGCCCGGCCGGACTGGCAATGGGGCTTTATTTGTCACCTTGGGACATGCATGAGCCGACTTACGGTGACACGGCTAAATACAATACGTTCTACAAAAATCAGTTGCGGGAAGTGCTAACGAATTACGGCGAGGTAGCTGAGGTTTGGTTTGACGGAGCCAAGGGACCCGACGCCAAGGATATGGAGTATGATTGGCTCGCCTATTATGCCATCGTACGCGAACTACAGCCTAACGCGGTCATTTTCAATGGTCCTGATGTTCGTTGGGTTGGAAACGAGAGTGGCTATGCCCGCCAGAGCGAGTGGAGCGTCATGAACAGGAGTGACAAGCTCTTCGGCTTCATAAACAACCAGCAGAAGGATCTGGGCAGTATCGAGGCGCTAGGCGACGGCGAGAATCTGATCTGGTATCCTGCTGAGACGGATGTGTCGATTCGGCCCGGCTGGTTTTATCACGCCAGCCAGGATGACAAGGTCAAGTCGCTTCAAAAGCTGCTGGATATCTACTATAGCTCCGTGGGGCGTAATAGTCTGTTGCTGCTGAATCTTCCGCCCGACCGGCGGGGTCTTATCCATGAAAATGATGTCAAACGCCTGCGGGAACTGCGGAAGGTCCTTGATGCAACATTCAGACAGAACCTGGCTTTGGGAGCAAAGGCTACAGCCTCAGCGGTAAGGGACAACACATCCAAGTACGGAGTTGAAAAAACAGTAGACCACAGCAAAGAAACCTATTGGACCACAGACGACTGGGTGACTGCCACAATGCTTGAATTGGACCTCGGCACAGAACGCACGTTTAACGTAGCCGAATTAGCTGAGTACATCAGGACGGGGCAACGGGTCGAAGAGTTCGTCCTCGAAGCCTGGGATGGCCAGAACTGGAAGGGATTTGCACGTGGCACCACTATCGGTTACAAGCGACTGCTGCGCTTCGAAGATGTCACCGCTCAGAAGGTGCGCCTTAGAATACTAAGGTCCCGCGTTTGTCCGACCATCTCCGACTTCGGACTATATTATGCGCCGCCGATCGGTGAAATCATCAAGAATTAACGGTCCAACGCAGTCCCTTAGTCAACTGCTGACGGCTTTTCCCTAGCGACTCAATAGTCCCTGTTGTCTTCGCAGCCGTTCAGCCATTTACTTGCCCAGCGTCTTTGTAGGAATCAATAAACTCGTCTGTGACATCCAGCGGGTCCAAGCCCAATTTGTCGAAGATTTCGTTTTCGAGCTCAAAGATTAAATGGTCAACCCTAACCGTATCGGCTTTACTTCGAGCGGTCGTGCCATGACTGCGAGCATGCCTCTCATGAGCTTCATCCAACCTTTCTTTCAACGCCACGATCCGGTCGTGCATGACCCTTTTGTCGGCATAATAGACGAGTTTCTCTTCCCAGCTGGTCGGCCTGTCTTTGTCGTCAAGCAAAGCAGCGTACCTGTGTTTTTTTATGGCTAAGGCAAGTTCCGGATACCGATCTTTTAGAAGCGCAAAGGCAGCGTCCTCATGGCAGGCATCTTTATACTTGGCTTTCAACCGCCCCCATTTTGCCTTGTCTTGGTGCGTGACATCGTGCTGGGACCCGGCATAACCTGATTTCTTGAAATCGCACACCCTCAAGACATCATGCAGCAGACAGGCCCTGTGCACGAGATCGACATCTACCTGTACGCCCTTTTCTCTGAGTCGCTCGGCCAAGAAGACAGCCAATTTCGCCACCGCCAAGTTGTGTTTTAGGATGTGCGATGGCACGTGGTGCTCTTTTATTATGTTGAGGCACTCTTTACGCGTTGGAAGACTGCATTTTTTCATAGATTTGCTCAGCAACCTTTTTGCCGGATTTGAGCATTCCACCAAAGATTGGTCCCATCCTCGGCAGGTTATAAACATCGCAAACGGACATTCCGGCAACGTAAAGTCCCGGAAAGACCTCTCCGGTTTTTTCGACAACGCCGGCTTCGGACTTCTCGACGTTCATAAAATACTCTTGCAGCTCTTTCGTAAAGAGGTCGGGCTTTCTTGCCTTGAGCATGCTAACAAGCTCCGCTGGATGGCCGGTCGCATCAATTGTATATGTTGCGCAAATACAGAACGGGTCCACATGTAAGCCGAGCGAGCGTACGCTTGCACTATTGACCACTATGCCCTTGACGGTTTCATCTATTAGGACAATATCTTCTGCCTCTACAAGATTAAAAATCTGTGCTCCCGCCTTTTTGGCTTTGTAGCCCAAAGCAGTGGCGAACTCTATCGCATCTGCCGTGTATAAATGGCCCACTTTTTTTGTTGTCACACCTATCTCATCCAAAATGTCTTTGTCTTCAAAGGTGACTACGTTATAGCCTGCGGCCCCTCCCCAGATTCCTCCGCCTATTGAGAGCTTTTTCTCAATGACGCTGGTCTTGATCTTTGCCTTTGCTAGATAATAGCTGGCAGCCAGACCGGCGGGGCCTGCTCCAATTATGACCACGTCATTTTCAAGATGTGCCGAGAGCCTTTTGCTGTACGTCTCGATAATTACGCGGGAAATATCAATCTCCTTCATTTCCGTTCCCTTTCCTTGTTATCTGTTGCGACCACTGCCAATAAGCAAAAAGCACTCCGCAAAAGGAGTGCTTCAAAACTCATCTCTATCAGCCTCCCTTCGCAGGTCCTAACCTGGTCAGGTTCTTGATAGGGTCGTCCGCCAACAGCGAACCTATCAGCTGTAGCCCAAGCCCACGCTCGGTCTTTAGCTCCCCTGGCTTATCAGAATTTGCCTAAGGCATTCTAACACCGTGTGGCAATTGCCGCAAGGATTTTTTTGCGCATCTGCCTACGCAACATGATTAGCTGATTTAGCGTGCAGAAGTCCTCAGCAAAAAAGGGGTTAAGTGTGGATTGGTGGACCAATACACAGCACTGTAAACAGAGAGGTTTTTCGTGCGAGACGCCGAAAGCCCTGGGTTATCGCGGTGGTAATCTCAAAATAATCAATAATCAACTTTTAGGCCCTGCGTCTTCTAAACAAGCCCAAGCTGCCAAGGCTGACCAGCAAGAGCGTAGCGGGTTCAGGCACCAATGCCATTATTTCGGAACCGGATAATGCTCTATTGTAGATGCGAACCTCGTCTATAAGGCCGTTGAAATATAATCCACCATCCCTGCTGCCAATCAGCAAAGGATTCGCATTACCAGTCGGCGTTCGAGTGAAGGTGGTGTCGGCATATTTGGGGGTAATAAACCCATTAACATAAAAGTCAGGAATGTTATTCTCGACTCTCACGGAAACATGATACCACTGGTCCATGGCAAGAGCGACACTGCCATACACACGTTCATGTGCAACGGCATCGGCTCTAACGAGAGCCAGGTCGGGCTCAGCGTTCCAAGTTGTCCGAAAATCAAAGGGGTTATTTTGCCTTCCACTGCCCACGCACTTTGTAACAATAGCTTGATATGAACCGGTTCGTGTAAGGTAAACCCAGGCGGAAATAGTAAGATCTCCTAAAATATTTAAGGCTGCGTCATCCGGGACACTGACATAATCACGCATGCCGTCAAAGCTCAGAGCGCCGCCGAACTTGCCGGTCGTCCAAGTGGCTCCGTGAACTGTCCCGTCATGTCCGTTACCCGAGTCGTCGCGTGCTGGATTGGCCCAGTCATCGAAACTCCAATAACCCACGAGACCTTCGGTTAACGTGGCCCTACCTATAGGAGTATACACCAATATCATTGCTGTTATGATTGACACACTCAGCTTATTCATTCAGAGCTCCTCTCTTATGACGTTCTTCCACAACAAGATGCGCTTGCTTTTCTTGTGCTTGCTTCGTCAGTACGCGCAACTCGGCCCTTTTCCTTCCGTGATTGAACTAAAGCTGTTTTTGCGGGGGGAAAGCTCGATGGAAATACAAGCACAGTTCCCCACCACTCCTCCTTGCTTGCATTTAGTGTATCCAATTTACGATTAAGATGTAAGGGAAAATTCCAGTAATTATGGTTTTTTGTATGGGCCGATGAAATGCAGGCGTTTTTATTGACAAAACTGGCAGGGCAGTCTACCATATCAACGTTAACCATACTCTTAGGGATAGCGCAAGTTATGGCCAATAAAGGATTTACGCATCTTCATCTGCACAGCCAATATTCACTGCTCGATGGGGCGATAGTCTTCGAAGGGCTGCTGAAACGCTGCAAGAACCTGGAAATGGAGTCGGTTGCCGTAACGGATCATGGTAATCTCTTCGGGGCCGTCGAGTTCTACACAAAAGCAATAGCAGCACGCATCAAGCCGATCATCGGCATCGAGGCATATATTGCCCCTCGAAGCAGGTTCGATAGGACAAAAACCACGATCGCCGATGCTGCATATCATCTGATCCTTCTTGCAGAGAACAACGTCGGCTATCAAAATCTGCTCAAGCTGGCAAGTGCCGGCTTTATCGATGGGTTCTACTATAGGCCAAGAATTGACAAGGAGATTCTGGCGGAGCTGAATGAGGGACTGATATGCACTTCGGCGTGTCTGAAAGGTGAGATTGCGGCTGAAATCGCCAACGGTAATGAAAAGGCAGCAGTGGCTGCTGCCGAGAGCTATTTGAAGATATTCGGCCCGGATAGGTTCCTCATCGAGATACAACGACATGAAGGTGACGAACCAAATATTCGTGAAGGGCTTATTGACCTTGCGAAGAGAATGGGCATACCTCTTGTTGCAACTAACGATGTACACTTCTTGCGGGAAGATGACCATGAGGCTCACAATTGCCTTTGTGCTATCAGCACCGGCAAAAGGGCTGATGCACCCGATAGAATGATCTATCCGTCAGACATTTACCTGAAGAGTCCCGACGAAATGCGGCAACTATTTGCCGAGAATGTGCAAGCATGTGACAACACGATGGCGATTGCCAATCGCTGTAATGTTGAGCTTGATTTGAAAAGCCGTCATGCACCGCGATTCAAGCCGCCGGACGGAACAACCGCTGAGGAATTTTTGACAAGATTGTGCTACGAAGGAGCGGAAAAGCGCTACGGCGAGATTACCGACGAGGTAAAGGAAAGGCTCGACCGGGAGCTGGATGTAATCGAATCGAAGGGATTTGCCAGCTACTTTCTTATCGTGTGGGACTTCTGCAAGTATGCCCACGAGAATGATATTCCTATAGGCGCCAGGGGCAGTGGGGTGGGGACCCTCGCTGGATACTGCTTGGGTCTGTGCGATGTTGATCCGGTCCGATACGACCTGCTCTTTGAGCGATTCATGGACCCGCAGCGTAACGAAATGCCCGATATTGATATCGATATATGTCAGGCTCACCGGGGAAAAATCATTGACTATGTCCGGCAAAAATACGGCCATGTCGCACAGATCATAACCTTCGGAACGATGAAGGCCCGTGCGGTTATCCGTGACATCTGCAGGGTGCTCGGCGTACCACTGGCCGAGGCCGACAGATTGGCCAAGCTGGTGCCCTTCTCACTTGACATGACGCTTGACAGGGCCTTGAAGACTGAGCCACAGTTGAGAGAAGCATACGAACAGAGCGAGCAGACAAGAAACGTAATCGACATCTGCAAGAAGCTGGAAGGTCTTGCCCGTCATGCATCAGTCCACGCCGCCGGAGTTGTCATTGCCGATGAGCCGTTGACCAACTTCGTACCTCTATATAAAGCACCCAGCTCGGACGACATCATAACTCAATACGAAGGGCCTATGGTCGAAAAGGTGGGCCTCTTGAAGATGGACTTCTTGGGCCTGAAGACCCTGAGCGTGCTGGAGCGGGCCTGCCAATTAGTCAAGGACATCCACGCGGTAGACATTGACCTGGAAAAGCTCGACCTTGCTGACACTAAGGTTTTCGAGCTATTTTCAGCCGGCAAAACAAAAGGGGTGTTCCAATTCGAGTCCGGCGGGATGCAGAACATGCTGGTTCAAATGAAGCCGGACCGGCTGGAAGACCTTATAGCTGCTAACGCTCTATACCGGCCAGGTCCTATGATACTCATCCCGGATTACATCGACCGAAAACACGGGGCAAAGTGGAAGCTGCCACACCCGATTATGACTGAGATCCTGGAGGAGACCTATGGGATCATGGTCTATCAGGAACAGGTGATGCAAATCTGCAATCGGCTCGGCGACATACCGCTGCGGGAAGCCTATGCCTTGATAAAGGCTATAAGTAAAAAGAAGGCTAAAACGATAGCCAAGGAAAGAGAGAAATTTGTCGCCGGCTGCACGGATAAAGGCTTGGCGGGCCAGCAAGCTCAACAGATTTTCGAACTCATCGAGCGGTTCGCTGGCTACGGCTTCAATAAGAGCCATTCTACCCGCTACGCCTTCATCGCATACCAGACCGCCTATATGAAGGCGCACTGGCCAGTTGAGTTTATGGCTGCGCTTTTGACCTACGAAATGGGCAACACCGACAAGGTTGTAGACTACATCGGTGAATGTAGCGAAATGGGCATTCAAGTTATGGCACCGGATATCAACGAAAGCGGCGTCTATTTTACACCTGTTTATAAAGGTAACGGCGAGAAGAAAGGCGTCATACGTTTCGGCCTGGCTGCGGTTAAAGGTGTCGGCGAAAAAGCTGTCGAGCAAATCATCGCCGCCCGTGAAAAAGTCGGGCGGTTCGAGAGCCTGTTCCACTTCTGCGAAAATGTAGATCTAAGAGCTGCTAACAAGCAGGTCCTGGAAGCACTTATAAAAGCTGGTGCCTTCGATAGACTCGGTGGGAACCGCGCGCAGATGATGACTGGCCTTGAAAAGGCGATGGAGATCGGCGCGAGTCTGCAGGCTGACAAGCAAAACGGGCAGATGAATTTCTTCGGCCAGATTAGTGGTGAGGCCGACTATTCAGAGGACCATCATCGCTTGCCCGGTGTTGCACCGTGGCCCGAGCCGCAGATGTTGGCCTATGAAAAAGAAGTGCTCGGCTTCTACGTGACCAGCAATCCGCTCAGCCATTACGCTGAGACGATAAATGTCTATTCCACACACAACAGCTCACAATTGGCTGACGGCAATGCCAGCCGGCAGGTCGTGATAGGCGGAATGATAGTAAAGATAAGATACAATCTGACAAAATCGGGGCGAAATGCCGGCTCAAAAATGGCCGTCTTCACGCTCGAAGACCTCCAGGGACAGGTCGAGGTCGTAATGTTCCCGGATGCATTGGCCAGATTTAACAGTGCCTTGGTTCAGGATGCCGTTGTTTTCGTCAAGGGAAAGCTCGACTGGCGAAGGGAAAGACCCAATGTCATAGCCGCGGAACTGATAACCCTGGACGATGTCAGAGAAAAATTAGCCGCCAAAGTCAGAATCGGGCTGGATGCTAAAGATGTCACAGAGCAAAAGGTGGCAATGATAAAGAGCATCTGCCAGCACCATAAAGGCAGAAGCCCCGTTTACGTCGCAGTAAGAACCGACAAAGGCAGGGTCTACGCAGCCGCCGACAAAGAACTGAGCGTCAATCCCGATGTCGACTTCTGCCGAAAAATGAGACAACTTCTCGGCGAAGAAAACTTCCAATTGGCAAGGTAGGTACTGAATGCTTGATACTGGACACCGGCAGTTTGTCAATAGTGTTCCGACGAGTTGTCATTCCGCACTTGATGCGGAATCCAGTTAGCTTTTACTTTATGCATTCCCGCTTTCGCAGGAATGATAATCATCAAATCGACATGTGAGATAGCAGTACTGTCATCCTAACCGAAGCGAAGGTGCTGTTTTTGAAATTCAATAAATGACGGAAATCAAAAAAACACTTGTAATACTCAAAGCTCGGTGGCCCGAGGTGGTGCTCATCATGGGCCTTTATGCCTTGGCTGTCCTTTCAAATAACCTGTTTCGAGCCGTAAGAGATGACCCAGCGCGAACTTTCATCTTACTACATGCGGTCTTTTCACTGATGGTTATGGTAGTCTTGACTATACTGAACTTCGGCTTTATGCGAACGGTATACTTGCAAGGCCAAGAACGACAAAAACCTATCGTTTTGTTAAAGAAAGGGAGAGACTTCTTCTCGCGTATATTTGGGTTTGGCCTGATTTGTCTAATTCCCTATTTTATCTTAGCCTGGCTTATCTTTTTAGTGATAAAATACTTCACATCCATAGATACAGGTTTTTTTGAGACTGGCAAGGTTAATCCCTGGCTGTACCAATTATTTTTTGCTGCCCCCATGTTAATTCTGATGAAAGTTGTATTATTCATCCCTGCACTGATACTTGTCTTGGATTGTCGACTCTTTGAGAGTTTCAAGTTCCTAAGGAAATGCAGACTATTAGATTCAAGAGAATTAATTGCGTTGTTTTGTCTCCGGATGGTGCTGCCCTTTCTCTGGGTATTTTTGCAAATACCCTATAATCCTGAGACAATTTCACAGCACATTTTGAGAACGGTCACGACAATTATGAGTTACTTTATCTGGTTGATCGTAGGCGTCACTGCGGTAAGGTTTGTGGGCTCTCTTGATTTAGTGTATGATAGTGACTTGAGCGTTTCAGAGTCTGAAGATTAACTGTGAGAACAATTTAACTCTTCAGCGGAAGATTAGTCTTGAAAAGTAAATTTACCAGTAAATCTATTGTTCTTGATGACATAGGGCAACCAGATGATAATAACCAGAGTCACTGCAAACAAGCCCGTTAAGTGGCGCTTAATACCTTTTGTGTGCCGCTATGTTAACTGAAGAGCAAAAAAGAGTACTGAAGCAACAGTTGGTCAACTGTCTCAAGACGGAGACGGAAGTGTGCCGGGTCATCATATTCGGTTCATTTCTAAATTCAGATGATCCGCACGATCTGGATGTTGCCGTATTCCAGGACAGCGATGAAAAATATCTTCCACTGGCAATGAAGTACCGCAAGAAGGCCCGTGACATCGGGCGCAGGATCGCGCTTGATATTATCCCCCTGAAGGTTGGAAGAGTCGGTGGCATTCTTATGGACGAAATCGAGCAGGGAGAGACCATATATGAAAGGTGAAATGGATATACAGAAATATCAAAATGAATTGTCAACCGCTCAGTCAAAAGATAATACACGTCCTTTCTTAGAAAAGATACAGAGCAGACCACACTGGCGTATACATTTATGTCCTACCGTTTATAAGAAACGATTAAACGATTTAAAACAAGCTTGTGAGTTAATCACCAAAGCGAGAGCTTGTTTATCCAATGAATATTATCCAACATGCATTTCTAATCTAACTTACGAACACAATTTTATCGCTTCTGAAACCGACAAGCCAAACCTTGGTGTGGCAGAGTATTGGTTTCTTTTCCATAGCGGTCAATTCCTTCATCTGTTAGAAACTCCTGAAGCCTTCCATGATAGTGAACTAAGGAAAGAGGCTGAAAAGGTACCAGGGATGACTAATACAAAAGCTCCTGGTTTTATAAAGATTAGACCTTTACTTAACCGCTTTTGTCTATTTTTTAATTTCGTTAGTAACGCTTGCCAGGCTAACCTATATGATACGGAATTAAAAATTGATATAGAACTCAAGGGAATAAAAGATTTTCGTCTCATCGACTCTCTCCATTCTATTATATCTTTTGCGGGAGATTTTGCTGCTCGAACAGATCCTATTTCGAATAGATGGTTTGTACAACCAAAAGAAATTTCATCTAAATGGATGGACCTTACACTTGAGGTATCTTGCTACTTTGTTAGTTGCTTTGAAGACGAAGACTTCAAAGGGTATAAACCACCTATTGATAAATACAAAGGACACCTGCAACAATTCTTATCTGGTAAATCTTATTAGACAAAAATTTAATAATACTAATGGAACAAAAATTGAATGGCAAATTGATCGTTCTTGATGGGCCGGATGGCTGCGGTAAGACTACGCAGGCAAAGCTCTTGCTTCAATGGCTTCAGGAACAAGGTGTGCCGACCGTTAGTTTCCGGGACCCCGGTGATACTGCAATCGGCGAGAAGATAAGGGAAATCCTCTTGAGCCCCGAACATAGAACAATGAGTACGCGAGCGGAATTACTGTTGTATATGGCGGCAAGAGCGCAACTATGGGCAGCAAAGATAGCCCCGGCGCTGGCGGAGAACAAATGCGTCGTGCTTGACAGGTGGCTTTCGAGCACTTGCTCTTATCAGGGCTATGCCGGTGGCTTCGGCGTGGGTAAGGTCATAAAGATTGCCACGGACTCTCTGGAAAGGCTCTGGCCTGATTTGACTATCATACTCGATGTTGATTTGGAAACAGGAGCCAAACGGCTCGGTCGGGAGCCAGACAGGATGGAGGCAAAGCCCGGTGATTACCACCGGAAGGTCCGCGAGGGATTTCTACAACTCGCTCAAGAACGCCAGGATTTTATCGTTGTCGACGGCACGGGTGATATTGAAACGATTCATAACACGATATGCGACGTAATTTCACAGGCGAGCTTTACATAGATGTCACTGAAAGGCATATTCTGTCAGGATAGGGCAATTTCACTTTTGCAGCGGGCCTTTGCGTCGGACAAAGTGCCGCATGCATACATTTTTGCCGGCCTGGAAGGCGTGGGCAAATTCAGGACAGCCAGTGAATGGGCCAAGCTGCTGCTTTGTAAGAAGCCAGCGATAGGGAATGATTTTGCCGATAGTTGTGGCTCGTGCCAATCTTGCCAAGCTTTCGAAGCTGGCTCGCACCCCGATTTCGACCACATCTATAAAGAACTGGTCGAATTTACCAGAGACGGTAAGGGCAGAACAACGCCTGTTGATTTGCCGATCGATGTGATACGCGAGTTTCTGATTGAAAAAGCGACTACCAAGCCGACCCTCTCACGGAGAAAGGTCTTTGTGGTCAGCGAGGCCGAAAGGTTAAACGCCGCTTCGCAGAACTGCATGTTAAAGGTATTGGAGGAGCCACCCGAATTCTGCACTATCATCCTGCTTTGCACCCGGCTGGAAAGGCTCCTGCCAACAACGAAATCAAGATGCCAGATAATTCGCTTCGGGGCGATAGAAGAAGACAGGGTAGTCGAAAAGCTAAAAGAGATGGGAATCGAGCAACGGAAAGCTCGATACTTCGCCCGTCTTTCGCAAGGCAGCTTGGGGACAGCCTGTCGGTGGGCACAACTTGAACTGGCCGGTGCAGATCTTTACCAGACAAAAAGAAAGCTGGTCGACTCGATAGCCGGATATAAACTTGCAGATGCTCTGGAGCTGGCCGAACAGTTCGTAGGCGAGACCAAGAGAATCGCCGCAGTCTGGGCCGAGCTTGACAAGGCCACCAGCATGAAGGACATCAATCGAAGAACGCAAAAGACTCTTATCCAGATAGTCATATCGGCGCTCTATGACGCTATGAAAGCCAACGCCGTTCCCGCTAAAGACGCCATAAATTTCGACCAAAAAGAGGCCATAATAAACCTGGCCGGCCGGTTTGACGTGGAGCAAGCAGCTGACAGAATCACCGGTTGCTACAGTGCGCTGCGCTGGGTCGAAGCAAGCGTCAACGAGAAGCTTATTTTCGAGCAGCTATTGTTAAACCTCGCTGGTTCTGATATAATCAACGCCAAGTAGTTGTTTAGCTTGAAGTGGTATCGATCAGGGACCCATTTTTACGGTTTGCCGGTATATAAGGTCTTTTTGTGGTTTCTGAGATAATGGGCAAAATGAGACCCTTTTAGGTGATATCGATGCAAGACAGTGTAGCCGCAAAGCCTCAGTGGCCCAAGAGTAAAAAATACATGTTGGTGCGCTACGGCCTGATGAATAATCTGGGCTTTTTCGAGCACAATGAGAGCCACATACCTAAAACAATTGCACGCGTGGTCGTTAAGACGGACAAGGGTCTTGAATTAGGGTACCTTGTGGGACAGCTCAGCTCCTACAAGGCCGGACGATTCAAATTAAGTGACGACCGCATAAAGAAATATTTCGACCACAGCAATATCGAATTCACTCCCGAACAGGCTGGCAAATTCGTCCGTTACGCAACCGCAGCGGATATTAGCGAAGAACAGCACCTGCAGAAAATCACAAATGGGGAGATAGAATGTTGCAGACGCTTCACCAAGGAAATGAACCTGCCGATGAAAATAGTCGACGCAGAGCACATATTTGGCGGCGAGCGCATTATCTTCTACTTTATGTCTGACGGCCGGGTCGATTTCCGCGAGCTGGTAAAAAAACTCGCACAAGAATATCAGACGAGGATCGAGATGCGCCAAATCGGCGCACGCGATGAGGCCAGACTGCTCGGCGACGTGGAAACCTGCGGACAGGAATGCTGTTGTAGGAGATTCCTCAAACTCCTGAAGCCCGTCAACATGCGGATGGCGAAGATGCAAAAGGCGACCCTCGATCCTTCTAAGATCTCCGGCTACTGCGGCCGGTTAAAGTGCTGTCTGCGATACGAAGATAAAACCTACATCGAACTTAAGAGAAATCTGCCAAAGAAGAATAGCAGGGTAGAGACCCAACAGGGCCAGGGCAAAGTTGTCGACACCCAAATATTAACTCAGCTCGTTATGGTCGAGTACGACAATGGAGAAAAGATCGCTATCCCAGTCGATGAGATTACGGTAATAAGCCCAGCTGCTACGACAAAGAATAAACAAGACAGTAGCACCGAGAAGGACAAACAGGACAGCAAGAAGGATAATGAGCAGCAGCGTTAAGGAAAAGATATGCCTCGCAAAATTGTCGTAACATCAGCTTTGCCCTACGCAAATGGACCGATACATATAGGACATCTCGTTGAGTATCTGCAAACCGACATCTGGGTCCGCTTCCAGAAAATGTGCGGCAATCAGTGTCTGTACTTTTGCGCCGATGACACTCACGGCACCCCCGTGATGATAAGCGCCCGGGCTGCTGGCATAAGCCCCGAGCAACTAATCGGGCAAATGCACAAGGAACATATAGCAGATTTCGACAGCTTCTACATCGAATTCGACAATTACTATACGACCCACTCACCGGAGAATAGACAGTTTAGCGAACTTATCTTCAATCGCTTGAACGAAGCTGGCTCAATCGTCAAACGAAATGTCGAACAGGCTTACTGCGAAGAGTGCGGCATGTGGCTGCCGGACAGATATGTCCGCGGCACGTGCCCGCGCTGCAACGCAGAGGACCAGTACGGCGATTCGTGCGAAGTCTGCAGCGGGACGTACCGGCCCACCGAACTTATCAATCCGCGGTGTGCGACGTGCGGCACCACGCCCGTTCGCAGGCAGAGTGACCACTACTTTCTTAAGATTGCTGATTATGAACGCCGCCTAAAAGAGCTTATTGGCCGAGGCTATGTTCAAGAATCCGCGGCAAGAAAACTCGAAGAGTGGTTTACGACAGGCTTGAGAGACTGGGACATATCCCGTGACGGACCATATTTCGGTTTCAAGATACCGGGTGAGCAGGATAAATACTTTTATGTCTGGCTGGATGCTCCTATCGGGTATGTGGCCTCGGCCAAGAACTACTGTGACAAGAACAGGCTCGACTTTGATGAGCTGTGGAATAGCAGCGAGTACGAACTGTATCATTTTATCGGTAAGGACATCATGTACTTTCACGCCCTGTATTGGCCGGCGATGCTGATGGAGGGCGGATTTAAGATGGCCAATAGGCTTTTTATTCACGGTTTTCTAACGGTAAACGGCGAGAAAATGAGCAAATCGCGCGGGACCTTCATCAATGCCAGGACCTACTTGAAACGTCTGGACCCCGAATACCTGCGATATTACTACGCCAGTAAGCTCACTGATAACATCGACGATATAGATTTGAGCACAGAGGATTTCATAAACAAAACTAACGCCGATTTGGTCGGCAAATTCGCGAACCTGGCATCCCGCTCCGGCCCGATGCTGGTGACAAAACTGAATGGCCAGCTTGGTCAGTTAGACCATAAAGGCGCCGAATTAATTGCCAAGTTCACCGCAGCAAAAGAACATATTGCAGCGGACTATGAGGATCTCAAATTTGCCGCCGTCGTCCGAACAATTGGCAGCCTCGCTGACGAGGCCAACCGCTATGTCGAAGAGAATCAGCCGTGGCTGACTGTCAAGACCGATCTGGAGAAAACACGAGCCACCTTGACCGCTGTGATAAATGCCGTACGAATCCTGACGATATATCTAAAGCCCATCCTGCCAAAATATGCCGAAAAGGTGGAAAAATTTCTCAACGTCGATAACCTACAGCTTGCAGATGTCGAGAGGCACTTGGAGAATCATAGAATAAACGAGTTTGAACGATTATTTGAAAGGATTGATAAGGAACAGGTAAGTGCAATGATGGACGAAAGTAAAGAAGCTCAAAGTGCCGGTCCGCCAGGCCCTGCAAAGGCAGAGACAGAGCCCGCTGAGCCGTTCAAGCCGGAGTGCTCAATTGAGGATTTTGACAAGATTGATTTGCGCATCGCTAAAGTTCTAAAGGCAGAGCCGGTCGAAGGCGCAGACAAGCTGCTGCGTCTGGATTTGGATGTGGGCCCGCCTCCAGGCGGGCAAAGAACAGTTCTTGCCGCGATAGCGCAGGCTTATGAATCCGAGGAGCTGACCGGCAAAACCGTGGTCTATTTTGCCAATCTGAAGCCGCGAAAGATGCGGTTTGGCCTGTCTGAAGGTATGATTCTGGCAGCAGGGACCGGTGGAAAAGATGTCTTTATGCTCTCAGCGGATGCCGGTGCAAAGCCCGGACAGAAAGTGCTTTGACAAAGACTAACCGCGAAGAACGCAAAGCCCACATAGAGTATTGGCTGAACGCTAATTGGCTGAATATTCATCAATCGGCAATTGCTGATTACCGCCAGCTACTAATCACTGCATTATCTCTGCGTTCTCTGCCGGCTGGGCGGTGAAAAATAGGAAATGAAAAAAACCCTCGAACAAATTGCGAGAGGGGACGGCCGATACAGTCCCGAGGCGATTAAGTTCGTCTATGAAGGACTTGGCTACACCGCAAGGAATGTCGCCAAAGAGCCCCGCCACGTCAGTGGCCAGACGCTGTGTGAGGGCCTTCGGCAGCTCGCCATTGAAAAGTGGGGCAGATTGGCAATCCTGGTACTGAACGGCTGGGGCGTCAAGACTACCCGCGATTTCGGCGAAATCGTCTATCTTATGATAAAGCACAAATGGATGAGCGCCCAGCCAACTGATTCTATCGACGATTTCAACGACGTCTACGATTTCGAGACTGTGTTTAGGGGTCAGTCTTAGCTTTGGCCCACAGCCTTATATTGGATTTACCGCCGTGGGGCTGGAGGTGATAATGTCGCCGGCGTGTAGTCCCGCAACCAATGGAAAGCCATAATCGCAAAGTCCAAAAAGTCAACTCGGCAGTCCCCGTTTATGTCGCCTGCCACGACAATTTCACAGACGGGTTCACCGAAATATGATTTGCTGGCCTCGGCGGTGCCGCCATACGTGCCCATGTTTATAACACCACCGTTTGGAAACGGTTCGTGAGCAATAGGAGACATAGCACTCCCTGCGTCGATGCACGGGCTCGTCACATGGTCTTTCGTCCATCCTCCCTCTTTTATATCCCATCTGCCAGCCTGCGACTGCAAGTGATAATCGCCATCCACCCAGAAGTCATCATTTACATCCTGCGGTGTTCCATTCGGGTCCCAATATCCCGGCTCGGCAAAACAGGGGTCTGCATCGATGTTAGCTTCGCCCGGCCAGCCACCTTCGATGTCGCAGTAGGCAACCTCAACTTTAGGTTCGCCGACACAATGTATCTCATCCGGTCCATTACTCCAAAGGATACTATTAACTACATTGACCGAACCGTGTATTAGAATCCCGCCGCCTTCCACAAGGGCCCCTTGCCAATACGCGCGATTCCCTGATATTGTATTATTGATTATCGTGACGGATGAACGGCCGCTGCAAATTGCGCCACCAAGTCCCCTACCATGAGGTGCGTCGCTTGCTTCATTACCCGTGATAATGTTGTTAAGGAGAATTAGCCTGGAGAGATCGCTACATATCGCCCCCCCGCCCTTTCCTACAGCCAAGTTGTTAGTAATCACATTATTCGTGATTGTAGGTGATGAATAACTCCGAAAAGACATACCACCCCCCAAACCATGAAATCCTGCCGCCCCTAATGCTACCTTATTGCCTTTGATAACGTTGCCTTGTATTATTGGCGAGGCTCCGTTGCAATATATGCCGCCTCCCTCATTAGCCCAATTTGCTTCAATTAAATTGTTTTTGATAGTTGAAGCGGACTTATCTTCGCATGAAATCGCACCCCCGAAATAGTCGGCTCTGTTTGCTCTGAACGTGCAGTTAGCCACTGT
>Ga0209427_10001829_pt1 | contig 24790 bp, 25 predicted proteins | sample DeeMarSWOR136_30_FD_187465 | JGI IMG/M metagenome (GOLD analysis project Ga0209427, IMG submission 187465) | Marine sediment microbial communities from White Oak River estuary, North Carolina - WOR-1-36_30 (SPAdes) (version 2) | ecosystem: Environmental > Aquatic > Marine > Intertidal zone >...
AACCCCGCCACTTCGGGCCGGAAGTTGCCACCGACCTGCTAGAGCATCTCGCAGCTGTTGCGGCCATGTGCCTCGAAAACCTGCGCAACCAGGAGCGGCTAAGGCTCGATGGACTGACCGATGCCGTTACGGAAGTTCCAAATCGCCGTTTCTTTGATCGCCGGCTCGCCGAAGAAACCGAGCGCTGGCAGCGCCGCGACGAACCCTTGGCCATGATTCTCGTCGACATTGACCACTTCAAGCAGGTCAATGACTGTCATGGGCATCAGGCCGGCGACAGCGCACTGGCGCAAGTTGCGCATTGGCTGGGGGAAGGGCTTCGTGCTTGCGACGTATTGGCGCGTTTCGGGGGGGAGGAGTTCGTATTGTTACTGCCGAACACCACGGCCCGTCAGGCGGGTACGATCGCAGAGCGCTTGCGCGAGCGCATCGCGCACGCGTCGATAAACCTCGACGACGGCGGAGAGGGGTTCAAACTGACGGCAAGCTTCGGGGTCGCCGCGCTAGAGGAAAAGCAGGGCGGCAACCGTGTCGATGCAGCCAACGGGCTCCTGCGACGTGCGGATCGTGCTCTTTACGCTGCCAAGGCGGCCGGCCGCAACTGCGTAGTCAACGCCTAGAGAGAGCCCTACCGTCCTAGCTGGTTAAGCCGCGCCTGTACGACCGCGAAAGTCGCCGTTCGACCCGCGACTGCCTGCGCTATCAGCGAATCAGTTCCTTCAGCTTGTTCGGCTTGTCTTCCCAGTCCGCTGCGTCCGCCGGGGCAGGCTTCTTTTCCGTGATAACCGGCCATTTCTTGGCCAGCTCCGCGTTGAGTTGGGTGAACTGGCGCTGTTCATCCGGGAGATCGTCCTCGGCATATATGGCATCCACCGGGCATTCCGGTACGCACAAGGTGCAGTCGATGCACTCATCGGGGTCAATAACAAGGAAGTTCGGCCCCTCGTGAAAGCAGTCTACCGGACATACCTCGACACAGTCGGTGTATTTGCAGCGAATGCAGCTTTCCGTGACAACGTACGCCATCTATTTTCTCCACCTTTCAGGAAAAGTGCGGGCGCATGATACCAGCCCGCGAAGGTAGCCGCAGCCTGCGCCGCTGCGGCGAAGCTTCAGCATATTCCCGGATTAGACCCGGCTCAGCGCACGTCTGAAATTGATTGTGGTCAATTGCCCATTGACTTGGGGGTAGGCTGGGGGCCCGGCTCGACCAAAAGCACGGTACTGGCGGCAGAATAGGGGCCTTTCGCAGCGGGTTTCCCGATGGAGGTGGAGTACGCTCGAGCGGGCCTGCGGTGTTGTCTATAATCAATTGATACAAAACATAAATAGACTGACCGGACCACTCGGGTGGCGCAACTCAATCTTTCTATACCTAACAAGCGTGTGTCTGCGTGGGTTGCCGAAACCGACCTGAGGAATGCGCGCGCTTGGCTCGATTCGCTGCCACTGGCTGACAGCGCCGAGGCCGCGCGCGAGATCTATCAGGCGCTTTATACCCTCAATCGGCAGGACCTTGATGTCGCGCAGCGATTCGAGCTGATGGAGCTCTACGCGCGACCGGTTGCCACTGTCATCTCGAGCTTGCAGGCGACCCTCGTGCGCCTTGCGATTCCGCTGCCCCCCAAGAAACGCGCGTTGGCTGAGTTTCTTCGGCTCCTGTATCTCGAGATGGCCAATGGCTACAAATGCTGCCTGAACGATCTTCAACAGCAGCGGATTCTATGGAGCAAGAAACAGCTCGTTACACCGAGCGCGGCACGAGCCCTGCATTTCCTCGGAGAGGCGCTCTTGCGCTCGTACGCGACCTACTTTCCCACGCCGGCTGATATCTGGCGCGACGCGCATGCGTTGTATCGTTTTGCGGAGGAAACCGGGAGGCTCGAGGAGATCATCCAGGCCCCGGAAGGTGACCCGGGTCCAGCGCAGTCGATCGGGCATCGCTACCTGCAAATTCTGCTACTTGCCGCCTGCAACCCCTACCAGCTGCCGCCAGCTGAATGTTTCACGGTTTATAGCTTTCTTGCTCGCTGGGCGGGGCAGGCGAGATTGACGGCGGACGTACTCGCTACCAGCCCATTGAGTCAGTTTCTGGTCGATCTGGATTCAGATCGGCCGCCGATTGGCTACCCACGCAGCCGGGCACCAGAGGCATTACCAAGCGCGCGGCGGCTCGATGCCGCGGAGCTGGCGGGCACTGTTCAGGGATTCATCGAGCACCTCGAGAAGGGCGCGTCGGTGCAGTCGCTCGATATGGGCGTGGATTGTCTGGAGAGCGCATGTCTGGATCTGATGCAGCGCCTCATGCGTGCCTGGGGGGAAGTGGTACGTCGCGAGCACGCGCGTATCAAACGCCACGGTTCCGTACTGATCTGTAGCGGCGTAAACGCCCTGCATTTTTTTGCCAGCGGCCAGAGGCCGTTCAGTGCGCCAGACGCAGAAACGCCGGAACCCGTATCGGAGCCGGACGCCAACGTGGGTGCGACGCCGCCAAGCGCAATGCCGCAGGACAACGAGAATGAGGAATATGTGGCGCTTGACGAACCGGGATTTCAGGCGCCCCCGCCGGATCCGATTGCACTTGTGGCGGCGACATCGGCGCCTCCAGTGGTGCCCGAGATCTTCCGGATAGATCGTTGGCAAATCAAGGACATCAGTCCGCGCGGATTCCTCTTGCTGCATTCGGGAGAAGGTTCAGCGAGCGTTCGGGTTGGTGATCTTATTGGTGTTCAACGCGCCGGTGAGCTCGAGCACTGGAGCGTTGCTGCGGTGCGGTGGCTTAAGAGCGTCCGCGACGAGAGCGTCGATGTGGGTGTCGAGGTTCTATCGCCCCGGGTTACGCCTGTCGTAGTAAGCGTGGATGGAGCGGGTGCGGAAGGTGGGCTCCGTCATGCCCCTGCCTTGCTGCTTCCCACCATGAGCAAGCTGCACCGTCCGGCGACCCTGGTCCTGCCACGCGGGTTGCGACAGGAGGGCAAGGATTTAACGCTGCACGACGGCGACAGCAGTTCCGGACGCGGCGTGGTTGTGCTCAAAATGTTGGAGCGTACCAGCGCGTTTGAGCAGTTTGTGTTTGCCGAGAAATCGGAGTCGTCTGCGAGCTAACTGAAATTCGTACCCAAGTGAGGCTCAATGTGTCGGAGCAAGGAATCATGGATGCGGGCGTTTCCCGCTATCACATGTCCCGTCTCAAGAAACCTCTGCCCACCGCGAAAATCGGTCACGATGCCTCCAGCCTCCTGGATCAGTAAACAGCCCGCAGCCATATCCCAGGGGCTCAGCCCGAACTCCCAGAACCCGTCGTAGCGCCCGCAGGCAACATACGCGAGATCCAGAGCAGCTGAGCCGGGACGTCGTACGCCACTCGCGAGCGGTAGGAGCGCACGGAGGGTGTTTAGCCACACGTCGAGATGTTCCTGCGATCGAAAGGGAAAGCCGGTACCGAGAAGCGCACGATCGAGTTCGCTAATTTTGCTCACCCGGATCCGGCGTTCGTTCAGTTGCGCCCCCTGCCCGCGACTCGCGGAAAAAAGTTCGTTCTTATGTGGGTCAAAGACGACCGCCTGTTCGAGCTTTTCCTTATGTTGCAGCGCGATCGAAATCGCGAACTGCGGGAAACCATGCAGGTAATTGGTTGTGCCGTCGAGCGGATCGATGATCCAGCGGAATTCGTTGCCGTCCTGTGCTCCCGACTCTTCCGCGAGAATCGCGTGGTTGGGATAGGCGGTACGGAGGATCGCGATAATTTCCGCCTCAGCCATGCGGTCGACCTCGGTCACAAAATCCGCGCGACCCTTGGTCTCGATGGCCACCCGCTCAAGCCGATCGAGATGACGCATAATGATCGTTCCGGCACGACGCGCGGCGCGGATCGCCGTGTTGAGCATGGGATGCATGAATTGACCGCCGAAGAACGGAGTGGGGAGGAGACGGCGCGCATTGTAGCGGTCACCTTCTTCGCATGAAAGGGGATGGGAGGCCGCTGCACGACGGGAGAGGGCGATGTCACTAGCGAATATTCGGATCGTCTTGGTGCGGCCCACCCACCCTGGGAATATCGGCGGGACAGCGCGCGCCATGAAGAATATGGGTCTCGACCGTTTGTGCCTGGTCTCCCCGGAACGGTTTCCGGATGACGAAGCTGAGGCCCGCGCGGCCGATGCGAGCAACGTGCTGTCGGGAGCACTCGTGTTCGACACACTCGAGGCCGCCGTGGGCGACTGCGTGCTCACCATCGGTACCAGTTCCAGAGCGCGGCGAATCGGCTGGCCCACCCTTACACCAAATGAGTGCGCCGAGCGGTTGGTTGCGACTCAATCTACCGGGCCTGTGGCCCTGCTTTTCGGACAGGAGCGCACAGGCCTCACGAACGAAGAGCTCGACCGGTGCCACGCCGTGGTGAGTATTCCGGTGAGCCCAGCCTATCCTTCCCTCAACCTCGTCTGCGCAGTTCAGATTCTTGCGTATGAGATTCTTCAGGCGTTCCAACGCAGCGATGGCGCACTTGCGCGCGGCGCTACCGCCGAGGAACTCGCACCGGCAACGACGGAAGAATTGGACCGCTTCTACGAACATCTCGAACGGGTACTGGTCCGGATCGGGTTTCTCGATCCGGCCAATCCGCGGCTGCTCATGCGGCGTCTAACGCGGCTTTTCAATCGGGCCGAACCCGTTCAGAGCGAGTTGAATATCCTGCGCGGCATTCTCACGGCGGTGGAGCATCCGGAACGCCGCAAAACTTGACGCCGTGAATCAGGAATAAGTTAATAGCTGTTTACCCCGAGATCACCCGATGTTTCATGGTCTGCGTGAATATGTAAGAAGCGTCTTCCAGCGCGATCCAGCGGCGCACTCGGCGCTCGAGGTGCTGATTCTCTACCCGGGCGTGCAGGCGCTGGCGCTGCATCGCGTCTCCCATCGGTTGTGGCGATGGAAGTTGCGCTGGCTGGCGCGTGCCCTGTCGCAGTTCGGACGGTGGCTCACCGGAATCGAGATTCATCCCGGCGCAAGCATTGGCAAGCGCTTCTTCATCGATCACGGGATGGGCGTAGTCATCGGCGAGACTGCCGAGATCGGCGATGATTGCACGCTTTACCATGGCGTGACGCTAGGCGGGACAACGTGGCGCAAGGAAAAGCGTCATCCGACGCTGGGCAACAGCGTCGTCATCGGGGCCGGCGCGAAAGTGCTCGGACCTATCATGGTTGGCGACGGCGCGCGTATTGGCTCGAATTCGGTGGTAGTGAAGGACGTTCCTTCAGGCGCGACGGTGGTTGGTATTCCGGGGCGCGTCGTCACGCCGCGCAGTGATGACGAGACGCGTCAGCGCGAAGCGCTTGCGCGCAAGCTCGGTTTTGATGCGTACGGGCAAACGCGCGACATGCCCGACCCGGTGGCGCACGCCATCGATCTCATGCTCGACCATATGCATCGCGTGGACGGCAAAATGAAGGCGTTGTCATCGGCGCTGGAAAAAGCGGGGATCAAGGTGGATCTTGAAATTCCCGAACTCGACGTGGAAAACCTGGAAAAGGCCGGTGGTAGCGGCGCACCAAAGGAGGACTAATACCCGATATAACCGGATTAATTGTTGACAATTCTAATCAGGTATGGAAAGCTTGGTTTTGTCTTAACCCATGTAAGGATTAGGCCTATGAAACTCACCACCAAGGGCCGCTACGCGGTGACGGCCATGCTCGATTTGGCGCTCCACTATGAAAAGGGTGCCGTGACCTTGGCCGACATTGCCCGGCGACAGGGAATCTCACTTTCCTACCTTGAGCAACTCTTTGCCAAGCTGCGCCGCAACGGGCTGGTAGACAGCATCCGCGGACCGGGCGGTGGTTATAACCTCGCCATGGATCCTGCCAAGATTTCGGTCGCAGATATCGTTCTCGCTATCAACGAAAACATAGACGCCCGTCGTTGTGGCGGCGAGCGAAATTGTCATGGCGCCGAAGAGTGCCTGACCCATCAGCTGTGGGACGACTTGAGCACTCGTATTCACGACTTCCTGGCTGGAATCAGTCTTGCGGATCTGGTCAATCGTCCGCGTGTGCAGGAGCTCGCTTCGCGCCAACAGCAACGCGCGCAGGCGTCGGCGGTTTGAGGTCAGCGCGGAAATCCGGGTAACGGCCATGCCGGTCTATCTCGACCACAACGCTACAACGCCGCTTGATGCGGCGGTGCTCGATACGATGATGCCTTTCCTGCGTGAGCAATTCGGCAATCCCTCGAGTCCGCATCGCTTCGGGCGTCGCACACGTGCTGCGATTGACGCGGCTCGCGAGCAGGTGGCGGCACTGGCCAAGGTTCACGCATCACAAGTGATCTTCACGAGCGGGGGCACCGAGTCCAACAATCTTGCGATCAAGGGTGTGGCAGCAGCCGACGAGCCCGGTATTCTCGCAATTGGGGCGACGGAGCATCCTTCGGTCATAGAGCCGGCGCGTGCTTTAGCGGCGCATGGCTGGCGAGTGAGGGAGATTACCGTCGATCGCGAAGGAAGAGTCCACCCCGAATTGTTTCGTGAGACGATCGCGGCGCGCCCCAGGCTGGTGTCGCTCATGTACGCCAACAATGAGACCGGAGTGATTCAGGATGTGCCGGCCCTCGCGAGTGTGGCGCGTTCCCAAGGCGTGGTATTCCACACGGATGCGGTACAGGCGGCCGGCAAGCTCGCACTGGATTTCCCATCCTCGGGCGTCCATCTAATGAGTCTGTCGGCCCACAAGCTAAATGGACCGCAGGGCGTCGGTGCGCTGGTGGTGGACAAGGCCATCGAGTGTCGGCCGCTGCTTCATGGCGGCGGGCAAGAACGCGACAGACGTTCGGGCACCGAGAACGTGGCCGGCATCGTCGGTTTTGGCGCCGCGGCTTCCTTGGCTATTGATCAGATGGGGGTACGCACCGCCCATTTCATGGCGTTGCGCACGCGGCTCGAATCGGCGCTTCGCGCCATCGGGGGCGTGACAATCTTTGGCGCCGGCGCGAATCGTCTGCCCAATACGGTTTATTTTGGTTTACGCGACATCGATGGCGAGACGTTGATTCTCGGGCTGGATCGCAAGGGGTTCGCCTGCGCCAGTGGCTCAGCATGCGGTAGCGTGCGACACGAGCCAAGTCACGTACTACGCGCCATGCAGGTGGAGTCGGATCTTGCAATAGGCGCGATCCGGGTGAGTTTCGGTGCTGGCAACAACGAGCGTGACGTGGATGATTTTGCTGCCGCTCTAGCGGCAGAGATTCAGCGGCTGCGGCCGCCGCCCCGCCGCCGTGCAGTTTGAAAGAAAGTTTGAGCAGGACGTGATTCGAAACAGGATGCGGAAAAGATGAAGCGACCAATTTATCTCGACTATTCGGCAACCACGCCGGTGGATCCGCGTGTGGCAGACAAGCTGTGCAGCTACCTCACCATGGATGGCGACTTCGGTAACGCGGCCTCTCGCTCGCACACTTTCGGCTGGCGTGCCGAACAGGCCGTGGAAGCGGCTCGCGCGGACGTCGCGGCACTAATCGGGGCCGATCCCAAGGAAATCGTCTGGACCTCGGGCGCGACCGAGGCCAACAACCTTGCCATCAAGGGCGCGGCGCACTTTTACAGCAAGAAGGGCAAGCACCTCATTACCTGCAAGACGGAGCACAAGGCGGTGCTCGATCCCTGTCGCCAGCTGGAACGCGAGGGATTCGAGGTGACGTATCTCGATCCCGAGTCGAACGGTCTGGTCGACCTCGGCAAGCTGGCGGCAGCTATTCGGCCCGACACGATCCTGGTGTCGATCATGCATGTGAATAATGAGATTGGCGTGATTCAGGACGTCGCGGCAATCGGTGCGCTCTGTCGCGAGAAAGGCGTGTTATTCCACTCGGATGCTGCCCAGAGCGCCGGCAAGGTACCGATCGACGTGAATGGCATGAACATTGATCTGTTGTCGCTTTCGGCCCACAAGATCTACGGACCCAAGGGTATCGGGGCGCTGTATGTTCGGCGCAAGCCGCGCGTGCGCATTGAGGCGCAGATTCACGGCGGCGGTCATGAGCGGGGGATGCGGTCCGGAACGTTGGCCACGCACCAATGTGTTGGCATGGGCGAGGCTTATCGCATCGCGCGCGAGGAGATGGCGGCGGAGGGCGAGCGTATTCGAGTGCTGCGTGATCGCTTGTTCGGCGCGTTGAAGGAGATGCCGGAGGTCTATGTGAACGGCGACCTCGACCACCGCGTAGCGGGAAATCTCAACATCAGCTTCAACTTTGTTGAAGGCGAGTCACTGATTATGGCGCTCAAGGACATTGCGGTGTCGTCAGGATCGGCGTGCACGTCGGCGAGTCTCGAGCCGTCGTACGTGCTGCGTGCCTTGGGGCGAAACGACGAGCTGGCGCACAGCTCGATCCGGTTCACAATTGGGCGCTTCACCACGACAGAGGAAATCGACTTCACGGCGCGCCTGGTGCGCGAAAAGGTGAACAAGCTACGAGAGCTTTCCCCCCTTTGGGAGATGTACCAGGAGGGAGTCGACCTCAGTAAGGTACAATGGGCGGCGCACTGAGCGGCCGGATACTGATCAGTTTACGTTTGACGTACAGAGGAGAGGCAACATGGCCTACAGTGACAAGGTACTCGACCATTATGAGAATCCACGCAATGTCGGGTCGTTCGACAAGGGCGACCCGAGCATCGGCACGGGCATGGTGGGGGCGCCCGCGTGCGGGGACGTGATGAAGCTGCAGATCAAAGTGAATGACCAAGGCGTCATCGAAGATGCGAAGTTCAAGACCTATGGCTGTGGCTCGGCCATTGCGTCGAGCTCGCTCCTGACGGAATGGGTTAAGGGCAAGACGCTGAATGAGGCGGCGCAGATCAAGAACACGCAGATCGCCGAGGAGCTGGCTCTGCCGCCGGTAAAGATCCATTGCTCGGTGTTGGCGGAAGATGCCATCAAGGCGGCGATAGCGGATTACCAGTCGAAGACCGCGGGTGGCGACGACAAGGCCGACGCGGCCTAATTGCGCAGAGGTAAGGCAGCAATGACAATTACATTGACCGAATCGGCAGCAGAGCGTGTACGTGGGTTTCTCGCCAAGCGGGGCAAGGGCGCAGGATTGCGCCTGGGTGTTCGCACGTCGGGTTGCTCGGGGATGGCCTATGTCATCGAATATGCAGATCACATTGAACCGCAGGATCTTGTCTACGAGTCCCATGGCGTCAAGGTAATCGTTGATCCCAAGAGCCTGGTGTATCTCGATGGCACGGAGCTCGATTTTGCGCGCGAGGGACTGAACGAGGGCTTCAAGTTCAACAATCCCAACGTGAAGGACAGCTGCGGTTGCGGTGAGAGTTTCAACGTCTGAGCGCCGCGGCGCCGGATGCCTTTTGGTCCCGTTCCATGCAGGTCGACTGGAGCAAGAATTTCTTCGAGCTGTTTGGCTTGCCTGTCCAGTTTGATCTCGATCCCTCTGATCTGCTGACGCGCTATCGCGAGCTCCAGCGCCGCGTTCATCCAGACAAGTTTGCCAGCGCCTCGGCGGAAGAGCGGCGCCTGTCGATGCAGCTCACGACGCTCGTCAACGAGGGCTATCAGACATTGCGCGACCCGGTTCGGCGTGCACGCTACCTCCTGGATCTATCGGGCGTGGCGATGAATGACGAAACCGACACCTCGATGAAGCCGGAGTTCCTGGTAGAACAGATGGAGCTGCGCGAAGCGCTTGAGGAGGCCTGTGCGCGGGAAGACTCGCTCAGGCGTTTGGCCGAACTCGCCAACGACATCGAGCATCGTCACGCCGCCAAGCTTGAGGAACTGCGCGATTGCTTTAGCCGCGGTCAAGGTGCGCTCGGGGCCGCGCGCAATGCGGTGCGCGAACTGCAGTTCCTTGGGAAACTCCTGCAGGAGATCCGTGAGCAGGAAGAGGAGCTGACCTGAGGGTCAGCAGTCGCGTCGGTGTGCCCGGCGTCACCCCGAGATAGACATAAACTTATTCGTCGATTGCATTCATCATGGCACTCTTACAAATAAGTGAGCCGGGACAGGCTACCGCGCCCCATGAGCATCGGTATGCCATGGGCATCGATCTCGGTACGACGAATTCGCTGGTGGCCGTGGTCCGCAGTGGCGTGGCGGAGACGCTGGCGGACACAAAGGGCCGCCACATGCTGCCGTCGGTCGTGCGCTACCAGACGACGGCACCGCCATTGGTTGGCCATGAAGCACTCAGCGACGCGCATGATGACCCGTTCAACACGATTGCCTCGGTGAAGCGGCTTATGGGCCGCGGTGTGGCCGATGTGAAGCAGCTTGGCACACAGCTGCCCTACGAGTTCGTTGCGGGCGACTCGCCGGTGCCGCGCATTCGCACGGTCGCCGGGGATGTTAGCCCGGTGGAAGTGTCGGCGGAGATTCTCAAAGTCCTCAAGGTGCGAGCTGAGGACACGCTGGGAGCGGTGATGCCGGACGCGGTAATTACGGTGCCGGCCTATTTTGATGACGCCCAGCGCCAGGCGACCAAAGACGCAGCGCGACTCGCTGGACTGAATGTGCTGCGTTTGTTGAACGAGCCCACTGCCGCGGCGGTGGCCTACGGTCTCGACAAAGGTTCCGAAGGAATCTACGCAGTGTTCGATCTGGGCGGTGGCACTTTCGACATCTCGGTTCTTCGCCTCAATCGCGGCGTATTTGAAGTGATGGCGACGGCTGGTGATTCGGCCCTCGGCGGCGATGACATGGATCACGCCATCGCAGAATGGTTTATGCGCGAGGCCAGCATTGCTGACGATTCAGACCATAGAGCACTGCGGCGGCTGCTGCGTGATGCGCGGGCAGTAAAAGAGGCGCTTACCACGCAGGCGACTGCGCAAGTCGAGGTGCAGGGAGGCGCAGGTTTATGGCGGGGCGTGCTGGATCGCAACACGCTTAATACTCTAATCGATCCTCTGATTGCGCGAACGCTCGCGCCTTGCCGTCGCGCGCTGCGCGATGCGGGCATCCGTGCCGCTGACGTCGACGGCATTGTATTGGTAGGCGGTGCGACGCGTATTCCGCGAGTACGTGAGCAAGTGGAGGCGTTCTTTGGAAAGCCACCGCTTGCGGACATCGATCCCGACAAGGTGGTCGCAGTTGGGGCCGCGATTCAGGCCGACGTGTTGATTGGAAACCGCCGCGATCAGGACATGCTGTTGCTCGATGTCATTCCGCTTTCGCTGGGTATTGAGATCATGGGTGGAATGGTTGAAAAGATCATTCCGCGTAACACCCCGATTCCGGCGGCACGCGGGCAGGAGTTTACGACTTACAAGGACGGTCAGACCGCGCTACTCGTGCACGTCGTGCAGGGTGAGCGGGACCTGGTTTCTGATTGCCGCTCACTCGCGCGCTTCGAGCTTCGCGGAATACCTCCCATGGTGGCTGGGGCGGCGCGCATCCGCGTGGCGTTCCAGGTTGACGCCGACGGGCTGCTCAATGTCTCAGCGCGCGAGCAGACAACCGGCGTCGAGAGTCGCGTAGTGGTGAAACCTTCCTATGGATTGTCGGATGGGGAGATCGAGCGAATGCTGCGGGAATCCTTCAGTCACGCAAAAGAAGATGAGGCGGCGCGCGCGTTACGTGAGGCCCAGGTGGATGCCGATCGGTTGCTCGAGGCAGTGACGGCGGCACTTGCGGCCGACGGCGACTCGCTGCTTTCTCGGGCGGAGCGGGCTGAAATTGACGGTGCCATGGCGGCGCTTCGCGCGGCGCGTGATGGGGGCGCCATTGGGGCCATCAAACGCGGCAGTGAAGCCGTGGATGCCGCGACGCGCGAATTCGCGGCGCGCCGGATGGACGCAGGAATTCGCAAGGCGCTGGCCGGACATCGGTTGGAGGAGTTTCACTCGTTGCCGCCGGGAGGGGACAAGTGACGCGCATCACGTTCCTTCCACATCCCGATTTCTGCCCGCAGGGAAAGATGGTGGACGTTGCGCCCGGGACCTCGATTTGCGATGCCGCACTCGATAATGACATAGCGATCGAGCACGCCTGCGAAAAGGCATGCGCCTGTACGACCTGTCACGTGATCGTGCGCGAAGGCTTTGACAGCCTGCACCCGGCTGACGACAAGGAAGAAGACCTGCTCGACAAGGCATGGGGTCTTGAGCCGGAGTCGCGGCTAAGCTGCCAGGCCAAGGTCGGATCAGTGGATCTCGTGGTTGAGATTCCGCGCTACACCATCAATCTTGCGTCCGAGCGGCACTAGGAGGGGAAATGGGGATGAAGTGGACTGACACGCGGGAAATCGCCATAGCACTGGTCGAGGCGCATCCCGACGTGAACCCGCTGTCCGTGCGATTCACTGATTTGCATCAGTGGGTTATGGCGCTGCCCACGTTCGACGACGCCGCTGAGCGCTCTGGCGAGAAGATACTCGAGGCCATCCAGATGGCATGGATCGAAGAGGCCGACGTCTAGGCAAGCAGGCACCAATCGCCCGAATCTCGCGCCGAAATGGCTGACTGGCGCGATTGTTTGTTCCCACGCGAATCGCTAGACTATCGGGCGTTGATCGGTTCAAAAATCCCCGTATTTTCCTATACTTGGAACGGGAAGCGGCGGCAGCGTGCTCAGGGCACCTACCGCCTGCTTGCGCATATCCAGAGACGCACGTGACCACAGAAACCAGCAGCAAGACCAACCTGCTAAATCTCGACCGGGATGGCCTCGTCGCGTATTTCACGCAGCTTGGCGAGAAGCCGTTTCGTGCCTCGCAGCTGCTGCAGTGGATTCATCAGTATGGGCTGGAGCGCTTCGAGGAGATGACGAATCTCTCCAAGGCGCTGCGAGAACGGTTGTCCCGGGGAGCCGAGATTCGCTCCCCGGAAATCGCAGAGGACCAGCTCGCCGCGGATGGAACCCGCAAGTGGTTGCTGCGCCTCGACGACGGAAATTGCATAGAGACAGTTTTCATTCCAGAGGGCGATCGCGGAACGCTTTGTGTGTCCTCGCAGGTCGGATGTGTCCTCAATTGCAGCTTCTGTGCGACTGGACATCAGGGCTTCAGCCGTAATTTGTCGACGGCGGAGATCGTTGCGCAGCTTTGGGTAGCCAATCGCGCGCTCGGCAGTGATCCGAAGGGAGAGCGGATCATCACCAATGTCGTCTTTATGGGCATGGGCGAGCCGTTGCTCAACTATGACAATGTGCTCCCCGCGATTCGGCTGATGCTGGACGACCATGCTTATGGGATTTCGTGGAGGCGTGTCACGCTCTCGACGGCGGGCGTCATTCCGATGATCGATCGGCTGCGCGAGGACTGCACTGTGAGCTTGGCGGTTTCGCTTCACGCCACACGCGATGCGCTTCGGGATGAGTTGGTTCCGCTCAATCGCAAATATCCGATCGCCGAGCTGCTCGACGCCTGCCGCCGCTACGTTGGCGATGGTACCCGGCGGCGCGTAACCTTCGAATACACCATGCTCGAAGGCGTAAACGATTCCGTGGAGGACGCGCGCGCACTGGTGCACCTGCTGGCGGATGTGCCGGCGAAGGTCAATTTGATCCCTTTCAATCCCTTTCCACAGGGCCGGTATCGACGCTCTTCTCCGGAAGCGATTGAGCGCTTTCGAGAGGTATTGCGCGGCTCCGACCTCACGACCATCACCCGAAAGACCCGCGGCGATGACATCGATGCGGCTTGTGGTCAGCTCGCGGGTAGAGTGACGGATCGCACCGCTCGGCGAGCACGTCTCGCACGTCTGGGGATAAGTACGTGAAGTGCGGTGTCACGATCCTCATCTTGGTCACGGCTCTCTCGGCGTGTGCCTCGGGGCCTGAGCGTGAGGCTGAGCGTGCGCGCACTCGCCAAATCGTTCAGACGCAGGTTCAGTTGGCGGCCGGCTATCTTGAGCGCGGGAAACTGGATATTGCGCACCAGCAACTCGATAAGGCGCTGGAGCTGGATGCCGACAATCCGGCAGCCAACAGCCTGATGGGCGTGTTGCAGTGGCGGTTGGAGCGATACGATGAGGCGGAGCGCTACTTTCAACGTTCGCTCAGCTCCGAGCCGGTGGATCCCGACGTGCAGAACAACTATGCGGTGTTTTTGTGCGCGCGCGGCAAGTACGATGAGGCCGTCAAGTTGTTTGAGGAGGTGGCACGCAATCCAGCTTATCGTACGCCCGCGGCCGCTCATGAGAACGCCGGATTGTGCCTCATGAAGAGGCCATCGCCTGCGGCCGCCGAGCAGTACTTTCGCAAGGCGCTCGAGCGCAACCCGCAGCAGCCAAAGTCGCTGCTCAACATGGCTCGCCTCAGTCACAACAAGGGCCAGAACCTGTCGGCTCGCGGCTTCATCCAGCGCTACTTTCAGGTTTCGCCGGACTCCGCCGACAGTCTCCTGCTTGCCGTGCACATCGAACGTGCGTTACGGAACCGGAATGCCGAGGCCAGCTATGCACTGCGCCTGCGTAACAAGTTTCCGGATTCACCCGAGGCGGCGCAGCTTGAGCGCGAAACACGCAAGACGGGGAAGCGATGACGCAAGAACGCACGAATATCCCGCCGGCGCGTGACCCGGCAAAAGGGCCGGGGCAGACCCTGCGCCAGGCACGACTTGACTTGCGACTTGCGCCTGAAGACGTGGCGCAGATGTTGAAGCTTGCGCCGCGCCAGATTCTCGCGCTGGAGGATGACAACTTCGCCAGCCTGCCGGGTCCTACCTACGTGCGTGGCTACTTGCGTGGTTATGCGCTCTTGCTCGGCCTGAAGCCGGAGCCGGTGGTGGAAGCGTTCAATCGCTTGTCAGTCTCGACACCCAAGGTCGATCTCACCAAGCTTGTGCCTGAGCCGCAGATTGGCAGTGACCATCACTTGGTGCGCATCGTCTCAGTTGGTGTGATCGTAGTCATCCTGGGCCTTGCGCTGGCATGGTGGTTCGGTCGTACCGAGCGCCCCGCGGTGCCGCCAGTGGCGCTGAGTTCCGCCCCACCCAGCGCCGAGGTACCTGTGCTTCCGGTCGAGCCAGACACAACTACCGCGAGTGACGCAAAGCCGGGGCCGACGGCGAGTCCCGCCCCGAAGCCGACCCTGGGTGATCAGAATCTGGCCCCAGGGGCGTCTGGGATTCCCAGCTCGCCGGCGCCCGTAGCGCCCCCGCGTCCTGTGGTGGTGGCGCCGCGTCCGGTGACGCCTGCGCCGATCGTGCCACCAGCGCAGCAGGCGGTACCACAGACCGTGCCGACACCCGTGCCAGCTGCGCCCGCGCTGGCCACGGGGCCACGGGTAAAGCTCACCTTGATCACGACGCAGGACTCGTGGGCCGAGGTGCGCGACGCCAAGCAGAACAGGCTGCTTTACGAAACTGTGCTGGCGGGGCGTACAGTGGTGCTGGAGGGTACGGCGCCGCTGAACGTGTTTCTCGGGAACGTTGAAGGCGTCGGCGTCGAGTTTAATGGCAAGCCCTACGACACAACGCCATACCGGCGCGGGCCGATTGCACGTTTCACACTGGGCGAGTCTGGCGCGGGTACGAGCGCAGGCAATGTTCCACAGTAACGACATCACCCGGCGCAAGAGCCGGCGCATCATGGTGGGCAATGTGCCGATCGGTGGCGACGCGCCGATCAGCGTTCAGAGCATGACCAACACCGAAACCACCGATGTCGCCGCGACCGTCGCACAAATTAATGCCCTCGCCGCAGCCGGAGCGGACGTCGTGAGGGTCTCGATACCTTCGCTCGATGCTGCCGAAGCCTTCGGTGCGATCCGCCCGCAAGTTTCTGTGCCGCTTGTGACCGATATCCATTTCGATTACCGAATTGCGCTTCGGGTGGCTGAACTCGGCGCTGACTGCCTGCGCATAAATCCTGGCAATATCGGTCGCGAAGACCGTGTGCGCATGGTGGTGGATGCAGCGCGCAGCCGCGGAATCCCGATCCGGATTGGGGTGAATGCCGGATCGCTGGAGAAGGATCTACAGAAGAAATACGGCGAGCCCACCCCGGAGGCACTTGTGGAATCGGCGCTTCGTCATGTCGAAATTCTTGATGGTTTGGATTTTCAAGATTTCAAGGTGAGCGTGAAGGCCTCGGACGTTTTCATGGCGGTGTCGGCCTACCGTTTGTTGGCACGACAGATCGAGCAGCCGCTACATCTCGGCATTACGGAAGCCGGTGGATTTCGTTCAGGCGCGGTGAAGTCGGCCATTGGCCTTGGAATGCTGCTTGCCGAGGGTATTGGCGACACGATACGTGTATCGCTCGCGGCGGATCCGGTGGAGGAAGTGCGTGTTGGCTGGGACATCCTGAAGGCGCTGCATCTGCGCAACAAGGGCGTCAATCTGGTTGCGTGTCCTTCCTGTTCGCGCCAGGAGTTCAATGTTATCGCCACGGTGAATGCGCTCGAGAGCAGATTGGAAGACATTCAGGAACCAATTGAAGTGGCAGTGATCGGTTGCTGCGTCAACGGACCGGGTGAGGCCAAGGCCGCCCAAGTCGGCCTCGCGGGCGGTAGCCCGAGCCTTCTCTATATTGATGGCAAACCCCACCACAAGGTCGAAAGCGCCAATCTCGTCGACGAAATTGAGCGCGTGGTGCGCGACTACCTGCGCGAGCGTCGGGACGCCCCGACGGACTCTCGCAGTATTCCCATCAAGCAGATCGGCTGAGGTGCTCGCCGTGAGCAAGGCAATTCAGGCCGTGCGCGGCATGAATGATGTGCTGCCCGATTCCATCGGCCACTGGCAGCATGTGGAGCGCATCGCGCGTGATCTGTTGCACGCCTACGGTTACCGTGAGATTCGCTTTCCTTTGCTGGAAAAGACCGAACTTTATGCGCGCTCGATTGGTGAGCTGACCGACATTGTCGAAAAGGAGATGTACACTTTTGAAGACCGCAACGGCGACAGCCTCACGTTGCGTCCGGAAGGAACGGCTGGCTGTGTGCGAGCGGGCATCGAACATGGCCTGCTGCACAACCAGCAACAACGCCTCTGGTACCTCGGCCCGATGTTTCGGCATGAGCGTCCGCAAAAGGGCCGCTACCGCCAGTTCCATCAGTTTGGAGTCGAGGCACTTGGTATACCAGGTCCTGACGTTGATGCGGAGCTCGTCTTATTGAGCGCGCGCTGGTGGCGGGCACTGAATCTTGACGGACTGACTCTGGAGATCAATTCGCTTGGCACGCCGTCCGTTCGTGCCGCCTACCGGGAGAACCTGGTCGCGTATTTCGAATCGCGCCGAGGCGAGCTGGACGAGGATAGCCTGCGCCGGCTGCACCGCAATCCAATGCGTGTGCTTGACAGCAAGAATCCCGCGATGCAGGACGTGGTTTCCGGCGCACCAAGCCTGGCGGACGCGCTGGATAACGAATCTCGCGCGCATTTCGATCAGTTGCTGGAACTACTTGCAGGGGCCAATGTCTCGTTCGTCGTCAATCCGCGACTCGTGCGTGGACTCGATTACTACACCCGCACCGTATTTGAATGGACGACGGACCGGCTCGGCGCGCAATCGACGGTCTGTGCCGGGGGACGTTACGACGGCCTGGTTGAGCAGCTTGGCGGCCGTCCGACTCCAGCGGCAGGTTTTGCCATCGGGCTTGAGCGTCTCATCGAGCTGCTGGCGATTCAGGGAGCGGCCAGTCAGCCCCACCAGCCGGAGTTGTTCGTGGCGGTGGCGCAACCGACGGCACAGGCGGCCGCATTGCAGCTAGCCGAGCGCATGCGCGACGCGGGTTGGCGCGTGACCTGTCATTGCGGTGGCAGCAGCCTGAAGAGCCAGCTAAAGCAGGCCGATCGTAGCGGGGCGCGTCTTGCGCTGCTGCTCGGCGAGGACGAGCTGGCGCGCGGTCAGGTGCAGGTCAAGGATCTGCGCGGTGCGGGCGAGCAATGGTCGGTGGCCGCCGGGGAGCTTGATGGCTTCTTGCGCGAGCGACTGGAACAACGATAATGCGCCGCGGCTCGATGAGCTGCCGGAGGTGACGATCCATGAGTGCCTATGAAGAACAACATGATGTCGAGCGCTTCCGGGCGTGGTGGAAGAACTACGGCAATGCGCTGCTGGCTGGCATTGCGCTCGGAATTGCACTGCTCTATGGAAACAAGTACTGGCAGACGCACAAGGAGAAGGAGCGGCTGGCGGCGTCAGAGCTCTACCTGGAGGTGCTGGCGGGCCAGCAGCAGCACAGACCCGATCTGGTGCGTGCGGCAACGGAGCAGTTGGGCAAACAGTACGGTTCTACGCCCTACGCCAGCATGGCCGCTATGATTGCGGCCCAGGTGGCTTACGAGGCTGGAGACAGTGCCAGCGCCCGCGCGCAGCTCAAGTGGGCACTGGAAAATACGCGAGACGCGTCGCTGCAGCATGCCGCACGCCTCCGGCTTGGGCGATTGCATATGAGTGCGAAAGAGTTTGACGCTGCATTGGTGCTCACGCGGCAGAAATCAATGGACGGTTTCGCCGGGGAATACCTGGAATTGCGCGGTGATGCCTTGCGTGCACTCAATCGACTGGATGAGGCCCGCCAAGCCTATCGGGAGGCCCTTACGCATGTCGGCGCGAACAACTACCGCACCACGCTCCAGATGAAACTCGACGACTTGGGGCCGGAGCACAAGCCGTGAGGCATTTTGTTGCGATCGGCATAATGGTGTCGTTATTGGTCGGGTGCGCCTCAAGCAGCCAGATTCAGCGCGAAGAACCAACCCCACTGGTTGATCTGAAGGCCTCATTCGAGGTCAAGGAAATCTGGTCGGTTAATGTCGGCGCGAGTGCGCGCGGACGCGACATGACGTTAGTGCCAGTCGTCGATGGGGACGCGGTGATTGCTGCAGGCCGGGCGGGAAGGGTGTCTGCGATCGAGGCGGCAACCGGGCGGCTCCTGTGGGAAGCCCGTGTAAACGTGTCGCTGTCGGGTGCGGTGGGCACGGCGGATGGGTTGGTGGTCGTTGCTTCCGATGAGGGCAAGGTGTTTGCGCTTGACCGCGCCAAGGGCACGCAGCGCTGGGAAGCCCAGGTGTCCAGTACCGTGCTCGCGCCGCCTGCGGTTGGCGCCGGAATTGTCGTTGTGCAGAGCCAGGATGGAGCGGTCACGGGTTTCTCTGGGGGCGATGGTCAGCGATTGTGGCGTTATGAGCGCAGCGAGCCGGCACTATCGCTGCGTGGGACTGCAACGCCGTTGATCCTTGGAAACCAGGTGCTCGCGGGCTTCGCCAGCGGAAAGATCGCGGTGCTCGGCCTGCGCGATGGGAAACTGCTGACCGAAATAATGGTCGCGGAGCCGCGTGGGCGTAACGAGATCGAGCGTCTGGTGGACATCGACGCTGCACCGCTATTTGCAGGTGACCTGCTCTATGCCGTGAGTTTCCAGGGAAAGCTGGTCGCGATTGATCCGCAGGCTGGTCGAACTGCCTGGACGCGGGAGATGTCGAGCTTTACCGGCATGGCGGCAGATCGCAGCAACCTTTATGTGACCGACGACAAGGGACAGGTACTGGCGTTCGACCTGCGCACCGGCGCGAGTGTGTGGAAACAGGACAAGTTGCGGGCACGACGAATCAACGCGCCTGCCTATCATGATGGCTATATAGCCGTAGGCGACTTCGAAGGCTACATACATTGGTTGGCGCGAGAGGATGGTCACCTCGTGGCGCGCACGCGGGTCGGTGGCGACGCGATCCGCGCACCGGCTCAGGCGGTTGCACAGACGCTTTTCGTGGCAAACGAAGATGGCACACTTGCGGCGTTGCGGCGTGCGCCCAAGTGAGTGGGGCAGGGCTCTGTCGAGTCTGTTGACAGCCAGGGAACTGATGCGTGCCCCGATGCCAAATGAGGCGACATGAAGCCTACTGTGGTGCTGGTCGGGCGACCGAATGTAGGAAAGTCCACGCTCTTCAATCGCCTCACGCGCAGCCGCTCTGCGCTCGTTTCAGACCAGCCTGGTGTCACGCGAGACCGGCAATATGGCGATGGAAGAATCGGAGACCGGCCGTACTACGTGGTTGACACTGGCGGCCTCGTCGAGTCTTACCTGAGACCCGGCACTGCTGGCGGGAAACTGCTGGATCAGATCGCCATGCAGACCGCGCAGGCCATTGGCGAGGCGGATTCGATTGTCTTCGTGTTGGATGCCCGGGAGGGCGTCACACCCGCCGATCGGGAGATTGCGGATGCTCTGCGCCGTGCCGGCAAGCCGGTGTGGCTGGCCGTAAACAAGGCCGAAGGCCTCGATGAGAATGTTGCGGCCGCCGAGTTCCATGCGCTAGGCCTCGGTGCTCCGCACGCCGTATCGGCGGCGCACGGCGAAGGCGTGTCAGAGTTCATGGACAATGTTCTCGCCGGTCTTGCGCGCGTTCCCGAAGTGGAGGTTGCGCAAGACGTGCCACGCATTGCGGTCATTGGGCGCCCTAATGCCGGCAAGTCCACGCTTGTGAACGCCATTCTGGGTGAGGCGCGCGTGCTGGTTTCCGATGAAGCGGGTACGACCCGGGATAGCATCGCGGTACCGCTCGAGCGAGGCGGTCGGGCGTATGTCCTGATCGACACCGCGGGGGTCCGGCGCAGGCACCGAGTCCATGAGGCTATCGAGAAGTTTTCCGCGATCAAGACGCTGGATGCGGTTGCCGGCGCGAACGTGGTGATCCTGGTTATAGATGCGGATGCGGGGGTAGGCGAACAGGATGTGACGCTTGCGGGCTATGCGCTAGAGAAAGGCAGGGCCTTGGTAGTCGTGGTCAATAAGTGGGACCTGCTCGACGCGGAGCAACGCGAATGGGTCAAACGCGAGCTGGACCGGAAATGTCCCTTTTTATCGTTTGTGCGCGTTCACTATCTTTCTGCGCTTAGTGGAGAGGGGCTCGATAGGCTGTTCAGCTCGGTGCAGCTCGCCTTCGCGTCTTCGAATCGGACGTTACCAACTGCGCGCCTCAATCGGGTCCTGCAGTTGGCCGTATCCGCCACGCCGCCTCCCGTGGCTCGAGGTCGAAGAATTCGTCCAAAATTTGCCCACCAGGCTGGGCGGCACCCACCTACGGTGGTAATTCACGGTAATCTGGTTTCTGCGCTGCCGAAGGCCTACCGGCGCTACCTCTCCAATCGCATTCGGGAGGACTTTGGGCTGTCGGGTATTCCCGTACGAATTGAATGCCGAGAAGGGGAAAATCCGTTCGCCGCTACCGAGCGGCGGCATAAGCCGATGGTGAAAGTTCGCCGGGGCAGAAAAGTGGTTGAAAAGAAACGTAAGAAGTAATTGATAAGATATTGATTAATAATGGTAAGAGTCGACAACGATATTAATTTAGCCGTGACTGAAGGCAGCGTGCTATTCGTATGTTTGGATCAGAAATCAGCTGAGGGATCAGTGGGAATGGAAGCTGGCTCGATGCAGCGCAGACGGGCGAGGGTCTGACAGTGGCCGCCTTTCACAAGAGTGCCCTGCCGGTGGGTTACACGCTCGCGGAGTACACCATCGAATCTGTCCTGGGTACTGGCGGGTTTGGTATCACCTATCTCGCACGTGACACTTCTCTTGGTGCGTTGGTTGCGATAAAGGAGTTCCTGCCGCACGAGATCGCGGTTCGCGATCCCAAAACCTCCGCGGTCATGCCGAAGCCAACCCGGGACGCGGTCCGGGACTACCACTGGGGCCTCAAGAACTTCGTCAAGGAGGCCCGGGCGCTCGCGCGCTTCAAGCATCCCAATATCGTGCGTGTACTGCGCTTTCTCGAAGCCAACGGTACCGCCTATATGGTGATGGAATACGAGCAGGGTGAAAGCCTGGCCGACCACATGAAGAAGAGCGGGGACCGTCTCGATGAGGCGATGCTGCTGCGTATTTTTATTCCAATCCTGAACGGGTTGCACGCGGTGCACGAGGCAGAAATGCTCCACCTCGACATCAAGCCCGAGAACATTTATCTGCGCGCCGATGGCAGTCCGATGCTGATCGATTTCGGCTCTGCGCGCCAGGCGATTACCGGAGCCGGTCACGTGTCGCGCATCGCGCTGACGCACGGCTATGCGCCGATCGAGCAATACCCGGACAAGGGCAAGCCCGGCGCTTACACCGACGTATATGCCATCGGCGCATCCATGTATCGATGCATCACCGGAAAACGACCGGACTCTTCAGTCGATCGGTATCAGGCAGTGCTGAAGTACACCGTTGATCCTCTTACGCCCGCGATCAAACTCGGAAAGAAGCGCTATCAACAGAACCTGCTTGAGTGCGTCGACTGGGCCATGCAGATTCATGCACAGGATCGGCCGCGATCCGCGCGGGAACTGCAGGATGCCCTGATGGGCAAGCTACGTCGTCCGACCGGTAGCAAGGGGGCGGGGGCGAGTGCCGGTCCCGCCAGGTTCCACACCAGCGATCCGGTATTGGCGAGCCGCCCGACAATAGCAGCAGTGCCGCGCGCCGGGTCACGGCGAATGTCTCCACCAGCACGAGGTGGCGCAATTACACTGGTGCTACTCGCTTTGCTGGGGGGGCTTGTCGTGTATTTCTGGGACGAGCTGGCTTCACGTTGGCGCGAGCACCAGGCTGCTACGCGCACTTCGTCGACCATACGCGAAGAGCCCGCAACTTCGCGATCTGTTGCCGTCAGCCCGGGGAAACCGGATGCTCCACCTGAGCTGAGTCGAGCGACGGCGTCCACACCCCCCAGGGCAGAGCTTCCACTGCCGGTCATAGCGGCGCACGTATTGACCGGACATAGCGATTGGGTGCAGTCAGTGGCGTTTTCTCCTGACGGAAAGTGGCTCGCCAGTGCGTCGACCGACAAGACGCTTCGCATGTGGGACGCGCGCAGCGGCCGCTTGCACGCAACCTGGCCTGGTTATGGCTATCCAATCAATAGCATTGCATTTTCTCCGGATGGCCGCTGGCTCGTTAGCGGTGGCAACGACGGTACGGTGCGTTTGTGGGAAGTACGTTCGGCGCAGGCCCGCCATGTCTGGCGTGGCCATGGGTCGTCCGTGTACGCCGTGGCATTTTCTCCGGATGGAGCACGCGTGGCCGCTGGCGGGCGCGATCAAACGGTTTTCGTGTGGGAGGTGGCGAGTGGCAAGCGCCTGCTCGCCCTTGATCGCCACTCGGGCGATGTCTTCGCACTGGCGTACTCGCCCGATGGACAGATGCTCGTTTCCGCCGGCGGGGATCGTCAAATTCGCGTTTGGTCAGCGAGTACGGGGGATGAGGTGGCTTCCTTTGAGGGGCACCGAGACCAGATACTTGCGCTGGCGTATTCTCCCGACGGTCGCTGGCTCGCCAGTGGTGATGCCGGCAAGACCATTCGTCTATGGGATATGCAGCGCATGGCCCATGCACGCACCATCACCGAATTGTCGCAATCGGTCCTGTCGCTAGTGTTTGCTCGCGACGCCAGTTGGTTGGCGGCGGCATCCGCAGATTCCAAGATTCATTTCTTTGATACGGCTAACGGCGTGTTGCTGCAGAGTCTGTCCGGCCATTCGGACTTCGTTCAAAGCGTCGCCGTATCACCCGATGGGGCTCAACTTGCCTCCGCCAGTCGCGATAAGACGATCCGGATCTGGCGGGCCCGATAAGCATTGGGCACCTACCCTGCAATGTCGCGATCGTGATGCCGCGAAGTTGGGGACGCCGCTAGGCGGCTAGTAGTTTCCGCTTGCGCGTGCGCCCGTTGGCGCGGTGGTCCGCGCGAGCTCGCCTTTCGCCAAGAACAGACTCGGGTCTACCCGTGCATTGTTCAGACTCACTGTCCAGTGAAGATGCGCGCCGGTGACACGACCGGTCGCGCCCACATTGCCAATCAGTTCACCACGCCGGACCTGCGCCCCGTCGATGACGGCTATACGGCTGAGATGGTTATACATGCTGACCAGGCCCTGGCCATGGTCAATGAAAATGGTCTTGCCATTGAAGAAGTAGTCGCCGATCGCCACTACCACGCCGGCCGCGGGGGCTAACACGGCCGTGCCGGTGGGTGCCGCGATGTCGAGCCCACTGTGCGGTTGGCGCGCCTGGCCATTGAAGTAACGACGTAAGCCGAACTCACTGCTCAGGCGCCCTTGGGTTGGCAGAACGAAGCTTAGCGGGGGTGCGGGATCGTCGCGCCAGCTGGCAAAGGCGCGGCGGATGACCTCCTGGTCACGGGCAATGCGTTTCAGGTCTTCCGGCCCCGGATCGACCATGCGCCTTTCCTTGATGCGAATGTGCTGGGCCGGATATTGCTTTGCCGCCACCGCGAAAGTTGCGGCGACCTTCTGTCCGCTGCTTTGAACGTCGAGGTCATGATCACCCGGTTTGAGCGACAACGGCAGACCAACAACCGCGGTCCAGCGATCAGTGTGCTTCACGATCATGATAGGCTCGCCCTGAAATCGGGCAGTTGGTCGCGGGGCGCTGGCGGGACCAAGGTCGACAAGCGCCACCCCGCCCGGAACCTGGTCTGCGCGCGGCAGCGTTTGCGCAAAGACGGGAGCCACGAACGCGGCCAACACCAGTGCGGTGCAGCTAGGATTCACGGCGTGATTCCACGACACAGGCGAGCTCACCATGCGCGACGCGGGCCTCGATTTTGTCGCCCGGTCGGATTCCCGATACATCGCGCACGATCATACCCGCCTTGCGAACGATAGCGTAACCGCGCGCAAGCGTTCCCAGGGGGCTAAGTGTGTTAAGTCGTGCAGCCTGTTCGTGCAGGTGCTCACGGTTGCGTCGCAGGCGCTGCGTCATGGCGAGTTGCAGGCGCCGATGGAGATGCGCCTCGTCAATGCCCGTAGCCCGTAATCGCGCGGCCGGGGAGCAGCCGCGCAGGCGTGCCTCGAGCGAATGTTCGCGGGCAG
>Ga0209427_10001831_pt1 | contig 24776 bp, 23 predicted proteins | sample DeeMarSWOR136_30_FD_187465 | JGI IMG/M metagenome (GOLD analysis project Ga0209427, IMG submission 187465) | Marine sediment microbial communities from White Oak River estuary, North Carolina - WOR-1-36_30 (SPAdes) (version 2) | ecosystem: Environmental > Aquatic > Marine > Intertidal zone >...
GCTCACATCGTGATTGCCCCTGGTGTAGAAGAAGGGCATCTGCAGCTTGCCGGTCATGGCTTCAGCCTCTTGCCACATTTCATTCAACTCGCTCTGGCTATCCGCGTAGCCTTCGATGATATCGCCAACATTGATCACGAACTCCGGCTGCAACAGGTTGAGTTGATCCATGGCCCTGTTAAAGATGCCTCCGGGATCCGAGCCGCCGGTACGGTCGCCAATGATGGCAAACTGGAACTCTTCCGGGTTGTTCTTGAAATTCTCGGACGTCCAGGGCTTCGCGTTCGGAACCTCTGCCGGATCGTAGCGGAACACAGCGGTTCTGGATCCGATTTGGGCGGTATTGCAGCCACTCAGCAGGATGATAGCTGCCAGCAGGAACACCTTGAATGTCACCATCTTTCCCTTCTTTGCGATTGTTTTCATCTTCATCTCCTTCCCTATCGATTATCCTTGACCGGTATTACTTCATCACCGGCTTGAATCCCCAGCCACTGAATGGATAGTTAGACCGCGTATTCTGAATTCTCCGATCACCCGAACTGATCAGTGGGCATGTTCCAGAAAGGCCGGCGGTATAACAACGGCCTTTTCCGGCGAATACCTGTCGAACAGGTTGATCAGGCGCGCGGCTTCACCCGAATCGCCGGTTACTTTGATGTCGCCATTCTTGATCAAATCTTCAGGCATCACTTGACTTAGATAGACTTTGACCCATGTTTCTCCAGTCATGGCCAGGATAATATCGGGCTTACGATAATACTTATCCGGGTTCGCAACAAACTCTGCCACTGCGCGGCGGATATGAAGACCGGCAGTAGTTCCGTCGGCAAAATCAAAGCGAACAACTTTGTCGGTCTGATCGCTTTTTTGCGGGTCGATGCGGACACGGAAGTAGTCTACGTACTTGGTCGGGGTCGCGATAATAAATGCCGGCTGCGGCGGAATAAGGCGTGCGATCCTCGTCTTCCCTTCCAATGCGAGAGCCTGGGACATCAAGTGTGCCCGATCATTGGCACCGGTCGATACATAGGCCATCTGACGCAATGCATGAGCTTTGAGTTGGCGTGCGTCTTTATCCTGTTTGTCGATCAGATAAAGCTGGTTCGCGAGTTTAGCTGCCCAGGCGTATTCTTTCTTATCAAGGGCTGCCTTGGCTGCCTCGAGAACTTTTGCGCGCCCTCCCATGAGGGGCACCAAACGACGTGCTTCGTCAAGCGGCGAAATAGGTTTCAGGTTCGCGGCGTCGTTGTCATACCAGCCAACCGTCTGGTAGTAGATTGCGGGGGGATACGAAGAAATCTCTCCGTAAGACTGCAAATTGATAGGTGCATCATCTAAGTACTTCGGGAACTTGACAAGGTGACGCAGTTCATCTGGCCCCTTACCGGCTAGAATACCTCGCAGGGATTGGTCAAGCACAAAACTCGCGCCATCCAGGTAGTCCTCCAGTGTCTTTCGCACATTTTCCTCACCCACAACCGGCCTTGACGCCGCGGAAACCAACACATCCGGTTTGAGGTCACGCGTGAATTTCAGCCCGGCGATCCACTCTCGCGGATCTCTAAATACATCACCACGCACGGAGTAAAATTGCGGAGGCGCACTCCACAAAAGCGTTGTGAACACAATTCTGCGCTCTGGGAGCCAAACTGTTGTATGGACCTTATCATCCCGACCCGTACTTGGTGAAAAACTGCATCTTGATGCCAAGTACGGTCATCTCCTGTCCGTCCTGCACAGGCGTGTTCACCGGAATGTAGTCAACTTCTACCTGGGTGAGGTTCGTTGGTATGACGTAGGCATCCGGTCCCTCCTTTGGCATATAAGCGTTGAACTGCGTAAGCGCTCGCGCAGTGAGATAGGGACTAACCTCGGGGTAGAATGCGGGCGCACCGCCTGCAGAAAGATTTTCTGCAACAACCTCGTTGAGCCTCGGATGCCCAATGGTCATGATATCTTTGTTGCCCTCGGCCAATACACCGGCACCGGCAATAGTATGTGAATGGCCATAAATGATAACCTTGATAGGCTTCTTGCTTACGGTGCGGATGGCTTCCAGCATGAGTTCGCCATCGTGCTTTGTGTCACCGGTGTCGAACGCGATGAGTCCGTCTTTCGCTTCGATGATACTCATGGGCGCAAGTCCATAACCACCAAAAACCCATACGCCCTTCGCAGGATTCTCTATCGTAGGTTTTAACCAGTTAAAGGCGTCAACACCATCGAGCAGTTTTTTATTGGCAATTGCGCCGTTGGGCGCTTTGCCCAAAGTAACCGGGGCCCCCATGTAGGGGTTTGTTTCGATCGATTGGGCATAACTGACTCCAAGATGCCCCACGATCATCAAGAGCGCAATTATGCTAAGACCCAGTTGATAGATTTTTGAGTGTTGTTTCATGACTTTCCTCCCATGCTTTTTGTTGACCCGTCTCACAATCCGTTTTCATTTCCCTTTAGTAGGGCCCTGGCGCCCCAGGTTGAATCGGGTCAATGAAAACGCATCTTGCTGTCTTGCTCAGAAGCGTTCAAAAGGGCTTGGGTAGCACGAAATTAGCCTGGAGCCGAAAGCGAAACCCTTCAGGACCTGCGTCAGGGGATTTCGCCCAGTAACCGACACCGGCCTGCAAACTCACAGGTAACTTGCCCAACCTGAGTAGCTTGGAAACGGCGACGTTTACCGGCACAGAACACTTCTTCGTCTTCCAGTTGTAGGTGCTCTCGGACTACACCGATACGGTCCACGCGCTCGGCCATGTGTATGCCGCGAACGGCTGTAAGAAGGTGCTGCTAATGTCTTGGCGATCGCTGTCTCCGGCATAGGACCAGATGTGGTTGGCGAGCAAACCTACAGTCCACGGCCCGCGCATCGTAAGCGCGACCGCCGTCGGTCCCGCACCCCACTTCTTTGCGCCAAGCAATGAATCCGTCGCCGTTGGGAAGAGCACGACCGGCCCAATGCCCCGGATCAAACCGCCGAAAGTGGGTTTCTTGGGGGAAAGAAACAGGCTCAGGTTGATGTCACCCAGGCCGAAATCGGATCCCGCACCCGGAAAGATATCATCCTGGTAGATCACCGGAATGATTGTTCGCGTAATCAGGTTCCACTCCGGGTTTAAGTGAAACGGGATCACCGGCTGCACGTTCGTTTGCAGTTTCCAGCCGTCGTCCAAAGGACCGATGCCGCGGTCGTAGTTCATCTGAATTGGAATCGTCACCAGATTGGCGAGCGGATTCGACAGTTCCTGGGCGAGCTCAGCGTCTCCGCTTCGCGGCGCGCCGACCGTTCCCTTGGCTTCGGCAGGCTGCGCCCACGCAGAAGGCGCCGCGATGAAGAAAGAAAGCATGAAAAAGCAAGATACGATTCGCTGTGCAGTCTTCATTTTTCTCTGCGTGTTATTTGATTGATTCGATCTCCCGGCCGCCAGGTTTGGTCGAACCAAGAATGAATCGATCCGTAAAAGCGAAGAATAACGCTCCAACCTTATTGGAAAACTGATCAAATCCGCCATGGGGGTCTGTGCTGCCTTTCTCAGCTCTTCATCACGGCTTTCTCCCTGTTCGACAACGCCGTCGCCTTCGTAGGCTGATATAGCGGACACCAACCCAATAATCATCAGAAAACTCACCGAAGCCAGAGAGATACGTTTTGGAGAATCCATGCGTTTTCCTTGCCCATTTATTAAGAGACTTTCGTGCCTGATCCGTTGAATCAAATATGAACCTGAAACGGGCCGCTTTTATTTGGGTTCATTCAAACCCTGCAAGATCTCCGCTTCCAGGTCCTTCAGCAACGCCGCATATTCTTCCCGGCGTGCAGGTGCCTCTTCTGAGGCGGACTCATTCCAGTATCGCAGCGCTTCAGCACATTTCCGGTAATCCTCACAAACAGTTTGAAAGGCCTCACTTTCCCTGAAAAGCCGTTTGACGGCGTCCTTGCGGTCGGGAAACCGTTCCATAACGGAAAATAGGCCTGTTTGGATGACCGTCATTCAATTTCCTCATTTCTTGCGTTCATTTCGAATCCTTGAACCCTTGGCCTCGAAATATGATGTAAGTATAAAGACCGTGACTATGGCAATTGAAGGGCTTGTTAACCTAATTTAGGATATGCTATGTTTATTGCCTTAGACCAACGTACGGGTTTATCAGAGACATTCGTTCCTTATAAATCGTAACTGTTGAATGGAAGCAAGATGGTCAAAAAAAACGAACCCCTATTGCAACCCCGTGCCGAACAAGAACCCGCTCCTGCCGCTGAAAAGATCCAGCAGCAACTGCAACGGATTCTTGACAGCCCGGAGTTCCAGGCCACGGACCGGCAGCGGCAATTTCTGCAATTTGTCGTCACGGAGACACTTGCCGGAACAGCTCAGGAAATAAAGGGTTACACAATAGCTACTCGGGTTTTTGGCAGAAAGGACTTTGATCAGGCGACAGATCCCATTGTCAGCATTCAGGCCAATGGACTCCGCCGGGCCCTGGAGCGGTATTATCTGGTCGCAGGCAGACAGGACCCGGTGCGCATCGACATCCCCAAGGGCACCTATGTGCCGACTTTCAACGAACAGATAGGGGTCGAATCGGATGGGACCGAACTCAGCAGCAGAATTCCTGATGTCAGTTTTGAGGGTTCGTGGCCTTCGGTGCTGGTCCGGCCCTTTCAGAATCTGACAGGCGATCCGCAGCTTAATTATTTGACGATCGGTTTGGCAACCGAGCTTGCCATGGAGCTCACCCGATACCAGGATATCCGGGTATTGATGCAAAATCCAGCAGGTCATGGAAGGCACGCTTCGGATAAGGCTGCCCGTTTTGCCATCGACGGGAGCGTCCGAAAAGACAGGGCAGGGATCAAAGTAGCCGTCCAATTGATTGATGCAAGAACCTATACGCAAATCTGGGGCGACATGCACCGGTCTAATCTTGAGGGAGCTCAACTGACTGCTTTTGAGGAGGAAGTCGCAAGGGTGGTTGCCGCCAAACTCGCCAGCGAGTATGGGATCATTGCCAGGGCCTTATCCATTGAATCGAAGAACATACCGCCGTCCGATTTAAAAGCATACGAAGCGATACTGCGGTATTATGAATTTAACTCGAACTTTTCTGCAGAGACGTTTCTTAGCGCTTTTAAAGCGCTCGAACTTGCTACTGCCAAAGAGCCGGAATGTGGTTTGGTTTGGTCCATGCTCGGACGTCTTTATGCTGCTAACTACAGCCTGGAATTATTCGACCTGGATACACCTCTGGAAGAAGCCATTGCCTTTGCCGAAAAGGGGGCCAAACTGGATCCGACCAACCAACGGGTCAGAGGTATATTAGCCTATGTTTGGTTCATTAGAAACAAGATCTCAGAAGGACTAGCTGAGGCCGAACGGGCGATCGCCCTAAATCCGAATTCTTTAATACTTATGGACAATTTCGGATACCTGTTAACCTTGCTGGGAGATTGGCGGCGCGGCCCGGCGCTAATCAGAGAGGCGATCAAACTCAATCCCTACTATAACATCATCGTGCATTACGCGCTGTGGGTGGATTGGGTACGGCAGGAAGACTACCAACAGGCGTATCTGGAGACGCTGAACTTCAGGACACCCTTGCTTTTCTGGGACCCGCTGATGAAGGCTGCCACCCTCGGCCAATTGGGAAGGTACGAAGAGGGAGAACTAGCTGTCGAGACGCTGCTCAAACTCAAGCCCGATTTCCCGAGCCGCGGCCGCGTGCTGATCGGACACTACATAAAGTTTGAAGACATTGTCGAACGCGTCATCGAGGGGTTGCGCAAAGTAGGGCTGAACGTGGAAGATGATTAAATAAAAGAGTTTCCCTGTCTCCTACCTGTAGTACATCGCTCCTCTATCTTCTCAGCTGCAACTCTCCCGACTTATCAGGACCATGTGCTAAGATCAGAAAAATTGGGGAGACGCCCAGGAAGTTATGCAATTTGGAAAAATGTGGAAAGAAACGCATAATTTCATGGGCGTCCCCATCCCCTCCTGCGATAAACCGGACTATATCCTCGGTCTTCCCGAACATGTACGGGGTAAACCGCATTGACCTTCCCCTATAGGGCATATTCTCCATGGCGATGGTCACCCTTCCCCCTCCCAGCTCCCTTTGAAAATCCCTTACCGTGTACATCCACCGCCAAAACTTAACCTCCAGACCAAGCCATTTGGGGGGATGAAAGGTGACCATGGGGACTGAAAGGCCCTCCGCCAGCTCAACGGTCTTCATGAGGGCCGTAATGCGATCTCCCCAGCCCGGAATGACATGGAAGGGGGTGTGGAGGGCAAAGATGGGGGCGATCTCTTGAAGGTCGCGCAGGAGGCTGGCCCCCCCCATCCTGCTCCAGGCTTTCCGGAATGATGACCTCCATACCATCATATCCCGCCTCGGAGGCCATGTGAAAGGCCCATTCCAGCGGCAATGTATAGAGGCTTCCCGATGAGAGCAAGATCTTCAGAGTCCTGTCTTATCATCCTCCATGTTTGATTCTATCCCGGAGTAAATCACGCTTCGGCGGAAATTTCAATGGAAGGGGGGAAGTCCTTTCGAGCCCTCGGTCATCGAGCGAAACTTTTTGGGAAGACCGGTCTCCCTGAGTGTAATTCGCGTAAAAGGGTCCGCACCCACCAAGGTAAGCAAGCTTGTCCTGTGTCTTCGACCCTGAGGACTTCGGCGTGAGCTCAGTCGAACGCTCAGACCCGAAGGGAGCGACTCGGCTGAGCTCGTCGAAGGCTCGTCGACATGTCTCAAAGCCGAACTGCTCAGACTGAAGGGCGAAGTCGAAGGAAAGGGGAAGGCTAGCGCTTTAGACGCTATCGGTGAGTTGAAAGCTGTGCGCATGGGCTCTTAGGAACTACGGACTGGAGGGAACCGAATCAAATGTCAATATTTCATTAACGTCCCCTTTTCCCTCTTTCTGACCCCTTTTATAACGCGGTGACCGAAGGTTAGGGATTACTGCACATTCTGGCCAGAAGAAGGTTTCGGTTGATTCACGATCCGATCTCTGTAGCCCACGCTATCAGCCGGAAACTCCCAATCGAAGAATGTGAGCTCTAAGACATCAGTGGGCAGTGCTGTACATACCATGACCGCACGCAACCCATCGGTGAAATACGGGTCGCCACCGAGGTTGTAGCGGGGAGCATCGGGTGGGGCCTCTCCCACCCCTCGGACGTGGCCGAGCTTGGTCAGGGCCTGGGCATCTGCAAGATCCTGAATGAGGTACCACCGATCATTGTCCACGTCCGGATCGATGACGTGGGTCACCAGGAATCCCGTCCTCAGCGTGAACTTGACACCGATATCACGGCTGATCTGGCCGATCCAGACGCGCTTCCCCTCGAAACGCAGTGGGGTGAGCCACACCCGAAGATGATTTCGCTCGTGAATCGTCTGACGAGCCTTCTGGAACGCCGCATCCTGCCGACGTCCGAAAACGTAGAGCGAACTCACGGGTGAGTTTCGGTATCGTTTCCCCAGGAAAAAGGATTTCACCGTCCTCCAGGTGGAGGCAGAGGACATTCTTTCCGTCACATCCCAGCCACTCCCCACCAGGGCTACAATCACGTCCTCCACGTCTCCTATGAACACGAGGTTCAAAGGATCTCCGTTGCGCCTCCCACGCTTGTTGGTCGTGCAGCAGGGCATGTTTTCGAGCGCGGCCCGCAGCTGCTCCTCGTCGCAGTTGACAATTTCATCTGCAGAGTACAATGTGTCCGGGTCAACCTCCTGGTAGTCAGTCTTTATCCCAGGAACTTCGACGATGAAGTGAAAAGTCTCCAGTCCCCCGAATGCGATCAGAGTGATGTTGATGTACTTCAGCCCCGGGTCGGCCTCCGTAAGGATGAAACCGGAGATTGTTTGGTTGGGAGGAATCAACCGGGGGAACGCCATTTCATCGAAATGGACTCGCATCCTTTTGTTTTTGGACGGTGAAAAACGGAAACGCTTCATGTAGGCAACTTCGGCGGGAGAATAGTAGTCCGGATCCAAGTGTTTCGGAAACATCCAGTAGGGATCCTCCCTCTTGTTTTCAATCTCCACCCAGACGGGCTGAACGTACCTGCTGCCCATGTCAACCCCGAAGACCTTCTTGCTCTCCTCACGGCTCAAGGCGGCCACAGTCACTCGAACCCTGTCGTTGGACTGCGTTTGAGTTCGTTCCATGAAGGGGACGTCAGAAATGGGGACAGGCCGAAACGTCGCACAACCGGCCACAGTCAGAGCGAAAAGGATAGTCAGAAAAACCAAAGGAATGCGGAAAAATGTGTTCATGTGACTTGCTTCTACGCTCGGAAATCTCCTAACAAATAAACATAAGCTTTGGCCGTGCGCCCGGTCAAGAGACGGGCCTAAGAAGAAGCAGAAACTAAAACATGCTTTTTCGAGTAATGTCAAGATGGATGATGTGGTATTGAGCTAAACAAAGCCTGTCGGGTTTTTCATTCGGACTGAATTCATTCAAATATCCAAGAGCCTCAAAGGAGGTATGAAACGAATACTAACAAAAGATAGTAGACGTTCTTACCGCCATGGGCATGTTGGATCGGGTACTTGCTCTCCCCCTTAGCCCCTTAGGGCCGCGCTCGAGGACCCATCCCTCTCCTGGCTCAATCTCAGCGAGGTAGCGGCACTTGCCGATCACGAAGTCCTCTGCCTCGGCGGTGAGTTCCCCCTGGGCAAGCTTCTCCGTGTAGGGCTCCATGGCCTGATCATGATGGGAAGGTGCTCAGAGCTTGTAGAACTTCTCGTGACACTGCCGGCAGCTCACCGAGCCAGTGTATCCCTGTGATGCTGAGAGAGATTCACGGTCTGCCGCGAGGGTGACCGAGACATCTGATCTCCCAAACAACCAGGCTCCTAGCAACAAACAAGGAAAGACAAGAACGAATAGCGGGAGTCTGCGCTTATCCACGTCGGTCTATCGTTGTGTAGAAGACATGGAAGATTGTGAGATTTGAACCTCAACATATCAAGAGCAAGGATTATTCGTAGGCCATGAGATTCTCTTCGACAAACCTAATGACAGCCTCCAGAAGAACCTCACGGGGGAATTCATTGCGGTCAACCCAGGCTGCCAGCGCCGGCAGGTCGCGAGCGAGAGGCATCGCGACGGCCCAGTGATCCGCCTTCAAGAATCCAAGCAGTGTACTCCCCGGAATGATCATGTCGGAGAAAATCACCTGGCTGTCATTTCGTGGATCAACTCGAGCCAGTTTGTCATACATTGAACGGAGAATTGCCGAAATATCGTCGCGTTCGGCAAAAGCCCCTAAGGAGAAATAGTGTATCGATCGTGGCAGTTCGTGTCGGGAAAGCCATAGCTGACGAGTCGAGCGCCTCAGGCTCTCGATGGCCCCCTCGTCTCCAGAAGGGCAGTCTGACAGTCGAATTCTCATCAACAGGTTCAAGAATGGATCTGAGATCAACTCACCCATCGGCGTCCCGCCCACAACGCCAACGACAGATACAACGGCCTCCACGCGTTGACGCACCTCGGGGTATGTCACCAGGGCCTCAAGAATGTCCGGGGTTCCCTTAGAATAGCCAATGAGCACCACCTTCTCATATGGCAGCAGGTTCATGGTGAGAAGCGCATCCTTGATCTGTGCCGCATTGTGGGCACTACTGGAGCGGCCACCTACCTGCAATACCCCTGTCCTGTAACCGTATTCCTCAAGGTGGGCGAGGGCGTAAGTGAAAGGACGGGATCGAGAGCTTATGCACTCGTTGAAAAGTCCGGGAACGACGAGGATTCGTAACTGGAGCCTGGCCTGCCCCAGATGGACCGGTTTCCCTGTAGCGGCTGGTTCTTCGGCCAAACGCAAAACCACCTCCTGGCAGGGTCGATCATTCGGCAGCCGGTGTCCATGATCTTCACGAATGGCACAGTAAATCTCTCTAAAACGACCACGCCCATCGATCACGTTGCTCTGGGATGCGGGTACCAGAACCAGCGGAGGCGTATCAAGGGAATAGGGCACCAAGGGTTTTCCCGCGCAACCCATTGTCAAAAGAATCACGGACAATGCACTCAAGATCCGTAATGCACGCACCATAGAGGAACTATCCCATCTTCATAACGGTTTGCCAATGGCAGGCCTCAAATGAAGTTGAGCCTCATTGATGATATTGACCTGAATTATGCGGCAACCGCCCCTCACTGACCGTTTTTGGAGCCTTATTGACACCTGTTAAAGCCGCTTTCCTGTTCCTGAGTCCTGAAGATGCGCTCAATTCATAGCAGATCGCCATGAAGCACCCAAGAAGCAAGCAAGGTTTCATTTTCGCCAAAAGTCTAAAAATACCTTTACAATCTTACGGTTGCAAGATTTTTTTCTGGCATTTTTTCTCAGCGTTGCCATCCAAGGACAACCCTATAGTGGTCGGACAAAGGAAAAGCTGTAGCCACACGGACGTATCAGCGCCTTCCGTGATAAGCCACCCGGGCATCCGCCTTTAACAGATTGGGGGACGCCGGTAGGTTTTGAAGGTTAATGACCACCATCCCTCTGTTCACGAGCTCTCTCAATCGCCTCCCTTACAGAGGTGTGGGCAAAACCGCAAAGACGGCCCAAAGCAGACATCGCCTCTCCCGCCTCCTCATGGGCCCGGAGAAAGAATACTCCGCGCCCGGCTTACCGTTCGAAAGCGGGATCTACTCAATATCTGCTCCCGCAAAACCGCCCACTCCTTACAGACTTCACCCAGAATATCTTCAAGATTACCACGGGTTCGGATTACCGGTCGAGTTTGACCTTTGAGAATTCCCTCCACAAACGCTCCACCTCCCAAGATCCGCTCGTCCCCCAGTTGCCACTGACCTGTTGCCCGTCGCACCAATTGCCCCCTCCCCCCGGCACTTCGAATGAGACCACCACCACGAAGATCCTCCCGCTCCCCCTGCTCGAACCCCGCCTCAATAAAAACGCGATATCCTCGACGAGTTCGACCGGCCCTCTTCCCAAACCACTCCAATACCGCAGCCACATCCTGACACCCATAGTCGCGGTGTCCCATGATCACCGCATGACCTGTATAGGGAAACCTGTCCAGTTCAGAAAGGTGGCCCAGCATCCTTGCCCGCACAGGGTTGAGGTGAATATAGCGTACCAATTCCAGAAAGTAGGGATCTTCCTCAACCACAATGCTCCTGTAGCGGTTTTGAAAGAGATGGCCTTTTCGGCCATGACGCCGGTTGTGCCACACCGCATACCCGGTCAAAAGTCGACCCATCATGGTGGCCAAAGGCATCCCACGAGGACGCAAAAGAAGATGGAAATGGTTCGATATCAGGCTCCAGGCAAACAACTGCCCTTCGCCCTTGGTCACCACCTCTGAAAGCCGCCGGAGAAATTCCTCCCGGTCCTTTTTGTCCCGGAAGATCTCTCGGCCCTCTATGCCTCGAGCCATCACATGTTGTAACACATTTGGCACGTCCAACCTAGCGCTTCTCGGCGCGCCGATACATTAAACTATCTCTGTGCAAGAGTCAAAATAAACTTCAGTTCCTACTTACGTCCCCTATTAGAAGCGCCATTACCCAAATTGATTGTCAGATTTTTACGGTTTTTGGTGTAGATGCTGATTCTCACTTCGCCGACAAAAAATGCCCGACTCTCCTCAAGAGCCGGGAGAGCCCATGAGCAGTGCCGGTTCAACAGGCCAAATTCAGATGGGCGGAAATTTCAGGAAAGAGGGAACTAGGGGGAGTAGGCCACGTCCTTAAGTGAATAAGAACGTCTCTCGATTATATGTTAATTGTTCTTTCTCGCTATGATTTCACCTCTTGCAACAGGTCCCGGGAATCGAACGTAAGCTGACCTTTACGGACCACAAAGACCGCGATAGCCTTGTTGGCCGGTTGAGCAAACTTTCGCCTGAGAGCTGAACAACCCACTACGCGCGGGCCTTCTGCCCAACCACCCTCATTTTCTCCTGGGAAGTGGAGATGTCGGACCGCCGAGGTTAATAAGGTGATGTGATAAGAGATACCGGAATCCTAGCACAAAGCTTGAATAGATTTTTGGGGCCAAGGCTACCCCTCTTTTAATTCGAATCATATCTCACTTTGCGGTGCTGACTATTTTCGATAATTTCAATAGCACAGGAGATAGTAGAAAGAAAAACGAAATGATCAAGAATATTGCCGATATTGGACGTATAAAGAATATTATAATACTCCCCCCAGACAAGACTAACGATTGAGATAAAGCCTCCTCAAGCAGGGGCCCTAAAACAAAAGCTAAGACTAGTGGAGATGCATCGTATTGAAACTTCTGTGTGAAATATCCTATCACACCAAATATTATCATTATTATCATGTCGAAAATACTATTGTGCAAGCTATATGCTCCAACCAGGCAAAACAAAAATATTAGGGGGAAAAGAAGTGGGTATGGAATTCTGAGAACTTGAACCCATAAGCCTATCAGCGGCAAATTGAGAATCAAAAGCATAACATTCCCGAGGTACATACTCCCAACGACACCCCAAAATAGATCGGGGTGATTTTTCAACAGCAACGGGCCAGGTGTAACACCATGCATAATTAATGCTCCCAAAAGTATGGCCATTGTAGCGTTGCAAGGAATTCCCAAAGTAAGTAGAGGGATAAACGTGCCCCCAGCCCCCGCGTTGTTGGCAGTTTCCGGTGCCGCAACTCCTCTAATTTCTCCCGTGCCAAATCTCTCGGGATGCTTCGAAATTCTTTTTTCCAGCGCGTACGATATGAACGAAGGGATTATGTTTCCTCCTCCTGGGATCAATCCTATAAAAAAGCCAATAAGAGACCCTCTTGCAATCGGTCCAGCAGAATCCTTCCAATCTTGTCTTGTTGGAAAAAGATCTTTGATTCTTGTTTTAACAACTTCCCTTTTCCCTAAAGACTGTTCTATATTTAAAAAAACTTCGGATATTCCGAATAATCCCATCACAACCGGAACTATCCCAAGTCCATCTCCTAGTTGCAAGAAACCAAAGGTAAATCTCGGCAGCGAGGTCATTACATCATTGCCAATGCAACCTAATAGTAGTCCGAACGATGCCATCATCAGCGCCTTAATCATCGAACCCCCTGAGAGATAGGTTACCATGGTAAGCCCAAAAAACATGAGGGAGGCCTTCTCTGGCGGACCAAATCTCAGTGCAAATCCTACTAAAGGCGGAGCTAATAGCATCAACATTACAACAGTGAAAGTCCCTCCGAAGAAAGAACCAAAGGCCGATATTCCAAGGGCGGGTCCGGCACGACCCTTCTTTGCCATCTGATATCCATCCAGGCATGTTACAACTGATGCTGCCTCGCCAGGGATGTTGACTAAAATTGAGGTCGTAGATCCCCCATACTGGGTTCCATAAAAGATACCAGCCAAAATTATTATTGCTTGCACTGGGGTCAAGGTGAACGTAATAGGTAAAAGCAAAGATATTGATGCAACCGGTCCCAAGCCTGGGAGAACCCCTACAAGCGTCCCTATGAGAACGCCGATAAAACAAATGAATAGGTTACTTGGCTCCATCGCAATATGAAAAGCCATATAAAGATTATTTAGCAAATCCATGGCAGACTCGCCTTATTTCCTTTACAACCCTAGGATGCCCCTTGGTAATTGTACTTCCAGCCACAGCCTGAAAATAATGTACGATATTGTTGAAGTCAATATAGCAGCTACAAGGACCGTCACCCATTTTTGGGGCTCTATAAACCTTAGTAGAAACATCATGAACAAAAAGGTGGTTATTAAAAAACCAAGATATTTTAAGCAAAATATATAGGCTAATAAAGACAACAATGCCAACAACAACCTTTTCCAGCTGTTCCTTTCCGGGAAAAATCTCTTTTCGCGAATCGACTCATCGTCTCCTATTTTTCGCCGGATGCTGGAAAATAAGAGCATCAAAGAAAGAAAAACTAAGATTAGCCCCGCAGTAAACGGGAAGAAACCTGGCCCAAGTGTCCCTAAATGGAGAAATCCGTATTCTCCACCACGGACACAAAATAGTAGTCCTACCACAATCCAGGATAGGCTACTTATCAAATCCCGATTTCTCTTCATTACTCCTTTACGAAAATTCAATTACTTGCGTCAAATATTTCCAGCGTCGCCCAATAAGAACACAGACTTGAAATTTCCACTGACCGAGATTGTTGAAATGCCTAACGACAAAATACGGTCATAAAATCGAAAAGGGAGGAGAGACATCCGAAACCCTCCTCCCTTATATATATTCGGGCGTTGATTATTTCGAACTCTTTCTCAAACCCAACTTCTCGATAATCTCCCCGCGGTCTTCATAACCCTCCATTATTACCTTGGCCAGCTCATCACCAGGCCTAAATACATCTTCAACCGACCATTTTTTCAATAGTTCCTTAAATCCCGGGTCTTCTCTTGCATTCTTAAGGACTCCGTATAGCTTTTCCAACCTGTCCTTTGGGACCCCCGCAGGCGCTCCTATTCCCATATAATTGGACAAAGCTAGGTCATAGCCCAATTCCCGGAGTGTTGGGACCTCAGGAAAATCTCCAAGACGCTTAGGATTGTAAACTACGAGAAGCCTCATAGTTTTGCCTTTAACGTAAGGGACGAAATCCGCACATGGAGTTGCCATTATATGGCCTCCCAGAACTGCTGCTGCAGCAGGTGCACCTCCCTTAAACGGCACATGGGTCAGTTTGATGTTTAATTTAGCGGCTACTATCTCAGTAAAAATATGCGGCGCACCCCCTGTACCAGAGCTCCCATAACTCACTTTTCCTGGATTTTGCTTCACATATTCGACAAGTTCCCTGAAAGTCTTGAAAGGCGAATCCGCACGAACAGCAAATCCCTGCGGATACTCGAATAACTGCATGATTGGCTCGATATCCTTTAAAGGATCATAGGGAACTTTAATCAAATGGGGCTGAATTTCAGTGGCCCCAGCAGTAAACGTCCCAATGGTATATCCGTCTGGTTTGGCGCTTGCCCAATATGAAACGCCAACGGATCCACCCCCCCCGGGTTTGTTAAGAACTACAAAGGGCTGGCCAAGCTCCCTTGAAGCAATTTCAACAAGGCCTCGAGAGATAACATCGGTTGATCCCCCGGCAGCAAACACCACAACGTAGTCAACCGGCTTACTTGGGAAGGTATCAGCACATACATACCCTGGAATAGACACCAAACTCACTAAAAGCGCACACACAATGACCATTAGATTCCGCAGTTCTTTTGACATCTTCATGTCACACCTCCTCAGTCCTTTTTTCGGGTTTAGTGCATTAAGTTGAATAATAGCCTCCTCCCCTAGGTGACTCCCGCTACCATATCGCACCTCCTTTCATTTTCTCTGGCTTAATAACCTTTTCTCCTAGATGACTTCTGCTGTCATGGCAATTCAGATTTTCTTTGCTCACTCGTCGCTAGTTCCCTCAGGGAGGTAGGGAGCCTGACATTACCTATGACATTGAAGGAAGTGGGGTTCCCGCGCCTTGTCCTCAATCCCTTACCGCAAGCCAACCTCCTCTCAATTATACAATCGGATGATGAGCAAGAATCAGTTTTACCTTTTCCGTAATATGATTCTGAGGTAACACTTATGTATTCAGTAAACTGATAATTTCACAGACATCCGTAAGCTTTTCCAAATTCAACAGCAGATCAGCGATCTGCTCGGAATTGTTTCTGGCACCCCGGCACCCGCTGTAATTGATCAGGACTTTCATTTTTTCTATGCAGTCTTTCAAAGAGTTCGGATTTTGGGGATGCCCCTTGACAAAATCCACCTTACTAGCGAATTGTTTCCCACCCACTGTTTGCACTTCGATGATTCCCGGAGCTGGAAGAACTGCACGACCCTCGGTTGGTTTGAATACAATTTCAACTTTTCGGGCTACTTTGAGAACATTATGATCTTTGATAGTTTCTTCCGAAAAATCGTCCAACGCGACATCTCGTTTAACCAGGGCTAAAGCAACTACATAAGGAAGACTAAACTGAGCATCAACGGGAGTCCGGGGGTTTTGCTTTATATTCATTGGGTCACAGACCAAGTTGTAAACCTCGCTACTAGTCACCTCGAGTTTGACTCGGTAGATTTCATCAGGTGTTATCTTGTGCTGGTTCGCTAGGGCCTTGGCCGCGTCAATGAATGCGTGGGTGAATTTACAGCAAGGATATAGTGGCTTTTGGCTGACATTGATACCTTCAAAATGCTCCCCGAAATTATCAACCAGGATAGACTTCTCGAAGTCTCCCCGATGATATATGTTGAAATATCCAAATTTGCCCTCAAAGAAATTCTTAGCACCGGTAATCCCCCTTTGGGCAAGTATTGCTGACATTGCACCGGCTTTTGCAGAAAGCCCTTGTTGGACCCTTACGGTTAAAGATCCATCGAGGTAACATTGTGAATTACCGGCTGCTTGACTATAGGCAATGCCCAGGGCATTCAGCATCTGATCACTGCTCAATCCAAGGATTTTACCAACCGCTGCAGCCGCTCCGAAGGTTCCACACTGGTAACTGAAGTTCATGCCGCTTACGCAGGATCCGACTTTTGGGGCCAAGCTCATTCTACATATTAAATCAATTCCTATCGCACTAGCAGCGATAAACTCTCTTCCCGAGATTCCTTGCATAAACTCAGCAGCTCCCAATGAGGCTGGTATGATGGCAACACTGGGATGGACGGTACCTTCGTCGTGAACTTCATCCAGATCCAATGCCCGTGACATAACACTGTTTGCAAAGACAGCGTTCGGAAAGGGGATTTTGAAGTTGTAGGTAAGGACTGTTGCTTCCTTCTTACCCCCCCACCCCCTTAGCAATTGTACTATTGTCTCGCAACCCTTTGCTTTCCTACCAGCAACTGCCGTTCCTAAGGTATCAATGACCGACTTCTTAGTAGCTTCCACCGCATTTTCTGGTAACCTACTATAATCGGTTGCCATGATTCCGTTTACAACAATACTTTCCATTTCCATAAGATTAACTCAACGAACTAGAGCGGTCCCTAAATCCATAGTTTCAGCTCTAATGCCTTTAGCCCGATTTCTATGAAATTTAACCATTTAAAAAAAGACAAAACGCAACGAGATTACTACCGCCACGGGGTTCTACTGCCGACCGAGCGTCCCCCATCCACCATCAGATATTGGCCTGTTATGAAAGAAGCATCTTTGCTTGCCATGAAATATACTGCTGCAGCTATCTCTTCCGGTTCAGCAGGTCTCCCAAGTACACAGTAATCCTTATTAAGTTCCCTCAGTTGCGACGGTGAAATTCCTTCAGCCGTTATTCTTTTAATATGGTAATCTGTTATGGTCAAAGCTGGACAAATGGCATTAACCCGAATCCCGTCCCCTCCATAAGCGGCGGCAAGGCTACGCATAAGGCCTATAACGCCGAATTTTGCTGCGTCATAAAGCGGCATATTTGTCGTCCCTAGCAGAGAACCAGCGGAACCGATCAGTACGACACAACCCGAGTTCTGCTCAATCATCTTTGGCAAGACAGCCTTACAGGAAAAACTGACCCCCTTTAAATTGACACCCAATATTCTATCCCAATCTCCCTCGGTCGCCTCCAAGATACTGATAGGTAGCCTTATAGCAGCATTGGCTACTAGCGTATCAATGTGGCCGAATGCGTTTATAGCGACCTCGGCAAAACGTCTGCAATCTTCTTCTACTGAGACGTCAGCGTGACAGAAAATAGCTTCAGCACCGATCGACCTGATCAAATCCACCGTGGCTTTACCGTCACTATCTGTTACATCCACGACTACCACGTGACTACCTTCATTGGCGAAACGGATAGCACAGGCTTTACCAATTCCTGCGCCACCCCCAGTAATAATAGCCACCGGACGTTCGCTAGCCATAGCATTTCTCCTTTATTGACTCTCCTTCACAAAAACGTGAGAAGAGTGGAAATTCTGATGGCCGGAATAATCATCCCACAAGTCTCTACCTTCATAAAAAGGATTGTTCAACCGGACGACTTATAGCACGGGACCCCTGGCCATTCTCCCTCGCCAAGAAAGAAATCTTCAACACAAAGTAACTTGTTCGAAAGTCAAACTACACAGCGAAAAATCCCCAGTTGGCATCAGATCTCTTTATTCCATTCTCTAATTCTTGTAATTCTTACCTCTCTTTCACGCTGAGAAGTTATAAGGAATGACATTACTCCCTTATCAGAGAAGAGGTTCCTTAGTCTTGATCCAACTCAGCAACTCTGCCGCGCCCTTTTGGATAGTAAAATGAGGCTCAAAGCCTAATTCTTTTCGTGCCCTGGTAATGTCACCTGGCCCCCGCATAGGCACAGATGCCTTGGTCATAGAAACTGACCGGCCTGACCCCAGCTTAATTCTGGCGCCGGGTACAAGGTCCATAACCGTTTGAGCGAGCTCTTGAAACGTTACATTCTTGCCTTGACTAATGTTAAAGATTCGGTGCTCAATGGGGCGCACTGAGTAAGCCAGGAAAATACCCTCGGATGCGTCCTCTACATAGGTCCAATCATTCTGATGTTCCGCCCCATCAGCCATTTCGATAACCACACCTGCCAAGGAATTCCTCAGCCATTGTTCAACAATAGGCCGCGTCCCCCGGCGGTGAGGTCCGTAGACCCAGGAGAGGCGGGTGATCACCACGTCTACTCCGAACACCAAGTGATAATTAATGCACACAAGGTCACACATCGCTTTCCAGCAAGGGTAGAGACCAACAGGATTCAAGCGATCATCTTCTTTAACTGGCCTAAGGTCATCTCGAGGGCCATACACCGCTTGAGTGCTGACGCAAACTAGCCTTAAGTTCTTAACTCTCGCAGCTTCCAAAACCTTAAACGTACCTTGAACTTCGGCTGAAAACGAAGCAAATGGGTCGTTGGCACAGTCTGCTGCCCTATAGCCAAGAGCAGCATGCACAGCTCCCCTGATCCCATGGCGATCAACCACCTCGAGTAAGTGATCGAAATCATTTACATCTCCCCTGATGTGAACTGGAACGGGCAATCCCTCGAAAAGGTCGCCAATGTCCCCATCATATGGGTCATATATAATTACAGGATACCCTGCCCGTAAAAAGCGGCGTGTAGTGTGCAACCCAACAAGCCCCATGCCACCAATTATTAAAATACTCACTTAGACTACGTCCTCTATTTTCAATGGAAAAATTTGGTTGAGCGAATGGAAGTTTTTTTTGAATCCGGTATTTCGGGCGCATACGTAACACAACGAGGTTTTTTTGTCAAGAAAAATCACTACAATGCCTAACCCATGTTCTTAGAGGCGCGAGCTTAACTCTTGAATAGAGTCTCGAAAACGTTTAGCACACAATTCATGGAGGTGCCTTTGTTAAACCCGACACTGGCTTAGGTCATTGAAGAACCCCCTATACTTGTCGGTCGTTTAACTTTTGTTCCTAGTGCTTTGTGGAGATAGGAGTTATTGTAATTTTCAAAGTATTTGAGGGAAGAAGGGACAGGAGGTTTCTGTTTTGGCAGACTGATAATAATTCTTTCTCTGTTTTACCGTCAGGGGTATAACCCCTTGCTATCTTCAAATATAACGCCAGTGAAATGTTGACATTCTTAGGTGCGAACACCGTGGGCGCGATTGTCGTTCGTAGCGAGGGATACGCTCCAACCATACTACAACAACTGGCACCCCTCATCTTTGAGCAACCATTCCTTTCGCCAAAGTCCACCGCCATAGCCCGTTAAAATTCCTTCGCTACCGATAACGCGATGGCATGGCACAATGATCGAAATCGGGTTCTTTCCGTTAGCAGCACCAACGGCACGCACTGCCTGTGGCTTGCCAATTCCCTTGGCTATTTCTTAATACGCTCATGCGCTCTTGCTTAACTCACCGTGATCCGCACTCCCCGCAAAAATCTAGTCTGTGTAACTCTGTTTTGCTAAACGGCCGAAGTGGGCCGGCGTGGATCCAGAGGCCGAAGAATACGGCAGTTCCGTCATCTTTCCAGTCAAGCCTACTGAGCTGAGCACCATGCGGCTTGCAGCGGCGGGGCCAGTTCAAGCAGTTGTTATACCATGTCACCCGTTCGACCTCGGTAAACTCGGGGGTCGAAACGTAGAGGTCTGCGTGGTACCCCAGACCGATGAGTGGGCCTTTCATCCACACAATCTTCTCACCGGAGGGTGAAAACATGGTGAACTCCTCGTGCTGGAACGGCGTTGTCTGAAGCATCTCATTCCCGCTCGAACACTCCTCTCCCTTGCACTTCCATTCGTAACTGTAGGGATCGAGCCTATTCTTTGAACCCGCCGTATAGAGCAAGGTATAGGATCCAGAATCATTCTTGCGGATGTCGTGAGGCTCATAGTACATCTCTCCGTTGGGGTTGTCCTCAAATCTCTCCACAAGGTGTGCATCCCCATTTTGATCCACAAACAGATCGCAAAAAAGCATCGTGGCGTAGCCGAAATCCCTTGGCGGATTCCCGAAGTCATATCGAAGAGGATAGACATACCACTGGCCGTCATCCGAGATGGCCGAGTGTTGGATACCCTCGCCTGGGGCCAAGTTTGTCAGTCGCGTGTAGCGCTTGGAGCAAACGTTCACCGCCCAGATGTCGTTGTCCCATCCGATGCTCGGCGAGTTCCGCAATTTCCTGTGCTCACTGTTCTCATTCTCCGCTTTGAAGAAGACGATGGGTTCAGTGGGATGAGCCTCGGGATCACCCTTCCAGTGTATTGCCGGAGGTTGTCCATCGTCATCCAGCGGGAAATTGACACCGAGGATATTGTCGTCGTAGCATGTAAGGCATCGCTTGTTTCCCCCCAGCTCATCCATCACCCAGATGTTCCATGTGTCAAGATCTACGTAGACGAGATCGGCATTTGGCAGACATGGACTCTCCCACGCAATCCAACTTGGGCCAACGGCATTGCGGGCCAGGATCGTATCGTTTTTCATCGTGCACGGGGAAATGCACTCCGCTTCCGCACTCCCCGCAGCTAATGCCGTACCCCTTGAATCTGTGCGACCTTTCCGTCCGTGCTTCCCGGTGCAACCGACTTCACTCAGTACCAAGCTCAACGCGATGACCGCCATCACCATTCGACTAACCCTGATCTTTATCATGCTCTTCTCGATTCCAAGATCCAGGTAAGAGGGACGTTCGTTTCTATTTATCTAGGTGAAACCGTTCCCTTTCAATCGCGGAGATCAAAGATCAAGAGGAATACTATGGTTAATAGGCTCGATCGAGGCGGAGGATGTCGATGGCCTGGGTTATTGAGCCGCGACCGAACGTCGCATAGTAGGCGGCGATCTCGCGCCCGGAAGGACTCCATGCGTAATCCGAAGTGAGCACTCGCCCCCGGCCTGCTAATTGCTTATTGAAATTCGTGAGCTGGAAAATATTCCCTGTTTTCATCTGGCGCGCCCATAGCTCCAAACGCAGAGTCCTTGCAGTATCCGGAGGGTTCTTCCAATCGAAGCTACGGCTGGAATTGAACGTCACAAGGGAACCTTTTGGCGAAGGCTCTCCGTGCTCTTCCCAAGTACCGGGTGACTTGGTGATGTTGACTCGCTGGGTTCCGTCCAAACGAGCGCGGTAGATGTCATCGACCAAAGGACGGCCGCTTTTCGTGTGGGAAAACCAAATCATATCCCCTCTGAGCGCATGAGATTCGAAAAAGCCTCCTTCCCCGCGATAGAGATTGACACGATTTGTAAGTTTTGCCTTTCCCGCGGTGCCGCGTTTGAAGTTAGCAATAGCGAGGTGCCAGCCGTCCCATGGGTTTTCCTGCCCGGGCGTTTTATGAAAGAGTCGCCGACGGATCTTTTTTCCGGTTGATTCGCGAACAGTCCAGAACAGGCGATCGCCAGTATCTGAAAAATGTGGATGGAGGGATGCGCCCAAATATTCGGCCTCTACAAGCAGTTGCGCCCATGATCCGTCTGCGGCGATGAGCCAAAGATCGTTGTGAATCCCCCAAGATACAAACTCAAACCGATTGCCCCCGTAGAATTTTCCCTGAACCTGGATAACCAAAAATTCACCGCTTGGGTGCCATGCGGGCTGCCCTCGAATTCCTTTTGGCAAGCGCGGTGTATTGCAAGTGACACATCGTTCTCCGCTTCCGTCAGGACGAATTACATAGACCTCGCTGGTATTCTCCCCTGTCATGCGGTCAAACGCGATCAAATTTGTTGAGGGACACCAATCGACGCGACCACCGTGCTCAGTCAAGGTTCGATGAGAAGTAACGATGTTCCGGAACTCATCTCCAGTAGTGCTACCTGTCACACCCTCTTGTCGTGACAAACATCCGATTACGATGGCTGCAAGTAAGCCTACCGCAAATGTAAACCGCTTCGCCATTCCGTACCCCTTTTCACAGAGTCTGGTGAGTTGTTAGACAGCATTGCGGTGATGGCTGAGTGAGTGAGTCAGATTCTAGGATCACCTTACTTCAGTATAATAAATATAGACATCTTGGGTCATCGGATAGATCTCAAAAGGGCTCCAGTTGATCACATCCATGTGAACATATATCGGCGTACCTCCCTTGATGCGTATCCAATAGCCAGCAGGAAACACAATGTTGGTTGTCGTGACGTTTGAGCCGAGAAACGAGGACTCACAAGGCGGATCCCTGAGAATGCCAGGTCCAGCATATTTAAGGCGGAAAATGTGGCCAATAGGCGAGTACATTACTTCGTCTGTAGTGACCTCGATATCCGCATAAATAGCGACTTCTGATTGTTCGGGGATACTGACGGCATGTATTCTGATGTTCTTTCCCGGCACCCACGTGGCAGCCTTATCCCAGTGCTTTTTCGATGATTGACACCGCCCTGGGGCCGCAGGTAGGCGGCACTCTTCGCATGCCTTGACGACCTTGACCTTGAGGTTTTTGGCCTCAAGTGGAACTGCACCAAAGACAAGACTCACCAAGACCATGAGGACGACAAGCCGCCACATCGGCAACAGCAAGCCCAAACGGAATAGCATCAAAGTTTTCTTCTGCTTCATAGCTAACCCCCCTTCATCTTTTGGCAGTCGGTGATGGCTGAGATTCCATACTTGCTTACCACAGCCTTTATCCCGCAACGCCGTCTAACGCGAGCCTGAGGGAAGCGCTTTTTTTGCGCTCCCTCTCCAGCCAGTGGTTAACTCGGAATCCCACATCAATTCTAGAACATAGTATCGTGAAGGAAGAGCGCGAAATTACCGACTGTGAAACTCAAGATTCCAATAATTTCGAATTTCCACCAAGTTTTAAACCAACGCTTTCTTTGTGCCACATTCCAATCTGGACAGGGGCTCAAACGAGCATGATAAAAGATATTCATTGTCTTTCTGTATTTAATATTTTGACACAGTTCATTTTCATCAGGCAATAATACCAGCAGCCTATGGAGGAATATTCTTAGAAAGCAATATCCACTGATTGCCAAAAATAAGAAATAAACAGAAGAGAGTATGACTTTATGCAATGGTATTTCTTATTATTTTTCATAAGTTAACAGCGGAGCTGTAAGCCTGTCAGGTGCAGCGAGTTGTTGGGCGACGGCTCTTGTCAGAGTGAACTACCTACACGAAACCGTATCGTTCGCGCAGGACTATCGACAGCCCGCGCAGCAAACCTAGCACGTGCTCGGCTAGTGGTTCGGTGAGCACACCCCCGGCGCCACAGCTTGGAGTGATCAGTGCTCGTCGCAACAGTAGGTCTCGGTCGAACCCCTTGTTTACTAAGCGCTGTACACTCTCCTCAAAACGATCTAACAGCGAGGGAATCGTCTCAGCTGCTGCTGCTTCTCTGTCAAGCGTTGGAACAACACCCCAGCCCAAACAACCGCCTCGCTCGAGGAAAGCGCTGAGTTCGTCAGGATAGAGGGTGATGGCTTGCATATGGTCGTAGGCATCGAAGTCGAGGATGTCCAGGTCAGTTTCCATCAGCAACGACCAGTCGGTGTTCTCCTCGCAGTGGACACCGGCTAGACCGCCCTGCGTGTGGATAGCCGCTGCGACCTCGTTTATGTCTCGTATGACATCTTCTCGACTTATCGTGAGAAAGGTCTGTTTCCCAAATCCAAGCAACGAAGGCTCATCGAGAAAGATCATAAGCGGAAGATCGAATTCGCTTAACCGAGCAATCTGCCAAAGTGCTTTAATAATTGTCGTCTTGACAATCACATCGTGCAGTTGATCGTGATAGTATGAACAGCGGCGATCCTGGTCCAGTAGGTTGGTGCCCAGGGTGATGGGTCCTGTGACCTGTCCCTTGAGCATAAGCGTTGTGCCCAATGTCACCTGTTCAGGTAGCCGAGCCACGAACTCAGGAAAACCAGCTGCGTACTGTGGCGAAAGGCGGAAGCTTTCGAGCGCATCAGGATTTTCGTCCTCGGTTGCGGCCAAATACCGTTGGTAAAAATCGGTCAACTGCGAAGTGAAGTCACTAATCAAAGTAGAAAAGTAGATGCGATCCCCATCTTGAACAAGCGCTGGCATTCCTTCGGTAAACTGTATTATCATATTCTCATACAGGGCGCGCTTGGGAAACTGAACCCAAGAGGGAATCTCCGGGGTGTTCTCGAACATGAGGGCAGTGCCGTGGACTACATCGGTGTGAGGCAGGCTGCCGATCGTGGTTGCCAGGCAGTGAGGCTCAAATAAGGACTGTGATGTATTTGTGTCTTTCATTTTTCAAATTTTCCCTCAATTCGGAAAAAGCCTAACAGTATGAATAGATAGAAAATTTTGCTTTATATTGCTATTTTAGGCCAAATATTAA